>Ga0207664_10000178_pt1 | contig 49381 bp, 37 predicted proteins | sample LARL83metaG_FD_184349 | JGI IMG/M metagenome (GOLD analysis project Ga0207664, IMG submission 184349) | Corn, switchgrass and miscanthus rhizosphere microbial communities from Kellogg Biological Station, Michigan, USA - LAR L8-3 metaG... | ecosystem: Host-associated > Plants > Roots >...
AGCTGGGCCCTGAACTGGGTTACGTCCAGGCGAGGGGGCTCTTGGAGCCTCGATCTGTGGACTCTGTGGCTGGCCCCGTCGCTCGGTGCTCATCAGTTCGGGCTGCGTTCGCTTGCACCGGGAATGGCCCTGACGGTCGCGGCCGTGATTGGTGGGACACTGGCAGCCCAGTTCGTTCGCGGCCCAGGCGGAGCGTTACGAGTCTTTCAGTTGGGACCTCTCCGCTATGACCCGAATCCTCGCGTCTGGAGCTGGTTCTTGGCGACTGAGCGTGGCGCTCTGTTCCGCGTCACGCTGACCAGCGGCAAAGTACTGATTGGACAGATCGCCGAATACTCGACCGATCCCACCGACGACGTGTTGGAGATCGTCATGCAGGAGTATGCGATCGCAGACGATGCGACAGCTCAGCTGAAAGACCCGAAGGCAGATACTGTCCTGGTCTGGCGAGAGGATATCGAACTTATTGAGCGACTCCCATATCCACTCGAGCCCGAGCCGGACAACAAGGCGGAGGCCACAGCATTGCAAGTCCCAGAACCCAGTGCTCTACGCGGACGCTCCTTGATGGAGAAGCTGGTGCAGCTGCGGACGTGGCTGCTTGGGAGCGGGATAGGCCAGCAGGTCGACTACAAGCGATTGCAAGCCCGCGTACGCACAGTCTTTCTGAGCTGGCTCGGGTTGCTGACCTTCCTGGCGTTAGTAGCAGCGAATACTGCCGCAGCGACCGGCGGTACCAACGCCCTCGGGAAGGCACAGGTTGCAGCTGGAATCGGCCTGGTTGGGTGGCTTGCCTGGCTGTTGCTTGACAACCTGGCCGCTTTCCTTCCGGCAGGGAAGAACACTGGACAGCAACCAGGCGTCTACCTGTGGCTAGCGTGGGGCCTCTATTCGTTCGCTCTGCCGGCGACCTTATTCATCACCACAACTCTTATCTTCAGCCTCGAAGCCCAGCCCGTAGCCCTCGGGTTCGCAGCCGTCGGCGAAATCTGGGTGCTGATCCTCTCTGCGCGGGAATACCGCACGATGTATAGACCGGTTCGCGCCTGGGTCTCCGCGGCCCGATTCCTTCTAGCAGTGGCAGCTGAAACAGGAGTGACCGCGGGCGCACTGGCCACTACTCCCCAAGGATTCAGCCGGCCTGGCTGGGTGGTGATTTGGCTCGCGTTTGCGCTTGTCGGTGGCCTAGTTGGGTGGCGAGTGCTGCTGAGTTTCACGATCCGGAGCGATATTTTCCGGGTTTAGCCCGTAAACGCTGAGCGTTAGGTCGGCTCGGTAAAAGTGATTATTGGCTTAGTCGCGGTTCCAGTCACATGAACACCGTGGATCACTCGGTTATGACCGACACCACCCTTACGAACTTCTCTGCCAGGAGGTACAGGCGCCGCAGGATCAGTCCCTTCGTCGGCCTCTGTATTTCCCTGAAAGTCCTCAGCCATCTCAGCAACCAGACCGCCTACCTGCTCGTCTGGCGGTGGTAATGGCGGACTGGGTGCGAGGAGGTCCACATACTCTTCCCAACGCGAAGCCCTGGCCTGGTTTTGCTCCGCGTACGCCAATTCTAAGACGAATTTGGTGACGGCGAACCACGCCACGACTACCCACTCGATCCACGCATACGGTTCCTGGGCTCCGAATGCGACCAGAACGAACATGCAGCCCGCGACGAACAAGAAAGTGCAAAAACGAGCTGAGAAGGTGGCCTTTAAGCCGTAAACGATCATCGACCGGTCCTCCGCGGCGTAGCCAGGAGTGGCGCCCGATTGATGGCCGCATTGGTGGCTAATCTAAGGCTTGGCAGAGCGAATCGAATACACAGCGCGAGTAAGTGCGAGTTCTTGTAGCAAATGTTGCAATAGGCGATTTACTGACTTTGGGGCTGCCATTTAAATTCCAAAGTTGAGGCTGTACTTACTTCCCTGGGGTGGCAGCTACTGCCGTGTACGTCGGCATTGGTGGCTGCTATTGGTGGCTATGGAGGCGCCCTCTGAGACGGAATGTCCGTTTGAGCGGAATAGGCTTTTGCGGAGTTAGTTTTCGCCACGCCCCGACTACCGATTGCGTTTTTCGCGGCTATTGCGGCTAATCAGCGGTTCAGGATGGAGCCCGGCGAAATTGCTTTTAGCTCGACACCGAACTGGAGTGCTTGCTGCTCGGTCATCGTTGGGTTATCCGGCGGCCACCTCAAGTCGGCGTATGGAGGCCACACCCTCTGGACGAAAGGTTGGAAGGTCTGCGGAAAGTCGAGATGCGGCATCGACTTGACCGTTAGACGGAAGCCAATGACTTGTAGGACAACGTTCTGGATGAAGTAGGTGACCGCATATAGCTCGCCAAGGTCTTGGGGCTGGTCCTTACCCTGCGATCGATACTCTAGGCGTGAGTTCAATGAGTGTGCGCCGCTCGGCATGCGTTCCATCGTTCGGCGAGCGACGTAGATCAGGGTGTTCGGGGCGGGACGGCTAGCGTTGTAGAAGTCCTTGTACACGGAGCCCGGCACAGCGGATTCGCGATGCAGGAACTGAATCATGAGGGCGGTCTTCATCGCCCAGCGGGCCAGCAGGAGGCGCGAGTCGCTCAGACTGAGCGCCACCTGCTCAGTGAAGATGCGCTTCCAGACCGAGGACGCCGCGTCTTCGAGGTCGGCCATCCACCCGTTGTTACAGGAGGCGCAAACCCTCTTCACTTGAGAGGAATAAGAAAGGCTGGCATAGCGGCGATAGGGGGTTTGTGCTAAAGAGTCGCCCACGATCGTGACCGTGTCTCGCTGGCCCAGATACTCTGCAAGCCAGCGCGGGAATACGTGCTCGAGGGTGACGGGTCGATTGCCGCAGAAGACACAGGCCCGCCCGGAGACCATTGGACATGGCAGCATACCGGAGAAGTGCTCAAAAGGTTCAACGGAGGTACTCCTCGCGGAAGCCGGCTTGAAGACCTCCTCCTCATGCCCTGCGGTGACATGGATTTCTTGCCCGCTATCGGCTTCGTTGCCTCACACGACGAGTATCACGGCACGCACCTACCGTCACCAATCCGGCTCGCCGACCAGTCCACCAAGACAGCTCACGCGAGACTCTGCTGAGGTCTTGGAGCTCGCAAAGATAAATTGGAACTGGGCAGGGTGCTGCATGAAGACTACGTGAGGTCCCCGCAAACAGGGAACCACAGCGGCAATTCAAGTACTTCGTATAACAAGGCAAGCCAGGCTAGCAACCCGTGGACTGACTTTCGAGCCTGAGCTAGCGAGCTGTGGCTAGGATGCGCCTGATCTCAGCCTTGGCGTCGGCGACGTCCTGGTAAGCGCCTGCGGCATCGAAGGTCAGTACAGGCTGTGCGGGCTCGACCACCGGCACGTCTTCGGTGAGGATGGCCTTGGCCTCGGCTAAAGCATCCCGAATCTCTCGAAGGGTGGCCTCGAGCTCGTCTTCTGTTAGCGTGGTCTCCTCTACGCTCACGATGTTGTCGGTCATGTGGTTCTCCTGACGTTGGCAGTCTACTGGATCTAGACCTGACCTCAACGCTGGGATTTGCACCAGCTACTCGGGCTCCGGCGCTCCGGCAGGGCCTGACGCGCGGGGACGCCGAGGCCGAAGGACCCCTTCGAGCAGCCCATCTAGTCGTGCCAAAGCAACATCCGTCTTCAGGGCAGCGTCCCGGTGTCGGTCGACTCGCCCCTGGAGTGCTGCCATTCCAGTCTTGATGCCGGCGAGCTCTTGTGCGGTCTTGAGGTCACTGTCTTCAACGCGCCGGATCAGGCGATCCTGCACCCCGGTGAGAGATTCGCTCAGGCTTTGCTGAACCTGGGTCAGCTCGAACGGACCTGCCTTCAAGGTGTATTCGGCGAGAACGACCCTCTGGATCAACGCTGCGATGACGAACGCGCCGACAGGGGTTAGATCAGAGGCTAGCCCGGGACTCGCCACACCAGGCTGAGAGGAAGGGGCCCATGGGTACCCGAAAGCCCACCAGCCTAGACCCCAAGCCACGCCGAAAGCTACCCTCGATAGCCAATCGGCCGCCAAACGCCAGTTTCGGCTAGCCCGCTGGCTGCTTTCCGAACTTGTTGGTGCATCTGGTGGTGGCGTCGCCATCAGGCGGGGACATGCTACCGACTCTTACCGAAGGTTTCCCATGCCGTGCAACGGACAGCGTGGATACCGTCCCTGTCCAGGAGATCAGGTTGCCGCAGGGTAAATGCGAACGTCGCAACCACATTGCCTTCTGCATCAGTGAGCGCCCGCGTTGAACCGATCTGGTCGTGGTGCAGGGAGTAGGGCGTCGAACCCGATATCTGCTCTGGAGAAGGCCGCCAAGTCCGCTCACGAACGACGCCGATCCGTCCCGCAACTGCAGTCCAATCGCATCGTTAGGACAGACGGGACTAAGGGAGACCGGCTTCGAGTTGCTGAGGGTCGGGCCTAAGAGGTCAACGCGCCGTTAACATGGCTCAGTAGCACGGCGCCGCCGCGTGTCACCCTAGGAGCAGATCAGGGTTACTTTAGTAAGTGCCTACAAGCCGCCTTTCTGTTTGCAGCTGGCGGAAGTGGCTGAAGCCTCGCCTATAGCTAGGACAGTGTCCGCCCGCGACTTCCACCTCGCTTTGTTCGCTGGCGGCTTAACCTCATACGGAAGAAGGCGACATTGATGACCGTCCCGACCGTAGCGACACAGGCGCCACCGGCCGCCAAGCCGGCAGCCACCCGATCGGACAGAATGCCGGGCGGCAGAGCAAGCAGGGTAAGGACGATTGCTGCTGCTAGGCATAGCAGCATGCTTCCAAGTGCCACGATGCGCTCAGAGCGGGGAACGGATCGCGACAGTCCAGCCATCCACAGCGCTGCGAGGGCAGCGAACCCGGCGGCAAGTACCGCCGAAACGACATTCATCGCTGGAGCTTACAGCTGAGGAGATCAGGGGCCGGCATTGCGTTAAGCTCCACTCGTCGGAGTGGTGTCTAGGGGCTAGCCGCAGGCGCGATTGATCGACTCGACACGTCTTATCGGACCAGGTTATTTCCTGCTGGCTGTCGGGCTGCTGGCTGGGCTGTACGCCATAATGGATTGGCGATCTCATCGCCAGCTCAACGGATCTAGTGTCAGTTGGGATCCCGACGCTCTAACCAAGGCTGCCCTTCTCATCTTCACGATTGGCACCGTGATCGGCCTGCTCCTGATTTTCGGTTACTACTGGAACAAGCTGCTCTCGGGGCATTAGGCCTCTGAGCGCCGTTCGTGATGCCGACCCGATACCTAGCTCTTATTCGAATCTCGCAACCAATAAGGTCGAGCCCACCTAGGACCAGAAGAAGAACAGCGCAGAACTCAATCCGGCAGCCGTAGGAGTGCATCGAGCAGTAGGACTAACAGCATCCCTCTGAGGGATCGCATCCCCGGTCGAGAACGGCACTCCTCGGCTCTCACCCCAATAGCAGTAGCCCTACTGCCAGCACTCCCCAACCCGAAAGCATCGCCAATAGGCTGCGACGTGTCAGTGCGGCGACTCCCGCCGCCACAGCTACTGCGACCAGGACTGACCACCGCAGCCGGCCGGCACCCGAACCCGCTGTAGCCAGAACCAGCAGCGCCGCCAAGGTGGCAGCTGGCAGTAACGCTACGAACCGGGCCAAGCGCTCGTCCAGCCGGGCTCCAATCGCGAGTGCTGGAAGTGCCTTACACAGCAACACTCCTGCAGCCACTGTGGCTGACACTGCTAGCAGCCCGTACGTTGTCAACGCCGGATGACCGTCCCGAAGCCTGCGGCGAGCACTGCGGCGATGGGCAGCGCCAGCGTTCCGGGGAGCGCCAGCATCGCCGTCGCCGTGCCCGTCGCTGCAAGCGCCGCCACGCCAACCTGCCGGCGGTTCGTGCAGACCTCGACGACCAAGACCGCGAAGATGACGGCGACGAGGCCCTCCGAAGCAGCCAACAGACGAGCCGGCAGCAGCGGCGCACCAAACGCCCCGATTGCCGTCCCTGCCACCCAGACCGGGTACTGCGCCAGCCACGTCCCCACGATCCCTGCTTGTGTCTTGACTCGCTCGGCTGCAACTAGTGCGAAGGTGGCATCGGCTAGGCAGCACGCCAGGAGCATCCGGCGCCAGCGTCCGACTGCCGGCAGTAGCCCCGCCAGCGCTAAGCCCATCGGCACGAAGCGCAGGCTGACCATCAAGCTGGAGAGAAAGATCGCAGCCAAGGGCCCGTGCAACAGCCCGAGCGCCGCGGCCTGCGCCGTGCCCGACCAGGCAAGGGCGGACATGGTTACTGACCCGGCTGGATGGAGGCCTACTGCCGTAGCGGCAGCTCCGAATGCAACTCCCCAGGCCAGAATGCCCGGCAGCAGCGGCACGGTCGCTCCCGCCCCGGCCGCTAATTCGATCCGGCGAGACAGCTCGGTTGTCTAGTTCCTCTCCGCGCCCTGAACACCTCGTCGGCTGCTCACTTGGCGTCCTTGCTTAGGCCGGCCAGCTTGGCACGGTACTCCTGTAAATGCACCTGCGCGAGCGCGTCTAGAGCCGCAGACGTCAAAGCCGCAAGGTGCACGAAGTTGGCTTCATCTTGTTCGGTGAAGTCGCCCTCAATCCGATCACTGGCTTGGATGAAGCCATAGTTCTCGTCGTCCGATCCAATCAAGGGGGCGACCAGCCAGCCCCGCATCGGCGGATGCCGATCGAGTTCGGTCCCGAAATTACGCCACTCCGGATGCGCCCGCAACGCGGAGTCGGTCATTCTCAGCGGCTTGCTGATCGTGTGGGCATGAGCATGTATGCCGAATCCCGTGGCCGGTGCCGAATAAAGTGCCCACTGCGCGTACTTCTCGGACAGAGAGAAGTACTTCCGAGCATGGGACCAACCGCCCCCGATGAGCTGGGTGCACGCGCCTTGGTGGGCCTGGGCGACTACCCGCGCCAGCTCTGCGGTGGCCGCGAGAATGGGATCGATAGCCACCAAGAATCCAGCAAGGTCCTCTGGAGTATCCGCCGGCGGCGGCGTGCTGGCGTTCTTGTACGTATTCAGGAACCTGGTCTCGGCCATCTCGATCCTCCTGCCCTGTAGAACTGCGGACTACGGACTGGTTGCCGACCTCGGTTCGGTAACTGTAGCCCAGCGTTCGGCGATGCTACTTCCCTCAAATCGCCACTCAACGAAGCCGTGGAACTCCATGCTTGATCCGCTTGACTGGTCGGTCCAGGTCCAACGGTTTCGGCAGACGACTCTATCGCCCTCGGCAACCATATCTTCGATGTGCACCTTTATGTCCGGCATCATCCGATACATGCTGCGCATCATCTGCTCGTCCTCGGCAATTCCGACTTCGCGGCCTCCCGGGCCGTCGTGATCCACGAAGTCTGGCGCCATGTTTGCCCGGATGACCTCAGGTATTTGTTGATTGACAAAGTCCTCGAAGTGACGCCGAACGAATTGCTTCATCTCCTCAGGCGTCAGACTCGTCGTCATGACTTCGCCCCTACTAATTGCCAGGCTGCGTTGAGAAGGTCGGTGAGTTCTGAGTCGGAACGCACCTTGGAGATGTCAATTGCGACCCAGCCATTGTGGCCCCAGTAAGGCGCCACCTGGAAGCGTGGATCGGCCAGCCGTTGTTCCTGGTCGTCAGGCCGCGATCGGAGGATCAGGAGCTCGCCATGCATGGCCGCGAAGAGCTCTTTTCCGACTCTGAAAGTGGGCCGACCCCAGGTCTCCACTTCCTCGACGCCGGCAAAGTCCAGCGCCGCAGCCTTCACTCGTGGGTAGGACTCGGGAAGCGGCTGAGTTGATCTCTTCGGCAACCTAATCACCTACCCACGGGTCTTCTCGCTGGGCTCTGGCGTCGACACGAAGACTTCCTTGGGGGCCTCCTGGACTGCATCGAAAAGGTCCTTGCCGGTCTCCAGTAAGTACTTCAGGCCGTCGCCGGTGCGAGCCATGTCACAGGCGAAGTAAGCCGCACTGCCTTCCTCGTAGCCATCGAAGGTGGCGGTGAGCTTTGTAACCTCCCCGAGCGGCTCGATCTCGAAAACCTCGCGGTGGGGCTGCTCGGCAGCCATCTCGGGCGAGAACAGCCATCTGCACTCTAGGACCAGGCGCCGGCCGGGCTCCACCTCCAACAGGGTGCCTTCCAGCAGCTTCTGGTCGCTGTCAGGGGCGAGGTAGATGAGCTGGTCACCCGGCTTCCAGGTTGACTCGACTCTGGTTCCGACATAGCGGATGGTGAGTGACGGGTCGGTCAGTGCACGCCAGACATCGTCGGCGCTGGCGCGGATGTATGCCGTTCGCTTGTGTACCAGATCAGTTGAAACCATCGATACCTCTCCTTTAGATTCAGTGGTCGCGCTCCAACAGCGCGATGGTTGCTTCGAGCTGCCTGATCCGCTTGTGCACAAAGCGGCGCTCGGCAGGATTGGGCTCAAGCTCAAGTGATAGGTGGTACGCCTGGATAGCTTGCGCAGCTCGACCGGCGCGCCTCAACAGGTCTCCCCTGGCCATGTGCAGCGGGTACCAGCTCTCCATCTGTGGGTTCCCCCGCAGGGCGTCCAGGATTGCAAGGCCGGCCACGGGTCCTTCGGCCATAGCGACGGCGACGGCGCGGTTCGCTTCGATGACTGGAGATGCCTCGTAACGCAGCCACTCGCCGTAGAGCAACGCAATCTGGCGCCAGTCGGTGGCATCGGCCGTAGCCGTCGAATGGCAGGCTGCAATCGCTGCCTGAATCTGATACGGCCCGGGCGTCCGTCTCGCCATGGCCTCGTCGAGGACGCGGACTCCCTCCTCGATTTGGGGCTGGTCCCAAAGGGAGCGATCTTGATCTTCAAGCAGCACCAACTCTCCATCGGCGTCGGTGCGTGCCTGGCGTCGCGCGTCCGTCAGGAGAAGCATCGCCAGCAGGCCAAGTACCTCGGCCTCGCCGGGAATCAACGAGACGAGCGCACGGGCGAGCTCAATCGACGTTCGGCAAAGGTCTGGCCGGACCAGGTCGTCGCCCGTACTGGCAACGTAGCCGGCGTTGAATACCAGCTGGATGACTTTGAGTACGTAGGGCAGCCGGTCCTGGAGTTGGTCGCCGTCGGGCACCTTGAACCTGATCCCGCTCTGGCGGATCTTGGCCCTACCTCGGACCAGACGCTTGGCCATCGTCGGCTCCGGAACCAAGAACCCGGCCGCAATCTCTTTAATCGACAGGCCGCAAACGGCGCGCAGGGTCAGAGCTACTCGCACCGCCGGATCTAGAGCGGGGTGGCAGCACATGAAGATCAGAGCGAGGTCGTCGTCTCGAACCTCGCTTTCATCGCTGGCCGCCATGGGCAGCTGGAGCGCAGCCAGGTGTTCCTTTTCGCCTCGCTTGGCTTCACGGCGCAGGTGATCAAGAGCACGGCGTTTGGCCACGCTCACGATCCAGGCGAGAGGATTATTCGGAGTCCCAACGGACCGCCATTGCTTCACAGCAGCTGCGCATGCCTCCTGGACGCTGTCTTCGGCAATCTGCAGATCACCGCCCGTCGCTCGTGCGACCGCCGCGACGGCATGCCACCAATGCGCGCGAACGACGTCCTCCAGGCGGAGATTCATCTATCCCCTGGGCGCAACCGGGCGGATTTCTACTGACGCCTCGCCGGCAGCCGGCAGCTTGGCCGCCCACTCGACGGCAGCATCCAGATCGTCAACGTCGATCACGGTGTAGCCGCCGAGGTGCTCCTTGACCTCGGCAGCCGGAACGTCGGTGAGCAGTCGCTCGCCGTTGCGTATCCGTACCACGGTCGCTGCAGTCGATGCGTGCAGCGGACCGGTGTCGACTAGAACCCCGGCCTTGGCCATCTCGCTCATCACCGCTCCGTACGAGTTCGCCATTGCGATCGCTTCGGGCGTGCCTGGTTCGGGCATCGCGTCCACCGTTCGCTTGAGCAGCAGCAAGTACTTCAAAGTTGGGCCTCCTCTTCGGGCTTACTCCTTAAAGTCGAACGAGGCGGACCTCCGAGGACAGAGACGTCCCCGGATGCCGCTCCATCGAACCGAACTAGCCGGCGGCCCGATCGGGAGGTCGTTGACGACTGACTAGCCAGTAGCCGGCGACCGCCGAAAGGACGGCGACGACGATCGAGCCTGCCGCGGCGGGAGCGTTGCCGAAGTGCAGGTCCGCGATGGCGTCGACGGCGTGCATCGCTGCCGTCGCAAGCAGAACGGCGCCCAGGCTGCGCTCCCAACGGAGTACGAGCAAGACGAGCAGCAAACCGGCCAGACCGAGGTTACGATCGGCCAAATAGGCGCCGCCCTGGGAGCTCGTCGGCGGAAGAACGCTGAACGCGCCAACGATGAAGAGGACGACAGCGACGACCGCGACGGCACGGGAAAACCAGATCATCACTCGTTCCTCCCATCCTGCATGAGCTCGGCCGCACCGGTCGGTGCGCCGAAGATCGTAAGCCTGGCAGGGTGCGTGGTCGGGACGCCGCGCGGTGCGCGGGAGCGGTCTCTAAGCCTGCAAGTCAGGCACGACCAGTGCGTGGAGCCGCCGCAGGCCGTCGGTGATCTGCCGCCGATCTTCTTCGCTGGCAGCCGCTAGGGCGGGTAGAAGGCGGCCTAGCTGGCGTTCCAGGAACGTCTGGCGGGCGTATGAACTCACCTGTTCAGTGACCGCGATCTTGGTAGCCCGGCGATCGGTTGGATCGACCGAGCGTTCCACCAAACCGGCTCGCTCCAGCCGGTCCACGATGCCGGAGACGGTGCTGTGCGCCAGCCGCAGCTCCTGGCTGAGAGGACAGGTGAGCGGACGGTCTTATGGCAGAGTCGTTTCAAGTGCTTCTGTAGTCTTGTGGCGGCAAATCTCAGCGCCCTGTGGCCCAGTCGCGCGGCAGATCGCCGCGACGATATAGGACGCTTCACCTATGACCTGACGGGCGAGGGCGCTGGCAGGAGTTCGCAGAAGACTGACGATTTGCTTCCAGCTCAGGCCCTGCAGAACTGCCGGATCCAATCCGGGCGGCAGGCCGGTCTCGTAGTACTCTGAGGCGATCTGAATTAGCGGCAGTCCACCAGCGTTCCTATGCTCATTAACCAATGCGGTTTGGGCAGCATCTAGTTTCTGCAGAGGTTTCCCCGACCGATCCGCGACCTCCGCTGCATCGAGTCGAACCATCGAGCTACGGAACATTACCCTCCGCAATGTGAACGTATCCAGATTCGCCGGCGTCATGATCGAGGAGGACACGAGTTCCGCAGCTTGGTCTATCGACCCGAACCGGGACAGCGCCGCCAGCAGGCTCCATCGCACGATCGCGGCTTGTGGGCTGTACTCTGCCCCGATAAAGATCACCGTCACCGGGCGTTGCAAATGCGTGTCGGCACGATGGAATGGCTCGCCGACGACACCGTTGCCGATGTTATCGAACTCCTGGATGGGAAGTCCCAGCACCAGGCTTAGTGAAGTCGCTGGGCTAGAAGGGCGTCCGGATGAGCTGCATGCGGTCAGGCTGGGCGAAATGACCGCGAAGAGGGTGACCAGAATGGCCGCTGAGCCGATCCTCTGCCGTCTACCGAACAACCGACCCAGACACTCGGTACTGCTCCATACGGCGGCCCGATGCCTGCCAGGCGGGCAACGCGAAACGGTCGAATGCCCCCTGAAGCCGACGCTTTGTTGCCGCACCGAGCGGCCAGCGGACGAATAGCGCGCTACGGCGTTGCCTCTACTAGCGACCCGCGACCAAGGTGAACAGTGCCCCGCTTCAGGTGTTGCGATGCACGGGAAACAATTCTTGGAACGAGAGGGAGCAATACGCTCACCCATGCGTCGACATCGTGACGCGTTCGGAAGCGCATCCAGGAGTTCACGGGATCGAATCCCTCGCTCGTCTCAAACCACGAGAGATATTCCGCCCGCAGTGCCGCCGGACAGGCATTGACTTGTGCGCTTGGCGGCGGGAGTAAAGACGAGAGACCCCGCTGGGCACCCTCTAGGTCGGCCCATGCGCGAGGAGCGAATGATGTTGGCAGCGTTGCGGCCGCTGCGGTAGACGAGATTCGCCGCCTCGTCGCCAGCCTCTGGGGCAGATCAACAGGGGGCATCTACGTAGCGTTGCGGATGAAGGTGTTGATGTCGTCGAGAGCGTCTCGGGCCCGCCAGCCAATCTCAGGATCGCCCGCGAGTTGGTTAAGCGCTGGTAAGACTCGGTCCAAATCGAGGCGTCGATGAATACGCGCAAGGTGAGCTAGCGCGAGGGCCGCAGTGCCACGCATGCCCGCGTCGGCATCCTGTATTAGCTCTAAGGAAAGGGCCTGAACCCGGCTCCAGTCCTCGTCGTACATGGCCAAGCTCAGGAGCCCCCGCGCGCGCATTGCGTTGTCGTCCGATTCCAACAGACGCAGAGCGTCTCCGCGAGGCAGCTTCGGGATCTCTTCGTACATTCGCGCGGCCATCGTTATGCGCCCGGTCCCGTGAGGATATCGCCTCGACCGCTCGCCATTCCCCAGCGACGCAGGAGGCTCTGCATTGGCTGCGAAAGCTCGTCCCAGGTTCGATAGTGACCATGGAAGATGCCCTGCCCCGGATACGTCTCATCGAAGACGACGAATCGCTGGCTCGCGTAGTCAATTCCGATTCGACGAGTGCTGTTCTCAGAAATGCGGAGCGAGACGTCTAGCGCCGACTGGCCAGCATGAGCAAGGAGGTCTGGATGCTTAGGGGAGCTTTCGAATACCAGACGAGCCATGGCCCCTGGCCCACCGTCCGCGGCAGAAGCGGCATCCAACGCTTCTGGGGCCGCACGCCCGGCAAAGAAGTCCCTGATTGGAACGATAAAGCGGTCGAGCGCGCCCTTCGCCACGTCGCTGCCGACGACCCGCTCAAGGGCTTCAACCCCGACTGCTTCGTACATTCGACTTACCAATCCGGCTCCCAGGAACAGCATCTGGGCCGCTCCAATGGCCCAGCCGATGCGGAACGCGAGGGTGGCACCCTGGCCTTCGCTGAAGTCCGGGATACCCAGCGTGCCTAGACCAGCGAGGAAGTTACCGATGATCCCGCCGATGTCGGGCCCGCCGCCACCACCGCCGCCGAAGCCGCCACAGGACGTGCCGAGGCTTAGGTCGCTCATGAGCTCGCCGCCGATGCCATCGCACTGTCCGCTGGGGTCGGTAGCGTTGATGGGGTTACCGCCCACGTAGGAATACGGGTCCCAGGTGGATTCCACCTTGGGGTCACGCGAAGTGAACTGGCCGGTAGCCGGGTCGTAGTAGCGGGCCTGGAGGTAGTAGAGCCCGCTCTCCGGGTCTCGATATTGGCCGGCGAACAGGAAGGGTGTCGAGACACTTCCGCTCTGCGAGGTCATGTTTCCGTAGGCATCGAAGGCAAAGCTCGCTACGACGTTCCCTTGCGCGTCCGTAAGGGTGCGGGTAGAGCCGATCTGGTCACGGTGGAAGAAGTAGGCGGTAGAGCCTGAGATCTGCTCCAAGGGGAGCCCACCCGGCCCGCTGACGTAGTACGTCGACCCATCCTGGAGCAGTACGGGAAGCGACCCAGACAGGTCCCAGGTGTATGGGTGCGAAGTACCACCTACGATCTTGCTCGTGCGCAGGCCGTCCCCGTTGTAGGCGTAGCTCGCCGACGAGCCGAACGACAGGAGTTGATTGGCTTGGTTCCAAGTCAGAGCGGTGGACCCGCTCTGGGTTCGGCGCCCGGCGGCGTCATAGCCGTACGACGTGCTCGTACCGCCGACCACGGAAGTAGACGTGAGCTGATCGGCATTGTCGTAGTTGAAGTTGGTTGTCGTGTTCCCACTGACTGTTTGCGTGAGACGGTCCGCCAAGTCGTAGGTGTAACTAACGCCGCTGGCACCGGTGACCTGGTTCAGAGGGCTGTACGCGTAGGCGGGGCCACCGTTCTCGGAACCAACCTGGCCATTGTTGTCGCGCGTGTAAGTCGCACTGAACACGCCACTCGCTCCGGCCGTGTCGTTGATTGAGGTCAGCTGGTCGGCCTTGTTGAAGTTGAAGGCGTCGGTGACGCCATTGGGGTAGCCGATGCCCGTGAGATTGGAGTTGGCGTCGTATCCGAAGCTGGTCTGGTTGCCGAGCCAGTCCCTCACCGACGCTGGACGGCCAGCAGTGTCGAACTGACGCGTGACGCAAAGGGTCTGCGGAGTAGACGTACAGTTACCGCCAGGGTATGCGATCGAAGTGACCCGCCCAGCTAGGTCATAGCCATAAGCGACCGACTTGCCTGCCCCGTCAGTCTGCTGTGTCAGCCGATCCAAAGAGTCGTACGAGTAGTTGGTCGTTCCCGTGCCGTCCTGCATCGTGAGTGGACGGCCGAGGGCGTCGTATGTATACGACACATTGTGAGTAAGCCCGTCCGTGTAGCTGACTTGCGTCAGCCGCCCGTCGGTGTCGTAGCTGTATGTGGTGGTTTGGCTCAGAGTGTCGGCAGCCGTCGTCGGCCGACCCACGCTGTCGTAGCTGAAACTGGTCGCGCGTCCTAGGCCGTCAGACGAGGTGAGCACGCGACCAAGCCCGTCGTAGGTCCTACTGACGAGAGTGTGGTTCAGCCCATCTGTCTGAGTCAGCACTTCGCCGTCGGCATCGTACGAAAGCTGCTTAGTCGTCGCTTGCGGGGTGCCGTACCCCGAGGTCACCGACGTGGTTCGTCCGTCGAGGTCGTACACGGTCTTGGTGATGTTGCCGTCGGCATCGGTGCTCACCTGGGGCCGGCCTTCCAGATCGTATTGAGTCGACGCTTGGTGCCCGAGTGGATCTGTGACCGTCAGGGGCTGACCAGCCGCATTCACTGTGTAGGTCGTGGTATAGAGCGACGGAGTGGCGCCAGCGACGTTCCCTAGCGGGCTGACGGTTGCAACCAAACGTCCGACTGAGTCGTACGAGTAGGTGGTGGTGTCGCCAGCGTTGTCCGTTTCGCTCGCCTTGTCCCCGTACTGGTCGTACGTAAAGTGAGTTGACCGCCCGGTCGGATCAGTGATCTTGGTGACATCTCCGGGATGGCTCGCGTCCTCGTAGAAGAAGGTGGTGACCTTGTTTTGTCCGGTGCTGGTCAATGGGGTTGACCGGCTAAGCAGATTCCCGTGGCTGTCGTACACGTTTGTCGTGACCGTGCCGATCGGGTCTTGGACGGTGAGCGGCTCGGCTAGTGAGTTGTAGGTGTACGAGTACGTGTTCCCGAGTGAGTCGGTAACACTGAGCATGTTGCCTTGGGCGTCATAGGTCGCCACCTTGGCGGCGCCCGCGGGGTCGGTAATGGAGGTGATCGAATAGGTCGTCGGGTCAAAGCTGTACTTCGTGGTCGCGGCCAGGGAGCTGTTGGCGCCGGCGACGACGTCCAATAGAAGGTTGTGGGCGAACTCGTAAGCCGTCTGTCGGCCGAGCGGATCGGTGATTGTGGTGGTGAACAGCGGGCCGGCCGACGAGTAGGCGAAGGTAGTTGACTTGCCCGTTTGGTCGGCCTGCTGGCTAACTCTCCCGTTCCCATCCCAGTTATTGGTCAGGCCATTGCATCCGCTCGTCTGGTTGCATATCGGGCTCTTAATGGACAGCAGACGATGCGACGAGTCATAGGTGAAGTTGGTCACGCCACCGAGGACGTCGGTCACAGAGGTCAGGTTGAGGCTGCCGTCATATCCGTAGCTGACAGTGCGGACACCATCGGTTACCGATTGGACCACACCGCTCGGCCAGTAGCTGAAGCCCAGCGTTCGGCCAGCAGGATCAGTGACGGTGGTCAGCTGCCCGTTGGCGTTGTACTGAAGCGAGGTGCTGTAGCCGTTGCGATCTTGGAGTTGGATCAGCTTGCCACTTGAGTTAAAGAGCTGTTTGCCGCCGTCCTTGGCTGCCAGCGTGTACGTCCCGCTCGCGTATGTGAGCGAAGCCGAGTTGTACGAGGCAGGCGTGTAAGTACCACCCTGGTTCGTGAAAGCAGTGGACCCGCCGCTTCCGTCCCAAATGGTGACCCCACCGCTGGCGTCAATAGTTAGGTGCCCGCTGTAGGTGTCCGACCAACCGTAGCCAAATCGACCTTGACTGCCGGCACCAACCGAGTTGTAAGTGCGGCCGAGCGTGATTGGTATCCCTCGTCCAGGAAGGGTGAGGTCCTTGAACTGTTGGCAGAACGAGCCGCTTCCAATGTTGACTCCGTTGCAGGAGTCGGCCAGCTCTCCATTCGTGATGCCTGGCGCCAGCTCGATGGGTTGGAAGAGCTCGGGGCTGTAGTACATCCAGCCAATGGCACCGGACCAGACCCATGTCCAGGCTTCGATCTGGGCGTCCCTTCCATATCCGCTTGAATCGTGCAGGTGATTCGAGCCTTGGGGCGTGTTTGGTCCGAACGGCGTCAGTACGACGTTGTCCAGCTTTCCGACTGGGTAGTCGTCGAAGTGAAGCAGAAGCTGGGTATTGGCGTCCGACGCGAACTGTCCACTCGGCGGTGTGAAGTTCCCGCTGTAGCGGGCCACATTGGAGACGCGGAACTCATCGAAGGCAGCGGCGTTGAGCTCGGATTGGTCCATGAAGCCGCCAAGCCCGCCAGACGCGAGGGCAGCACTTGTGGACGCTTGCGAGAACACTTGCTGACCATTGATGTAACCGGTCACCGTCGATCCGTCGTATTCGAGCGTGAAGTAGCCCAGTTGGTCGCCTGTGGCTGCAGTGGGAACACCGTTTGAGGTCTGCGTGAAGTCCCAGCTTCCTCCGGGCCAGACGAACTGGCTCCGCACGCACAGGCACCCGGTCATGTCACCGATGTCGAAGTTGATGCCCGCCATAGGCGAGCCGGCGGAAGGGCCGACGGTGTCGGGACAATTCGTGCCGGTTTCGCACATGTCTGGCGTGGTGTTCAGGACGCCCCAGGCCATGTTGCCGGTGGTGACGGCGTTCGTCCGCATCCCGCCGATGTAGCCCTCGATCGTCCATTGACTCATCGCCGGCAACGCCTGCGAATCAAAGCCGTCGAAATAGATTCCTCGTGGTGGTGAACCAGCCGTGGCGAGGTAGAGAAGACGGTTGGCGGCGCCGCCCGCTGGCACCGTCACCGTGTTCGAGGTGCCGGACGGTCCGACGCCATACATGTTTACGGCCGCCACTACGGCAGAGACGTGTTCCCCGCCCATCAAATCAGACAGGACAGCGGAGGTGGAGCTGCCAGAGACAGTAATCGTCGATCCAGCCTTACCCCCAATGTACGGGGTCACCTGATAGGTGGTAATCGGCGAGCCGCCAGCCGCGGTCGGAGGCGTCCAGGTGATCTTGGCGCCGTTCTGCAGAGCGGTGGCGGTGACTTGGGTGGGAGCGTTCGGAAGGCCGGCCCCAGCCGCCGTCCAGTGATTCTGGATCTGGGCAGCCGTCAGTGCAGTTGGGTAGACGGCAACCTCGTCGAGGCTGCCGCTGAACTGGAATGCTGGTGCGCTATTTCCATTGTTCCAGTTGTTTTCGCTTGCGCCGATCAACAGTCCGTTGTAGTCGACGCCGCCCTCATCGCTACTGAAGCTCTGTGTGCCGAGCGATACATCATCCATGTAGGCCGATAGCGTGTTGCCATCCCACGTGATGACCACGTAATGCCATTGGCCATTGGCGATATTGGGGGCGTTGAAGTTGTTGGTGAAGTACAGGATTGTCCCGTTGTTGTCGAATCCATAGATGAAGCTGAGCGTGTTGCCGCCGCGTGTGCCCATACCGGTCTCGTGGTAGCCGGGACCTCCGCGCGTTCCGCCATAGGCAACGATGGATTGATTGCCGGTGCTCGTCGTCTTGATCCAAGCCTCAAAGCTGCGCGGCTGCGTGCCTGTGGGAAGGTTGTAGGAGTTCGCGGTGTGTTGCGCGTAGCCGCCCGAGTACTGCATCCCCGGATCGGAATCCGTAGCTAGTGCGCCGGGCGAGCTGAAGGAATATGAGCCCGCCAGGGCAGCGGTGTTCCCGTGCCCCGAAGAATCGGCCAGCGTTGAACCGCCCGCTTCCGTGAAGCGGTACTGCGCGATCGCACCGTCCTGCTGCACCTGAGCCGCGTAGCTCAAGGGTCCGCCCAGAGGTGTGGCTGTGCCGGGGGACGTGCCAGCGCTTCCAGTCCCGAAGTTGTTCACCCCCGCTACTTGGAAGCTATAAGGCACGCCGCCTTGCAGGCCGTCCAGCGTGACTGATGTTGCGTTCGCCGCAGCTCCAACTGCATTTAGCGCTTGGGTTCCGTTCTTGAGTGCAGTTACCACGTAGCCGGTGATTGGGGCGCCGGCGCTAGTAGCACTGCCCGCCCAACTCACAGTCACTCGGTTGTTGGCAACTGCTGTGACCCCTACCGCCGGAGCTGTCGGTCGGAAGTTGCCGCTAGCGTTGAAATGGTTCAACACTTGGGTCGCCGTGAGCGCGCTCGGATACACGGCAACTTCGTCCAAGATCCCGTTGAACCGGAAGCCTGGAGTAGCCGGGAAGCAGTTCCACGTCTGCTCCGATGCCCCAACGATCAGGCCATTGGAGTCAACGCCGCCTTCGTTGCTGCTGAACGCCTGCGAGCCGAGGACTTGGCCGTCCATGTACGCAACGACGGTGCTGCCATTCCACGTCATGACTACGTGATGCCAATTGCCGTTGCCGACGCCGGAGGCGTTAAAGGTAAGACCGTAGAGAACGATCGTTCCGTTGGTGTCGAAGCTCGTAATGAACTCGACCTGGTTGTTTCCTTGCAGAGCCATGCCTGTCTGGTCGCCACCGCAGCCATTGATTTGCTGGCCGTAAGCCACGATTGACTGCGTAGTGTTGGCGGTCGTGTTCAGCCAGGCTTCAAACGTGCGCGGCTGAGTCCCAGTGGGAAGCCCAGTCACGGTCGTGTCCTGCATGTAGTTGCTGTTAGCGGACCATGCGCTGTCCGAGTCGGCGGGCCCTTCGCCGCCGACCTGCGTCGCTCCGCCCGAGTACGAGCCAACCTGACCGTGGCCTGACGAGTCGAATGCGACCGAACCAGGGTCGTTGAGCCTGTAGTACACGATGGCTCCATCAGACCGCACGACGTCCGGATACCAGGCGCCGCCGCCAGTAGGTGTCACGGAATTGCTAGTGACTGGCGTCGCGTTGCTGTAGGCGTTCCAGGCTGTGACCGTAACGGTGTAAGGCGACCCACCCTTTAAGCCAGATATCGTCGTCGAGGTCGTAGTACCGGATACCTGGAACTGAGTGTTCGGTTCACCGGCTGTGGTCGCGACCAGCCGGTACCCGCTGATTAGAGCTCCGCCCGGCTCCGTTCCCGGCGTCCAGGCCACCGTGAGCTGATAATCTCCGGCGACCACGGCTGTGACGCTGGTTGGGGCAGGCGCCACGCCCGTCTGGACAGCAACAGAGAAGGCCGAAGGTCCAGGCCCGGTCGTGTTGCTAGCCGAAACCCCGAAGGTGTAGGAAACGCCGTTCTGGAGCCCGGACACCAGGGCGCTGTAGGTGATACCGCTAACGGTTACCGTCGGCGTAGTGGCCGAGCCATTGAGATAGGGAGTGACGGTGTAGGAGGTAATCGTCGCTCCCCCGTTGGAGCTGGGTGCCGACCAGGTTACCTGGGCGGCTGCATTGCCACCGGTCGCGGCAACATTCTGGGGCGCGCTAGGGACAGCAGCCACGACGATTGCCGCCGAGGTGGCTGGTGGGCCATTGCCGTACGAATTGGTGGCATAAACCTGGAACGTATAGGTGGTTCCGTCCTGAAGCCCCGCGTACGTAAGGCTCGTACCGGTCGTATACGCGGGAGCGAGCGGGCTACTCCCAACATATGCCGTGATCGTGTAGCCAGTGATGGGCGACGCGCCCGCATATGGCGCGGTCCAGCTGATGGTGGCTTGCGTGTCCCCGGGGGTGGCGCTGACACCCACTGGCGCCTGCGGCAGCGGAGTTGGAGTGACCGGATTTGACGGTGCCGATTCAGTCCCGTTACCAACCTGGTTGGTGGCGTGGACGGTGAAGGTATACGAGACTCCGTTCTGCAGCCCGCCTACCGTCCCGCTCGTGCTGGTCGCTCCGGCGACGGTCTGGGTGGCACCGCCCGGGGACGCGGTGATGGTGTAGCTGGTAATGGCGCTGCCACCGTCGAACGCTGGCGTGGTCCAGGTAACTACTGCTGACTGCGACTGCGCACTCGCTTGAACATTCGTCGGTGCGTCGGGTGCTCGCGCTGGGGTTACCGCATTAGAGGGCGATGAAGCTGCGCTCGTCCCCGCCCAGTTACTGGCGGTAACAGTGAATGTATAAGTGGTTCCGTTGGTCAGCCCGCCAACGATCGCCGAAGTGTGGCTGCCGTCAACGGAAGCAGCGGCGCCGCCGGGAGCTGCTGTCACGGTGTAGCCCGTGATGGCGGCGCCGCCGTTCCAGCTCGGCGGCGTCCAGGTAATAAAGGCCTGGGAATTCGCTGCGACCGCCTGGACATTCGTCGGCGGATCGGGGTGAGTGGCAGGCGTGACAGCGTTGGTAGCCGATGACCAGGTGCCTTGACAGATGCCGTTGTCAGCCCGCACTTCGAAGGTGTACGTCTGCCCGTTGGTCAAGCTGCCCACAACCGCCGATGTGGCGCCTGGGCCGACGGAAGCGCTCTGCCATCCGGAAATGGCCTGGACGACGTAGCCGGTTAGTGATCCACCGCCGGAGTACGCGGGCGGAGACCAGGTTACGGTTGCCTGCCCGTTGCCGGCCGTCGCCTGAACCCCAGTCGGGGCCGACGCTGCTCCAATCTTGAGCGAGTCCGATGCTGCAGGACCGCTCCCGGTCGTGTTCTGCGCGCTAACCTGGAAGTTGACGGTCGTACAGTTCGCGAGATTGGTGACCGTTGTTCCAACTGAGGTCGGAGGCAGGTTCTGGCTGCCACCTGACCAGGCCACCTGATAGCCACTCAGGGAAGAGCCCGTAGAAGATGCTGCTGTCCACGACAGCTGCGCCTGTGAGTTCCCAGCCACACCGACGAGGGAGCCAGGTGCGCTTGGATAGTAGCCGGAGATTCCGAGAGGGCTGCCGCCAAGCTGATTGATCGCGGCGACTTGGAAGCGATAAGAGGTCCCGGTATTCAGTCCATTGATCTGGGCACTGCCTGACCCCGCCGGCACCGTTGTCAGGCCGCTTGCGGAGTTGCCGTCGTACGCCGTTACGACGTACGCGATGATCGGGTGGCCGCCGGGATCGGGGGCCTGCCACTGCACAGTAGGGATCCCGCCAGGGAAGGAGGCGACTACCGCAGTAGGAGTTCCGGGGGTCGTCGTCCAAGCCCACGTGTCGTTGGCGAGGCCGGTCGCCGGAGCACCGCTAACGACGACCAGGGCGCTTCCGCTAGCGGCAGCGACCGCTCCGTAGCGAGCGGACGGTGCATGAGCGGCCGTGCGCGAACTCCAGTTGCTGCCATCCCAACTCCAGGTGTCCGCCACCGCGCCGTTGCTGGTGTCACCGCCGAAGAGAACCAGTTGCTTCTGTAGTTGATCCGGGGCGATCGTGGCATCCATGCGAGCACTCGGGCTCGCGCTGGGCGAGAGTTGAGTCCAAGTGCTGCCGTCCCAACTCCAGGTATCACCCATGAGTTGGGTACTGGTCACGATTCCGCCCGGGAGGGTTGTCGCTGCCGCGACGCCGCCGAACATGATGATCGAGCCGCTTGCGTAGTCGTAGGCGACGGCGGAATTCGAACGGCCAGCGGGTACTGTGGCCGGCGACTTCTGGCTCCACGTGGTGCCATTGAACGTCCATGTGTCAGCGAGGTAGCTGGCACCGTTGTATCCGCCGAAAAGAACAGCAGTGTTGCTGACTGGGTTGGCTGCCGCTTCAGCGAATGCGCGCGGTGGCGGCGCCGTGGTGAAGGGCGTCCACGTGCTGGCTCCTGGGGTCCAGTACCACACGTCGTTTAGATAGGTAGTCCCGTTGTAGCCGCCAAAGAGGAAGACCTTGCCTTGCATGGCAAACATCGACCCACCCCAGCGTGCTGGCGGCGATGCTTCGAGCACCAACTGCTGCCAATTGGAGCCGTCCCAGAGCCACGTGTCCCCGAGAGCGTTACCACTCGAATCCTTGCCGCCGAACATCAGGACCTGCGATCCCTGGCCGGTCGCGGCTGCGGTCGCATAAACGCGACTAGACGGGTGTTGGGCAGGACTCAGCTGCTGCCAATCACCAAGCGTGGCTGGGGCCGCCGCTGTTGGTGAAACTGTTGAGGAGATCCGGGCGGGACCGATCCCGCCAGCGGACGATGCCGCCACGGCGACGGTGTATGGAACCCCGTTCGATAGGCCGGTGATCGTCGTAGCAAAGCTGGTTGGTCCTAGTTGGACTGGGGTTCCAGGCGTGCCGTTCTGCAGTGGGGTAACGGTGTAGCCCGTAATTGGTCCGCCACCGGTGTTCGTCGGCCCGGTCCATACGACAGTGATCGATTGGTCACCGGGCGCGACAGCCACTGTCGCTGGCATTCCTGGAGGCCCGGAAGGGATTGTGGCCTCCGAAGTGGCGCTGGCTCCCAGCCCGCCCGAGTTGGTGGCAGCCACTTGGAACGTATATGAGGTTCCATTGGTCAGCCCGGTGATGGTGGCCGAGGTTGTACTGACTGTTACTGGGCTGCCGACGGGTGAGGATCCGCTGTAAGTCGCGACCGTGTAGTACCCGGGAGTCTGGCCTCCCGTTGTCGTGGGCGCTGTCCATGAGACGGTGACCTGGCCGTTGCCGGCTTGCGTCGCCACGCCGGTCGGGGCGCCGGAAGGAGCCACCCACAGCCAAGCGTCAGGCGGGCAGCTGCTGCTCCCGCAGCCGCCATCGAGCAGCGCGGCGTCGCCCTGTCCATAAACCGCAGCGCCGGAACCGGCTCGCGGCGGCGCAGACGATCCAGGAGACTGCTGTAGCCAATTCGAGCCGCTCCACGTCCACGTGTCGCCATTGACCTGAGAGGGGGTCGCTCCACCAACAAGGGTGACCTCCGACGTGCGTCCGTCATAAAACGCGGTGGATCCTGACTCGGCAGGCGGGGAAATGCCTGGATTCTGTTGCGTCCAATTGGTGCCGTCCCAGGTCCAGGTGTCATTAGTGAGCGAACCGCCGCTCGGATATAGCAGTCCCTCGTCGCCTCCGAAGAGGACCAGGTTGTGGTGAACAGGATCCGACGCGAGCACGGCCTGTGCGCGAGCCGGAGGAGACGCAGAGCTCGATGCCTGCTGCCATCCCGTCGTCGTCCACATCCAGGTGTCACCCATGAAGTGCGCAGCGTCGTGACCACCGAAGAGGACCACGTTCGCGGCATTCGCGTCATAGGCAGCACTCGCTTCTGCCCGGGGCGTGGGCAACGTTTGCGAGTTGACCGTCGGGAGATGCCAGCCGCCCGGCTGCCACATCCAGGTGTCGTTCAGATAGGCATGGCCATCAGTTCCGCCGAATAACACCGTGGTTCCGCTGGATGGGTCGTATGCGAATGTGGCCCCCCAACGAGCTGGTAGCGTGCCGCCCCATTGATGCGTCCAGGAGCCCCCATTCCAGATCCAGACGTCTCCGAGGGCTTTGCCATAGTTGTCGCGGCCTCCAAAGATGACGACGTCACCTGCGGAGTCGGTCCCTACCGCAGGCTCGTAGCGAGCTGTGAAATCCCAGGGCACTGCGATTGGCAACCAAATGCCGTTTCCGGAGGTGGGCGCGCTAGGCGTGTTGGCGGGGGTGGTTGGGTTACTGGTTGAAGAAGGCCCGGCGCCAGTCGCGTTGTTGGCAGCGACCGTAAAGGTGTAGGTGACGCCATTGCTGAGTCCGGTCAAGACTGCCGACAGACCGGTGGCGGCGACCGAGGGGCCCGACCCCGAGCCGGTGAAAGCCGTCACGGTGTACCCCGTGATCGCCGACCCCCCGTCGGACGGCGAGGGTTGCCAGCGAACGGTCGCTTGACCGTCTCCGGGGATTGCGGCTACCGCTTGAGGTGCCGAAGCCGTCGATTGCCACGTCCAGGTATCACCAGTTGCGCCGGTGCTGCCAGTGCCACCAAAAAGCAACACGCATCCGCGCGCCCCGCCGGCCGGGCTGATGGAGATCGTCGCGGCAGCTAGCGAGCGTGCTGACGGTGAACTAACAGGCGCCTCTTGATTCCAATTGCCGCCGTCCCATGACCACGTATCAGCCAGGAGCGTGCCGCTTGCGTTGACGCCACCAAAAAGCACAGGCCGGCTCGTGGCAGGGTCATAGGTAAGGCTGGATCCTGCACGCGCAGGCGGTTGGTTGGCTGGCGTGGTGGGCTGCCATGTGCTTCCGTTCCAAACCCACGTATCGGCCAGGTATGAGGGCGAGCCGCCGGTTGCAGGAACCGAAATGCCACCAAACAGCACAGCGGTGCGGTTTGCCTCGTCGTACGCGAAGCCTGCCTGCGCTCGGGCCGGAGGTGACGTGGTTGGTGAGGCCGCCGTCCAGGTCGATCCGTAAACGTAGGTATCACCGAGATAGACCTGTCCGTTGTAGCCTCCAAACAGGATCATTTGGCGGCTGTCGACGTCGTACGTCAAGCTCGCATCGGCGCGCGGTGACGGCAGTCCGTTGGCGGTGCTTGGCAGCCACTGGCCCTTGCTCCAACTCCAGGCGTCGTTCAGGTATGAGGTGCCGTCGTAACCGCCGAACATGACGATCGATCCGGTTGCGTCGTCGTATGCGATCGCGGCGCCCCATCTCGCTGGGGGGTGTACAAGCAGGCTCGGCTGGGACCAGCTGGTGCCGTTCCAGACCCAGGTGTCCCCGAGGGCACCGCCAGTCGCACTTTCACCACCAAAGAGGACGACTTGGCCGTCGGCAACGTCGTAGGCAAGAGCCGAGTCAGATCTGGACGGGGGCGACGCGGTGGGGCTTAGCTGGACCCAGCTGGGGCCGCCGGACGCCCGGACAGGAAGAGGATGGAAAACTGATCCCTGCAGAGCTGCGACCGCCAGGGTAGTCGCGGCCACCACGACCGCCACCGACCGGCTCTTGGCCGTGCGTCCCATCGAACTCCCCCTCCCGGCCTAACGGATCGAATTGGAAGCGGTGTCCACGAGAGCCACGACCTCGTGCTGTTGAAGGCACCGGCCATCGGCAACGGGCTCCGGACAGGACACTGCTGCCTGTTCGGCGGGGGTGTGTGTTTCTTAGCGCACATCGCTGAGGATTTCAAGGGGATAACGGCACATCGCGCAGCGCCAAATGCAGCTCACTAACTTCCGTGATAGCAGTGCTGTGCGCTTTTGCCAAAGCGGAGGGCTGCGAAAGTCGCCGTATCTGGATGCGGGCCAGTCTTTGGTCGCCGACCGCGATCGGCCTGTCAGTTGCGAGAAGGCTAGCCGCTCAATCGGCTTCGATCGCGCACGTCAACGCTATCGAGCTACGACAGAAGGGTCCGGGTTGGACCAGTGGATCGCCCAGGGCTCCTGGGCGGAGGCGATGTCCTGCTGCAGGCTCGGAATATAAGCCCTGTAGGTCTTCTCGGTGATCAGACTGGAGCTATGCCCCAGGCGCTCCGATACCAGTTCTAGCCGCCAACCCATGGCGAAGAGGTTTGTTGCGCAACTGTGTCGAAGGTCGTGAACGCGTATACGTGGCAATCCGGCGCGGTCCGTCGCCCTCTGCAGCGGCTCGCCGACATGTGTTGGATCGACGAATCCGCGCTTCAGCGGAGCGACGAACACCAGTTGCAGTTCAGGCCCGGCCGACACCAGCTTCCCCTTCCCAACCGTCTTCTGGATCCTCGGGTCGATAAATAGCGAGCCCGAGGCCCGCTCCGCTATCTGGGCCTCACAAAGGGAGCGCAGCACGGTCGCCAACCGTAGCGGGATGGGGATCGTCCTCGCGGAGCGGCTGTTCTTGGCGCACGGAGCGAGGTACCAACACTTGAGGCGGCAATGGCGCCGAAGGGATTGGGCAACGCGTATATACGGCTGCGGTCCATCGAGCTGGCAGCAATCCCAGGTAAGCCCAAGCGCCTCGCCGAGGCGGCAGCCGGTAATCGCCAGCAGCATGAACAGCGGCAAGGAATAGGAGCCTTGGAGAGCCGAGAAGAGCCGATCGAGCTGGTGGAGGTCGAAGACATCGAGGCGGCCGGGGAGGTGCTCGTGCGTGACCTGCATCCGTGCGAAGGGATTCCACTGCTGAGAGATCCTGCCCTCGGAGATGCCCCAGTTCAGGACCGTGCAGAGGACGTCATGAGACTGCTCCAAACTGCGCCCGGTCAAAGGCAGACCGAGGTAGACCCTCCTGATCAGCGGGCGGGTCAGCTGCGAGACACGGAAACGGCCGAGAGCCCCAAGCAGGCGCGAGCGAGCGAGCTCGTAGGTGGCCAATGTCGAGGGCGCGCGAAGGTCGGCCATCACCTCAACGAACTGCTCGAAGAGGTTCTCTAGGGTCGGATCATTACCTCCCGAAGCCAGCACCCGCAGCACTTCGTCGAGCTTGTCCTCGTACTTTTGGCGGGCGGACTCCTTGCTCCGGTCGATGGCGGACACGGCCCTGCCCTTCACGGTGCGCCGGTACTCCCAGCGACCGTCCGGTCGCATCCGCGGCTTGGGCGCTCGGCCGCCCGACCTCTCGAGGGTCATGCCGCACCCCCTTGCCGGCGCAGGCGCTCCACGTAGGCCTTAAGCTCGGACAGCGTGATGCGAGGCAGGTCGGGCGTCACCTGCACCGGCCGGATCTCCCCGATGCGGATCAGGTCGTGGAATTTGCGCGGAGAGACCCGGATCAGACCGGCGGCTTCCTCGATGCTTAATAAAAGGGGTTCCACGACGCGCCGTAGCTTCCCCAGAATTCGTAGCCTTGGCGTTGCCGTTACATGAATTGATGTGAAGGAGGGCCGGGTCCGGCTCTGCCGGCTAATGCTGCGGCCCTGAACCCACCGAGCGCACCGGGCTTTTGGGTCAGGACTTGGGTCAGCTCCGAGGCGCGGCAGGTCCAATCCGGCGCGCCGGAGCCGGATTTGTGGTGGTGCCGAGAGGGGGAGTCGAACCCCCACCCCCTTGCGGGGAACGGTTTTTGAGACCGTCGCGTCTGCCAGTTCCGCCATCTCGGCTTGGGGCCAACCCGGGGGCCGCTGGTGTCGGCGAGAGGACTCGAACCTCCATGCCCTCGCGGGCACCGGATCCTAAGTCCGGCGCGTCTGCCAGTTCCGCCACGCCGACCGGGCGAGCGCCACTATAGCCGTTCGCTGACTTAACAACGAGGGGCTCCGCGTGATAACAATCCCCTCAGAAGTAGTGACAGAGCTCCGCGTCGCCATCGTCTCCGAATCCATTCGCCCGCTCGAGCTGGAGGCGGATCTGCCCGGGCGCTCCGTCTACGCCCTCGAGCTCGCCAGGCATCTGGCGCGCCTGGGCTGCGAGGTGGACCTCTTCGTGCGCCGGATCGCGCCCGGCGACGAGAAGATCACGGACATCGAGCCCAACCTGCGGCTCATCACGATGGCCGCCGGGCCCCCCGGCCCGCGCCAGCGCCGCACGCTCTGGATGATCGCGCCCCAACTGCGCGACCAGATCCTGCGCTTCATGCTCGCCGAGGGCATCCGCTACGACCTCATCCACGCGACCACGTGGATCGCCGGCGTCGCCGCGGCCGAGGTCGCCCGCCGCACGGAGCTGCCCTACACCCAGCTCCTGCAGGCGCCGGACCTCAGCAAGGAGCACCACCTCGACGACGAGAACGCCAGCCCGCCGCAGCGCGTCCAGTACGAGCACGACTTCACGCGGCAGGCCGCCGGCGTGATCGCGCGCTGCCCGCACGAGCGCGCGCACCTCGTCGAGGCCTACCGCGCCGACCCGCAGCGGGTGGCGATCATCCCCTGGGGCGTCGACCTCGAGCTCTTCCGCCCCGGCGATCGCGCGCAGGCGCGCCGTTACCTGGGCCTCGACCAGACCGGCTCGATCCTGCTCCACGTCGGCCGGCCGCTGGCTCGCACCGGCGTCCACGACCTGCTCCGCGCCCTCGCCTTGCTCGAGGACCAGCCTGGCGGGCCGCCGCAGCTGCTGCTCGTCGGCGGTGACACCCGCGAGCCCGACGCCGCGCATAACAAAGAGGTCGGCGACCTCTGGCAGCTGGCCGCCGAGCTCGGGGTAACCGAACGCGTCCGCTTCGTCGGCCGCCGCGCACGGCAGGAGCTGCCGGCCTACTACGCGGCCGCCGACGTCGTCACCTCGGTGCCCTGGCACGAGCCCTACGGCCAGCAGGTGCGCGAGGCCCTCGCCTGCGCCCGGCCCGTGGTCGGCACCGACGTGGGCGGGATCGCCGACGTGCTGGCCGGCGAGCAGATGGGCACGCTGGTGGCGCCGGAGGATCCGCGCGAGCTCGCCGCCAAGCTGCGGCGCCTGCTGCGGAGCCCAGGACTCCGCAGCCGCCTCGGGCGCGCCGGCCGGCAGTACGCCGAGGCCGAGCTCGGCTGGGAACGCGTCGCGGCGAGCACCGCGGAACTATTCACCCGCGTGGCGGGAGTCGGGCCGGCGCCGGCGCCGCAGCCCCGCTCCGTCACCACCTCGCGAAGGCTGGACGCGCCTCCGGCCTAAGCCGCGGCCAGGAAGCGCAGAACGGCCCGCTCCTCGGGCCGCAGGCCCTCCTCGACGTCCGACAGCATGGCTTCCAGCTCCCGCTCCGGCGCCGCCTCCAACTTGCCGTCGAGATACGCCTGGATCACCGCCGAGTGCACGTAGCACTTGCGGCAGACGGCGGGAGTGTTGCCGAGCAGTGCCGCCACCCACCTGATGGCCTCTGACAGCTCGCGCTTGGCCTGCCGCTGCGACTCCGGCTGGTCGAGCCGCGCCAGGGCGTGCAGCCCGAGGACCGTTCCCGCCCAGGTGCGGAAATCCTTGGCCGTGAACTCCTGGCCGGTCGTCTCCCGCAGGTACTCGTTGACGTCCTCCGAGGTGACCGGCCGCACCTCGCCGTCGTCGTCGACGTACTGGAACAGCTCCTGACCCGGCAGCTCCTGCAGCTGCTTCACCAGGCGCGCCAGCCGCCGGTCGCGGAGCCCGATCCGGTGCTGCCGGCCCGCCTTGCCCCGGAACCGGATCTTCAGGAGCGACCCGTCGACGTCCACGTGGTGCTCCTGCAGGGTGGTCGCGCCATATGAGTTGTTCTCGCGCGCGTACTCCTCGTTGCCGACGCGGATCAGCGTCCGGTCCAGCAGGCGGACGACCGCCGCCAACACCTTCTCGCGCGGCGTGCCCGGCTTCTCGAGGTCACGGCGGACGCGGGCGCGGATGCGCGGCAGCGCGCGGCCGAAGTGCAGAAGGCGCCCGTACTTCTCCTCGTCCCGGACCTCGCGCCAGCGGTCGTGATAGCGGTACTGCTTGCGGCCCCTCGCGTCCCGGCCCGTCGCCTGCAGGTGGCCGTTGGGCGTCGGGCAGATCCAGACGTCGGTCCAGGCCGGCGGCACCGCCAGGCGCTTGATCCGGCGCAGGGTGGCGGTGTCGCGGATCGCGCGGTCGTCGGGACCGAAGTAGGCAAAGCCACGTCCCGACTTGCGGCGCCGGATTCCAGGAACGGCATCGCTGATGTAGCGGAGGCCGGCCTCGCGGGCGGCCTCCCGCGGATCGTCTTCGGTCGAGTTCTCCGCCTTCAGCACCGTCGCCATCTGGACTGGACAATACGAAGGTGCCGAAGGAGTTCAAGAACCAAGCCGCCGAGCGGCTCCTGGCGTCATGGCGAGGCGAAATCCAGGCGGGCGCGATCTACGCGATCCTCGCCGAGCGTGAGAGCGACCCGAAGCGCGCGGAGATCCTGCGCCGGCTGGCCGCGGCGGAGGGCAAGCACCGCGAGCGCCTGGAGGCCCGGATGCGCGAGCTCGGCGTGGCCATTCCGGATCCGCGAAGCGTGCGCATCTCCCGTTTCGCCAGGCTGCAGGCAAAGCTGGCGCCGATCGAGCGCGTCCTCGCGGCCCGTGAGGCTGCCGAGCAGGACGAGGTGGATGACGGATACCGCAAGTCCACGGGCGATCCGGACACCGACCGCCTCTTCGCCGACATCCGGCACGAGGAGTGGGAGCACTCCCGCGAGCTCGTCGGCATGAAGGGCGGCGAGGAGCCCTCGCCGCCGCCCTCGGAGGCCGAGTCGAAGCTGAAGCGGATCATGAGCCGCGAGACCTGGCACCAGTCCGGCTCGGGCTGGATCTCGGGCGCGATCTACGGTGCCAACGACGGGCTGGCGGCCGTTTTCGGGATCGTCTCCGGCGTCTCCGGCGCCACCGGCGGCTCGTCGTTCGTACTCACGGCGGGTTTGGCGGGCACGATCGCCTCGGCCCTGTCGATGGCTACCGGCGCCTTCCTCGCCGAGCGCTCCGCGTCGGAGGTCGCCGCTGCCAACCTCGCGCGCGAGCGCAAGGAGATCGAGGAGCACCCCGAGGAGGAGCGCGAAGAGCTGTCGCTGTACTACCAGCTCAAGGGGCTGGCCAAAGAGGACGCCGACGCCCTGGCCGACAAGCTGAGCCACAACCCGGACGCCATGCTCAGCATCCTCGCGAGCGAGGAGTTCGGCGGCGCAGGCGGCGGCGGCAACCCGGTACAGGCCGCAATGGCCGCCGGCATCAGCACGGGCGTCGGCGCGCTGGTGCCGGTGCTGCCCTTCTTTTGGCTGCGCGGCGGCATCGCGGTGATCGCTGCTGCCGCCGTCTCACTGGTCGCGCACTTCCTGGTGGGCGCCGCCAAGTCGCTCTTCACGCTGCGCACGTGGTGGGCCGCCGGTCTGGAGATGACGGCCGCCGGTGTCATCGTCGGCGGGGCGACCTACGCGGCCGGCCTGCTCTTCCACGCTTAGCGAATCTCTCCCTCCCCTCCGGGGAGGGCGGGGAGGGGCTAGCAGGGGCTCGGCAACTGACCTCGGCCCCTCCCTGACCCTCCCCGAAGGGGAGGTTTCCTACGCCGGGACCGCGGCGCCTCCCGCCCGCACCACCTCGACCGACGTCGTCAGCTCCTTCAGGTAGGCCTCGTCGACCGTCACGCCCAGGCCGGGGCCGGTCGGCACGCGCAGCCGGCCCTCGCGCATGACGAAGGGCTCGGTGATGTCGCGGTGGTAGTAGCGATCGCTGGCGCTGGTGTCGCCCGGCAGCGTGAAGTTGGGCAGCGCGGCCATGGCGACGTTGCCGGCGCGGCCGAGGCCCGTCTCCAGCATGCCGCCCATCCAGACCGGGATCCCGTGCGCCTGGCAGACGTCGTGGATGCGGCGACCTTCGAGATAGCCGCCGACCCGGCCGGGCTTGACGTTGATGATCCGGCAGGCGCCGAGCGCGATGGCGTCGGCGGCCGCCTGGGCCGAGACGATCGACTCGTCGAGGCAGATCGGCGTCTCCAGCTGCTCCTGCAGCGCCGCGTGGGCCAGCACCTGCTCCTCGGGCAGCGGCTGCTCGATCAGCAGCAGGTCGAACTCGTCCAGGCGCTGCAGGCGGCGGGCGTCGGCCAGCGTGTAGGCGGTGTTGGCGTCGACCTGCAGCGGGATGGCCGGCCAGCGATCGCGGACCGCTTTGACCGCGTCGTAGTCCCAGCCGGGCTCGATCTTCAGCTTGACGCGGCGGTAGCCCTCGGCCAGGTAACCCTCGACCGTCTTCAGCAGCGCCGGGATGGAGTCGTGGATGCCGACGGAGACGCCGCAGTCGACCTCGGTCCTGGTCGCACCGAAGTGCTGAGCCCAGGAGGTGCCCCGCGCGCGCAGCTCGGCGTCGAGCACCGCCATCTCGATGCACGCCTTGGCCATACGGTGGCCCTGGATCGCGTGCAGCGCGACGCCGACCTTCTCGGCGGTGAGGTCGGGCTCGGCGAAGAGGCGCGGCAGCAGGTGGTTGACCAGCGCGTGCTGGGCGCCGTCCACGTACTCGGACGAGTACACGGGCTCGGTCAGCGCCACGCACTCGCCCCAGCCGTCACCCGCGTCGGTGAACGCGTGCACGAGCAGGATGTCGCGCTCGAGCTGCGACCCGAACGAGGTGCGGAACGGCGCCACCAGCGCCAGGCGGATGCGGCGGAGCTCGACGGCTTCGAGTTTCATCTGGCTACAGCGTAGCCGCGGCCCCCGAGGTCGATTTCGCGCGAAATGGCCTGTTTTGCGCGGGTCCAGTTGGAGATTTCGCGCGAGAGCGGGCTACGGAGACGCGCCGGCGGCTGCAGGCGGGCTCGGGCTGGCGATGGGAATGGGGCTGGGTTCGGGAGAGGGCTGCGCGGCGGGATCGGCGCTGAACCCTGCCAGGATCTGGAGCATCGTCCCGAGGGCCTTGGTGCGGGTGTCCTTGGTCAGGGTGACGAACCAGAGCGTGTAACAGCGGCCCTCGGCCTGCGTGGCGGCGTAAGCCTTCCAGGTCGGCTCGACAGCGTTCGGAGCCGGGTCGCGCAGCTTGAGCTGAGCCGGCCGGCCCGCCAGTAGCGCGGGCACCGAACCGCCGTCGGCGCCGGGCAGCCAGGTGTCGCAAGCATCGCCCTGGCGCAGGGGCTCGACCTGCACGGTCAGCCAGACGTCCGTGTGGCTCATCTCGAGCGGCGCCGGCGCGTCCTGGCTGGCGTAGTACGCGTGGTCCGCGCCGCCGGTGGCGGCCGCCTTCGGCGCCCAGCCGGGCGGGTACTGGAGCTTGTATCCCCGATCGGGCTCGGCGTCCGCCGTCCAGGTCGGCGGGGGCGTCGGCACGACCGGAGGGCTCGGGTTCGGGTGCAACCCGGCGGGCCGCGGAGAGGGATCCGCCGCAACCACGGCTGCAGGCGGCCGGGGCGGAGCGGCCTGGCTCGCGCAGGCGCTGAGCAGTGCCGCTCCGATCAGAAACCCTGGAAGAACCCCCCGCACGTTGAATACCCCGACCTCTGAGAAGGATGGGCGGGTGCCGCGAACCTCGTGGCGGGCAGGGTGTTAAGAAAGGTTCAGTTCAGGCCGTGAGGCTAGCCGCTCACCCAGAGGCCCGGCTTTGCCGGGCCGGTTGAGTCGCTGATCCAGACGCTCCCGTGCGTTGCGCGGCGTAGGAAGAGGGTTCGCGGGAGGAACCTAGGTTCTTTCCGCGCCTTCTATCCGCATTGCCACTGGCCGGGGCCGTCGTGCTGGTAGAGCCAGGCCGCGGCGAGCGAGTTGTACCAGGGGTCGAACACGTTGTGGCTGCCGTAGGGGGTGCTGCGCCAGGTCGAGGGCATGAACTGGAAGAGCCCCTCGGTCCCGGACCACGAGTTCACCGCGTTGGGGTTGTAGCCCGACTCGCACTTGGCGACGCGCAGGCCCCAGTTCACCGCCGTCTGGCCGAGCGGGCTGAAGGCCCTCTCGATGTCGGCGATGATCGCGGCCGGCCCGACCGGCACGAAGGCCGGCGCCGCGGGGTACCGAACCGACCCCGCGAAGAGCAGCTCCTGCAGCCTGGTCGATGCTTTCGACAGCGCCGCCCGCGCCGACGCCAGCTCGCGCTGCGCCGCCGCGACGGCGGCGCGCTCGTCGTGCAGGCGGGCCTGGTCGGCGCTCAGCTGGTCCGTCAGCGCCTGGGCCCGCGCCCCGGCCGACTGCAGGTCGGCCACGCGCGTGAACACATCGCCCAGGCTGTGGCTGCCGGTGATGGCCACCAGCAGGGACGGCTGCCGGTAGAGGTCGCGCGCGAGACCCGCGAGCAGCAGTCGCTCCTGCTGGATCCTCGTCTGCCCGGCCGCGATCTGGCCGTCCAGCTGCTTCTGCTCGCGGTTCAGCGCCTCGATGCGAGCAGAGCAGCCGGTGATCGCCCGCTGGACCGAATCGCGCAGCGACGTCAGCCTGGTCAGGCTGGCGCTGCTCGGGATCGACGGCGGCGCCTTGCAGCCCGCGGCCGGGATGGCGAGCCGGAGCGCCGGCACCGAGCTCGAGCTGGCGAAGGCCTGGGCCACCGGGATGGAGGTGAGCTGCGAGTGCGCGGAAAAGGCCGTCGGGGCCACGTAGGCTCCGACCGCCAATGTCACCGTCAACACCAAGGCATGGCTGAGGTATCGGCTCAGCGCTTTCAAATAACGACTACCCCCAAATCGCGTGCCACCCACGGGCAGCACAGCAGAACCATTTCGGAGGCTAACACGCCTGCGCAGGACCAGGCAAACCGCTTTACACGATCATTTGGGGGTGCGGCCGGGTGTGCCGGCCGAGAGATCGCGGCCCGAGGCGCCGCAGATGGGAGGAGGCGACGAGCAGCACAGGAGCCGCACTAAAGGTGCGGCGACGAGCAGCGGAGGAGCCGACGATGCAGATGCGCCGCATCGGGCCGCGAGATCCGGCCGGCATCGCCCGGCCGCACCCCTAGTGCGGGTGGCCCTGCCGGAGTGGTATCGGGAACTCGTCGAGCCGTCTCTGAACGGCACTAACGCCACCTGGTACGCGGACGGCAAGAGCGGTTTGCAAGCCCTCGGCAAGGCCGACGCCTTCTGGCACGAGCTCTGGGGTCCAGGCCAGCCGCAGTTGCCCGAGCTCCTGGACGCCGGCGCCGATCTCCGCTGGATGCATGTGTCCTCCGCCGGCGTGGAATGGGTCGACCTCGACCTGGTCCGCCGCCGCCGCGTCCGCCTGACCAACGGCGCCGGTTTGCACGCCCCGCCGATCGCGGAGCACGTCGTGATGTGCCTCCTCGCCGCCCAGCGCGGGCTGCTGCCCCTGCTTCGCGCTCAGTCCGAGCATCGCTGGGAGCGCCACTTCGGCGGCCGCCGCGAGCTCGCAGGCGCCAAGGTGCTTATCCTCGGCCACGGCCTGATCGGCCAGGCGGTCGGCCGCAAGGCGAAGGCGCTCGGCGCCGAGGTCACCGGCGTGCGCCGGCGCGGTCCCGGCAACTGGCGTGACCTGCTGCCCCAGTCGGACTTCCTGGTCGTCGCGGCACCGCTGACGCCGGCGACGCGCGGCATCGTCGGCGCCCGCGAGCTGAAGGCGCTGAAGCCCGGAGCCTGGGTCGTCAACATCGCCCGCGGCCCGCTGATCGACGAGCCGGCCCTCCTGAAGGCGCTCGACGGCCATCTCGGCGGCGCCGCGCTCGACGTCTTCGACCAGGAGCCGCTGCCCGAGGACCATCCGCTCTGGACGAAGCCGAACGTGCTCCTCACCCCCCACATTTCCGCCTCGACCGACCACATGCGGGAGCGCGCGGCCGCGCTCTTCCTCGACAACCTGCGGCGCTTCGAGAGCGGCAAGCGCCTGCGCAACCTCGTGAACTTCAAAGCGGGCTACTGAACAGGGATGCGACCGGAAACCCGCCGCCACTTCCGCAAGCGCGTCGACGCCGCGCTGGCCGACGAGAACCTGCAGCGGGCGATGGTCTCCGCGATGACCGGCCTGCGCGCGCGGCGCGAGGTCGGCTTCGCCTCGTTCGACTTCCAACGCGGCCGCGAGGACCTCAAGCGGCGCCGGCAGGCGAATCTCGAACAGCTCGACGACCTGCTGGACGAGTTCCGCACGCGGCTCGAGGAGGTCGGCGGCACCTTCCACCTGGCGGCCGACGCCGCCGAGGCCCGCCGCATCATCGGCGACCTCTGCGGGGCGGCGGGCGCCGGGCTGGTCGTGAAGTCCAAGTCGATGGCGACCGAGGAGATCCAGCTCAACTCGCACCTCGAGGGACTCGGCATGGAGGTCGTCGAGACGGACCTCGGCGAGCGGATGGTGCAGCTGACCGGGACGCACCCCTCGCACCTGATCGCGCCCGCCGTGCACCTGACCAAGGACGACGCGGCGCGGGTCTTCGGCACCGAGCCGGTGATCGCGGACATCCAGCGGCACGCGCGCGAGTCGCTGCGCCAGAAATTCATCGAGGCGCAGGTCGGCATCTCCGGCGCGAACTTCGCCATCGCCGAGACCGGGACCATCGGCATCGTCACCAACGAGGGCAACGCCGACCTCGCGACGACGCTGCCGCCGGTCCACATCGCGGTCTTCGGCATCGACAAGCTGGTCGCCAGCCTGGAGGACGCGGTGGCGGTCCTCCGCATGCTGGCCCGCTCGGGCACCGGCCAGCGCATGACCAGCTATGTCAACTGGATCACGGGGCCGTCGCGATCCGCCGACATCGAGCAGTCCCTGACGATCGGGGTCCACGGCCCGCGCGAGATGCACTGCGTCGTGATCGACAACGGCCGCTCGCAGTTGCGCGCCGACCCGGTCTTCAAGGACGCGCTGACCTGCATCCGCTGCGGCGCCTGCTCCAACGCCTGCCCGCCCTTCATGGCCGTCACCGGCCATCAGTTCGGGCACATCTACAACGGGCCGATCGGCCTCGTGCTGACGCCGTTCCACCACGGCCTGAAGGCGGATGAGCTGCCGCAGTCGCTGTGCTGCCAGTGCAACGCCTGCCAGGACATCTGCCCCGTCGACATCCCGCTGCCGCGGCAGATCCTCGAACATCGGCGGCACTCGGGCAAGACGCTGCGCAAGCGGGCGCTGCTGGACCTCTGGGCGCACGAGAGCGCGGCGCGCGCCGCTCTGCGCGTGGGCGCGCCCTTCAACTCGCGCCTTGCCGGGCGTCCGCTGCGGAGCCGGCTGCCGGCCCAGTCGGGCGACCCCGAATCGCCGCCGGTGACGATCTTCTCGTCCTGCACCGTCGACCGGATGGCGCCGGACCAGGGCGTCGCGCTGTCGCGGATCCTCGAGCGGGCCGGCTTTCGCGTCCTGCTGCCCAAGGCGCAGTGGTGCTGCGGCCTGGTGGCGGCCAACGCCGGCGACTTCGAGAAGGGTTCGGCGCTCGCCGCCGACCTCGCTCGCGCGCTTATCCGCTCCGAGGGCCGCATCGTCACGCCGTCAACCTCCTGCTATGCATCGTTTGCGAACGACGCCCCCGGCTGGGGCGAGGACACGGCCGAGCGCCGCGCCGTGGCCGAGCGGCTGGAGCACGCCACCGGGTTCGTGCTCAACCTGCTGCAGCAGCGGCCCGACCTGGTCAGCCGCGACGGCCCGCCGGTCCGCGGCGCCTACCACGACTCCTGCCAGTCGCTGCGCGAACTCGATCTCTACGACGAACCGCGCGCCATGCTCGCGGCCTGCGGCTACGAGGTGGTGGACCTGCCCGACATCGCCAACTGCTGCGGCTTCGGCGGCACGTTTAGCTTCGACTGGCCCGAGGTGGCCGACCGGCTGCTCGACTGGAAGCTGAACGCCCTGGCCGAGACCGGTTGCACGGTGCTCGCGTCGGACAACCCGGGCTGCCTCGTCCACATCGCCGCCGGCGCCCGCAAGCGCAAGCTCGACCTCCGCGTAGTCCACGTGCTGGAGCTCGTGGCCGAGAGGCTCAGTCCAGTTGCGGATTGACGAGCTGACGACTCCGGCGCTGGTCGTCGACGCGGCTGCTCTCGACCACAACCTCGCGACGATGACGCAGGCTGTCGGCGCTCGCCTGCGGCCCCACGTCAAGGCTCACAAATGCACCGCGCTCGCCCGGCGGCAGGCCGAGCACGGGGCTCGAATGTTCACCTGCGCGACCATCCGCGAGGTCGAGGGACTGGCCGCGGCCGGGCTGCGCGAGGACCTGCTGCTCGCCAACGAGGTGCTCGACGCCTCGCGCCTGGCCAAGGTTGACGCGCGCGTCACGGTGGCGGTGGATTCGGAGGCCACCGTTGACGCGGCTGTGCGGGCCGGCGTCAAAGAGGTGCTGATCGACATCGACGTCGGCGTGCCTCGCTGCGGCATTCCGGCCGAGGCGGCCAGCGAGCTGGCGGAATACACGCGCCGCGCGGGCCTCGAGGTGCGCGGGGTGATGGGCTACGAGGGCCATGTCGTGCTGATCACCGACCGGGAGACGCGGGCGCAGCTCACCGAGGAGGCGATGAAACAGCTGCTGGACGCGCACGATGCCGCCGGCGGCGAGGTCATCTCCGGCGGGGCCACCGGCACCTACGACATCAACACCTGGGCCAACGAGATCCAGGCGGGCTCCTACGCGCTGATGGACACCGCCTACGCCGAGCTCGGGCTGCCCTTCCAGCAGGCGCTGCACGTGCTGGCGACGGTGATCTCCGTATCGCCCAAGGGCCACGCGGTCGTGAACGCCGGTCTCAAGGCGTTCGGGATGGACCACGGCAAGCCGGCGATGCTCGACGGCCACGAGCCGTTCATCGTCTCCGACGAGCACATCAGCTTCTTCCCCGGCCAGCCGGTGCACCTCGGCGACCGGCTGAAGCTGATCCCGGCGCACATCGATCCCACCGTGGCCTACCACGAGCGCATCCACTTGATCGAGGGCGAGGACGTGCTCGACACCTGGGAGGTGGACCTGCGCGGATGGTGACCTGGCGCAACTGGGGCCGGACCTACGAGGCGAGCCCGCTCAGCATCGAGCACCCGGCCTCGGAGGACGAGATCGCCACGATCGTGCGGGCCGCCGCGTCGCGCGGCGAGCGCGTCAAAGTGGCCGGCACCGGCCATTCGTTCACGGACATCGCGGTCACCGACGGCCGCCTGCTGCTGCTCGACCGCTACGACAAGCTGCTCCAGGTCGACGCCGCGACCGGTCGGGTGACCGTGCAGGCCGGCATCACGATCGAGGCCCTCGGCAAGGCGCTGGCGGGCTTCGGCCTGGCCCTCGAGAACCAGGGCGACATCGCCTACCAGACGGTCAGCGGCGCCATCTCGACGGCCACGCACGGCACTGGCGAGACCTTCAAGAACCTGTCCAGCCAGGTGCGCGCCCTGCGCATCGTCACCGCGGACGGTGAAGCGATCGAGTGCTCGGCGGAGCAGGATCTCGAGACGTTCAAGGCCGCGCAGGTGAGCCTGGGCGCGCTCGGCGTCCTGTCGACAGTGACCATCCAGTGCGTGCCCGCCTACAACCTGCGCAACCTGCGCGAGCCGCGCCCGGTCGATGAGCTGCTGGCGAACTTCGATCAGCTCTGCGCCGAGAACGACCACTTCGAGTTCTACTGGTTCCCCCACACCGACGCGGCGATGGCGATCACGACCGAGCGCACCCAGGAAGCGGTGCCGGGCAAGGGCCGCTCAGGCTTTGGCGCCTACCTTAACGACGTCGTCATGGAGAACCACGCCTTCGGGGTGGTGCAGAGAGCGGCGCGGCTGAACCGGGGCTGGATCCCGCCGCTGGCACGCTTCACGGCGCGGACGCTCTCGAAGCATGAGATCTTCGATCGCAGCGACCGCGTTTTCGCCAACCCGCGCTTCGTGCGCTTCGCGGAGATGGAGTACGCGGTGCCGCGCGAGCACCTGCAGGCGGCCTTCACCGAGGTGCGCGCGATGATCGAGCGGAAGGGTTTGCAGATCAGCTTCCCGGTGGAGGTGCGCGCCACGGCGCCCGACGACATCTTTCTCAGCACGGCCTCCGGCCGCCCGACCGGCTACATCGCCGTCCACGTCTACTACCGCTTCGAGTACGAGCCCTACTTCCGCGAGGTGGAGGCGATCATGAACGGCTTCCAGGGCCGCCCCCACTGGGGGAAGCTGCACTTCCAGGAGGCGGCGACCCTGCGGACGCGCTACCCGGACTGGGACCGCTTCCTTGCCGTGAGAGATCGCCTCGACCCGGCTGGCGTCTTTCGCAACGCCTACCTGGATCGCGTTCTGGGGCCGCCGGCGGCCTAGACGGTCTATCTTTCGCCGCTATGAGCGACCCGAAGGTTGATGCGCTGGGCCGTGTGCCCCTCTTCCGCCACTGCAGTGCAAGCGAGCTCGAGTTCCTCGCCAGCCGGGCCGACGAGGTCGACCTGCGGGATGGGCGAACGCTGATCCGACAGGGCGAGCCGGCGGACAGCTTCTATGTGCTGCTCGACGGCGAGGCTTCGGTCGCCGTGGACGGCAGCGAGCGGCCGGCGATGAAGGCTGGCGACTTCTTCGGCGAGATCAGCATGCTCGACCGCGGACCGGCGACGGCCACCATCGTGACCACGAGCCCGGCTCGCGCGATGGTGATGAGCCACGCCCAGTTCCGCGACGCCATCAAGGGCAACGACGCGCTGCTGGCGGCGGTGATGACCGCCATGGCCGAGCGGCTCCGATCAGACCAGACCAGCCGCTGACGTAGCCCTTCAGGGCCGCGGGCCCCCCTCAGCCGGAGCACCGTCCGCAGCATCGCGGGCAGATGGACAGCGACTGGCGGCAGGAGGTGGCCAGGCGCCGCAGGTAGGCGTGGATTCAGAAGTGGAGCGGGAGACCGGCTTCGAACCGGCTACCTCAACCTTGGCAAGGTTGCGCTCTACCGAGTGAGCTACTCCCGCTCGTCAGCCTGACGATCTTACCTACAAGAAGCGGCGTCGAGGCGCGTAGCCACGCCGGCCGCCCAGGCCGCCGGTCAACAGCCGCAGGATCATGAGCAGGATCACGGCGCCGACGAAAGCCGCGATCACCAGTGCCAGCAGGCCGACGACCGCGATGCCGAGCTTCGCCGCGAGCCAGGTGCCCAGAAAGGCGCCGAGCCCGCCGATCACCAGGTCCCCCAACAGGCCGAAGCCACTACCCATCATGTGACTCGCCAGGAACCCGGCCACCAGACCGACGAGGAGCAGGATCACAAGACTCTGACCGTCCATCTGCACACCTCCCAAAAGTGTTATTCCCACTATAACTTTTCGTGAGGCCGAGTGGGCAGCGAGCGCCCAGAAACAACCTCCCCTCCGGGGAGGTCCGGCGCCGCAGGCGCCGGGGAGGGGGCGTGGTAGGCCCGCGAAGCAGCCTTGGGAGGAGCCCTTCCCCGGCCCCTCCCAACCCTCCCCGGAGGGGAGGGAAACAACGGACCCTCCCAGGAGGTGGGATTCCCGCCACCCGCTCTCAGACGAGGCGGCGAAGCCGACGAGGAGGAGAGCGCAGGGGGAGCCGCCCAGGGGGCGGCGGGCGGGGGACGTCCCCCGCGTTTAGACAAGGCGGGTTTCCCGCCACCCGCTTTCAGACGAGGCGGCAAAGCCGACGAGGAAGAAAGCGCAGGGGGAGCCGCCCAGGGGGCGGCGGGCGGGGGATGTCCCCCGCGTTTAGACAAGGCGGGTTTCCCGCCACCCGCCCTCTTGACGAGACGGCGCAGCCGGCGAGGAAAGAGAGCGGGTGGCGGGAATCGAACCCGCATGACCAGCTTGGAAGGCTGGCGCACTGCCATTGTGCTACACCCGCAGAGCCTGCCAAGGAGTGGCCCGTGCGGGCTTCGAACCCGCGATCTCCGGCTTGAAAGGCCGGCGTCCTAGTCCACTAGACGAACGGGCCGGCGAAGTGAACGGTAATGATTTGGTGGGCGGCGACGGTTTCGAACCGCCGACCTCCACGATGTCAACGTGGCGCTCTCCCAGCTGAGCTAGCCGCCCAAAAGGACTCCCTATTCTAGAGTCCGTGATCGGCCGTCCCCTGAAGCGCCTCGAAGACCCGAAGCTGGTCCGGGGCGAGGGACGGTACGCCGGCGACCTCCACCCGGAGGGCCTCGCGCACCTCGCGGTGGTGCGCTCGCCGCTGCCGCACGCGCGCATCAACTCCATCGACGTGGACGCGGTGAAGGGGATGCCCGGCGTCCTCGCCGTCTGGACCGCGGCCGACCTGCCGGAGTCCGCCAAGAACATCGGCGACCAGGCCCCGCGGGGCGTGCCGGACCTGCCGCGGCCCGTCCTCGCAGCGGATGAGACCTGCGCCGTCGGCGAGCCGCTGGCCGCCGTCTTCGCCGAGACGGCCTACCAGGCGGCCGACGCCGCGCAGGCGCTCTTCGTGGACCTCGAGCCGCTGCCGGCGGTCGCAACGGTCGAAGCGGCCTCCGCGGAGGGCGCGCCGCCGGTCCACACGAGCCTCGACTCCAACGTCCAGGGCCGCCGCACCATCGCTTTCGGCGATGTCGAGGCGGCCTTCGGCGGCGACGCGGTCGTGGCCCGGGCCCGGATCAAGGCCGAGCGCATCGCCGGCGCGGCGATGGAGCCGCGCGCATACACCTCGGAATGGGACACCGACACCGGGCGGCTGACCCACTGGAGCTCGACCCAGTTCGTCTTCGGAGTGCGGATGCAGCTCGCCGGTGCACTCGGCTTGGACCAGGACAGGATTGACGTCCGCGCGGAGGACGTCGGCGGTGGCTTCGGCCCGAAGGGGCAGACCTACCCGGAGGAGGTCCTCGTCGCCCTCGGCTCGCGTGCTCTGAGCCGCCCGGTGCAGTTCGTCGCCGACCGCAGCGGGGACACGGCAACCACCGTCCAGGCGCACGGGACGCTGTTCGAGCTCGAGCTGGCCGCGGACCGCGACGGGACGCTGCGCGGGCTGCGCGGCCGGGTGTTCCACGACATCGGCGCCAACTCGGGCGCCGGCGCGGGCCAGCCGGTCCTCTTCACCAGCCACATGGTGTCGGCCTATAAGCTGCCCGCCCTGCAGATGGACACCGCGGTAGTTTTCACGAACGCCGCTCCGACCGGCTTCGTCCGCGGCGGCGGCCGCCCGCTCGGGAACTACGCGATCGAGCGGATGATGAACCTGCTGGCCTACGAGGTCGGGATCGATCCCGCGGAGCTGCGCCGCCGCAACCTGATCCAGCCCGGCGAGATGCCGTACGACACGCACTACCCGGCCGGCGGCGGGTCGACGGTGGTCTACGACGGCGGGGACTATCCGCAGCTGCTCGAGATCGCGCTCCGTGACATCGGTTACGAGGAGCTGCGCGCCAAGGGCGGCCGCGGCGACGACGGCCGTCTGCTGGGCGCCGCCGTCGCCTGCTGCGTCGAGTCCACGGGTTTCGGCAGCAACGAGCCCGCCAAGGTCCGGATCGATAAGGAGGGCGTCGCCAACCTCTTCATCGGCTCCACGCCGCAGGGGCAGGGCCACCTGACCATCGCCACCCAGGTGCTGGCCGAGCGGCTGGGCTGGCCGGCTGAGAAGATCCGCGTCACCGCCGGCGACACGCGGCACGTGCCCTTCGCCCTGCTCACCGCCGGCAGCCGCACCGCGGTCCACGTCGGCAACGCGGTGGCGCTGGCCGGTGCGTCGGCGCGGCGCCGGCTGCTGGAGGGCGCGGCCGAGGTCATGGAAGCCGACCCGGCCGACCTCGTGCTCGAGGACGGGCAGATCTCGGTTCGGGGTGCGCCGCAGAGCGCGCGGCCGGTCACGGATGTCATCCCCGAGGGTGGCATCGAGGTGCTCGAGACCTTCGACCCCCCGGCACCGACGGCATATTCGAGCGGAGTGCACGCGGCCGCGGTGGCGGTCGATCCCGAGACCGGCGCCGTCGAGGTGCTGCGGTATGTGATCGTCCACGACACCGGCAGGGCGATTAACCCGATGCTCGTCGAAGGCCAGATGCACGGCGGCTGGGTCCACGGGCTGGGGATGGCGCTCTTCGAGGAGGCCCTCTACCAGCCGGACGGCACCTTCCAGTCGAGCACCTTCCTCGATTACTCGATGGCCGGGGCGCCCGAGGTCGGCGTGCCCCAGCTCGCGCATATCGAGACCTCCACCGAGGCCAACGCCGAGGGCTTCAAGGGCGCCGGCGAGAGCGGCACGATCCCGGTGCCGGCCACCATCGCCAACGCTGTCGAGGACGCTCTCCGCACGGTCAAGCCCGGCGTCGTCGTCGACTCTATCCCGGTAACCCCGCTCACGATCAGAAGGCTGCTCGCCTCCGGGTGAGCGCGGCCATCACCGCCGCAGTTCCCCCCGTCAACTGGCGCCGGAACCTCGCGGCCCTCTGGTTCGCCGAGTTCACGGCCATCTTCGGCTTTTCTTTCGCCTTCCCCTTCCTGCCCGTCTTCCTCCACGTCGACCTCGGCGTCCGCGATCCGCACTCCCTCGCGCTCTGGGCCGGCCTGGCGGGAGGCGCGTCGGGCGCCGGGCTCGCCGTGACGAGCCCGATCTGGGGCGCAGTCGCGGACCGCTACGGGCGGCGGCCGATGCTGATCCGGGCGATGATCGGGGGCGGCTTGACCGTGGGCCTGATGAGCCTGGCCCAGTCGCCCCTGCAGCTCGTGATCCTGCGCTTGGTCCAGGGCGCCACCTCGGGGACGATCGCGGCCGCCAATGCGCTGGTCGCCACCGAAACGCCTCGCGAGCGCGTGGGCTGGTCCCTCGGCGTCCTCACCTCCTCGGTCGCGCTCGGCGGCGCCCTTGGCCCGCTGGTCGGCGGGCTGGCCGGCGCCGCCTTCGGCCTGCGCGCGCTCTTCGCGGCCGGCGGCCTGCTGCTGGTGCTGGCGACGATCCCGGTCTTCTTAGTCGTGCGCGAGACACCGCGCGAGCGACCCGTCGGCGAGCAGCCCTCGCTGGTCGCGACGCTCCGGGCGCAGCGGCCGGGCACGGTGCGCGCCGTCGCCATGCTGCTGATCTCGATGACGCTCTACTACACGTTCTTCGGGGCCTCGCAGCAGCTGGCGGTGCTGCGCCTGGTCGACATGCTGCGCGGCGGAGCCACCGCGGTCGCGGGCCTCGCATTCGGCGCCTTCGGCCTCGCCCAGAGCATCGCTGCCGTTCTCTATTCGCGGCTGGCGCTGCGGCTCGGCTACCGGCGGCTGGCCGCGATCGTCGCCGGTCTCAGCGTGTTCGCGCTGCTGGGCATGGCGCGCTCGCCGACCCCCGCGCTCGTGGTGGTGTGCCTGGCCGGGCTCGGCCTGCTGATCGGAAGCCTCGGCCCGTCCCTGTCGAGCATGCTCGGGCTGGAGTCGCCGCCCGGCGTGCAGGCGCGCGTGTTCGGCATCGGCGCCAGCGCGACCGCGCTGGGTTTCGCCTTCGGCCCACTCTTCGGTGGCGGCATGGCGAGCGCCTTCGACGTGCCGACCGGGATCGAAGCCGCCGCGGGCCTGTCCGCTATCCTCGCCGGCGTGCTCGTGGTCGCAGTGCGCGAACCGGCTCGATGAGCCGGCTTCTCTGCCTTCCCGTCCTGCTCCTGCTCGCCGCCTGCGGCGAGACGACAGGTGGCTCAACGCCGCCGGCGGTCACACCGCTGCCCAGCATCGCGGCGTCGCCCAGCCCGTCCTCGAGCCCCGGAGCCGACGCCTGCAACAATGCGTTCAAGACTCAGATGGAGAAGCAGACGGCGCCGCCGGCGATGCAGATCGACACGAGCAAGACCTACACGGCCACGATCAAGACCGCCCGCGGCAGCATCACGATCCACCTCGACCCGAAGGCCGCGCCGCAGACGGTCAACAACTTCGTCTACCTAGCGCGCAACGGCTTCTACAACTGCCTGACGTTCCACCGGGTGATCCAGGGATTCGTCGTGCAGGGCGGCGACCCGCTCGGCAACGGCACCGGCGGGCCGGGCTACACCCTGCCCAACGAGACGAACTCCGCCCAGTGGGTCCGCGGGTCGCTCGGAATGGCCTCGGGGCAGGGCCAGAACGGCACCAACGGGTCCCAGTTCTTCATCCTCACCGGCGACACCCCGTCTCTGTCGCAGAGCGGCGTCTACAACCACTTCGGCATGGTCACGGCCGGAATGGACGTCGCCGATAAGACTCAGCAGTACGACGAGATCCAGGAGATCGACATTGCGGAGAGCTAGCCTCGCCGGAGCCTGCGCGCTCGCCGCGCTGCTCGTCGCGGCGTGCGGCTACTCCGACCCCTACGCGACGCAGGGCGAGCAGTCGACGGCCGTGTCCGGCGGCGGGCCCAGCCCGTCGCCCGGCTCGCTCGCCTGCCTCGACCTGCAGGGCCATACACCGCTGCGCTTCCCGGACGGGCTGCAGGTGGTCGACATGACGGTCGGCACCGGCAAGGAGGTGGCCACCGGCGACACCGTCCAGGTGACCTACGTCGGTTACCTGAAGGCGAGCTGCTCCATCTTCGACTCCACCCAGAAGGAGGGCGGGCAGCCCTTCAAGACCGCCATCGGCGCGGGCCAGGTGATCAAGGGCTGGGATGAGGGCGTGCCCGGAATGAAGGTCGGCGGCGTTCGCAAGCTGATCATCCCCGCGGCCCTCGGCTACGGCGCGTCCGGCTCGCCGCCGGCGATCCCGGCCAACGCGACGCTGGTCTTCGACATCACGCTGGTCTCAACCGGGCCGGCGCCGAGCCCAAGCCCGAGCGCGCCGGCGACCCCGAAGCCCTCGCCCACCTAGGCCGGCTGGCAGATGGCGCAGCTCCGTTAACAGAGCTGCCGTTCGGAGACCTCTGAGGGACGCGTCCGTTAACGCAGTTGCGGTTGGCGACCTCTGAGGGACGCGTCCGTTAACGGAGTTGCGGTTCGCGACCTCTGAGGGACGCGTCCGTTAACGGAGCTGCGGTTGGCGACCTCTGAGAGACGCGTCCGTCAATGGAGCTGCGGTTCGCGACCTCTGAGGGACGCGTCCGTTAACGGAGTTGCTTTCTCTTGGCGGCGGGCTAGGTGATCGTCAGGGTGCCGGTCATGCCGGAGTCCGCGTGCCCCGGCTGGGTGCACTTGAACTTGTAGGTGCCGGCGTCGGGGAGGGTGACGGTGAAGGCCACGTCGTTACCGGGCTGCACCAGCTCGCTGCTCGCCAGCTCGGTCGTGCCGTCCATCTTGTAGATGAACATGTCGTGGGCCGCGTTCCCCTCGTTCTCGAGGAAGAAGGTGATGGACCCGTGAGCGTGCGAGATCGTGTTGGGGTCGAACTTGTACTCGCTCAGCTTCACCACCACCGACCCGGCCGGTGGCCCGGCGCTCGAAGAACCACCGCAGCCGACCGCCGCGGCGACCGCGGCGAGGCCGATCAGCAACGGCAGCAGGCGTTTCGTCACGACCCGGTCGCTCCGGTTGCGCCCCAGTAGAGAACGATGTAGAGGAACACCCAGACCAGGTCGACGAAGTGCCAGTAGATGGCGCATGCCGCAACTCCCACATGGTGTTGACCGTCGAAATGGCCGCCCAAGGTGCGGCCCAGGATCAGGCACAGGAAGACGATGCCCCCCAGCACGTGACCGCCGTGGAAGCCGGTCATCGTGAAGAAGGCGCTCGTGAAGTGGTTCGTCGTGAAGGCGATGTGCGCCGTCAGGAACTCGTAGGCCTGGCCGGCCTCGAAGGCAGCGCCCAGCAGGATCGTGATGATCAGCCAGAGGATCAGCTGCTGCCGGTTGCCGCGCTGGATGGCCATGTGGCCGATGTGCATCGTCACGCCGCTCGACAGCAGGATCACGGTGTTGACCGTCGGCAGCGGGAAGGCCGGGACGCCGCGGGTGCCGATGGGCGGCCACTGCGGGTGCGACCCGAACATGTAGAAGTAGACCGCGAACAGAGTCCCGAAGAACATGACTTCGGAGCTCAGGAAGATGAACATCCCCATCATCCCGGTGTGCAGGCCGGGATGGCGCGGCGCGGCGGGCGGGCGAACTGCTTCGGCTACAGCCACTTAGTGCTCAGAACCATGACCGGCTTCGGCGTCCGGTGAAGCGTGGTAGAGCTGCGTGTCCTCGAGCACGACCCAACCCACGACGCTTACCAGGAAGACGATCGCGCCGAACGCCGCCAGGCCGATCCGGAGCGCGCTCGAGGAGAACGGCACCGCAGCCAGCCCCAGGAAGAGCAGGCCCATGCAGATCGGAAACGGCCAGACGCTCGTCGGGAAGAGGTGGATCCCGAGCTCGTGCGCGCGCGCCTCGTAGTCGACCACCGGCGGCCCGGTCGGACCGGGCATCTGGAGGTCGTAGGGACGGGCGAACTCGCGCCCGGGGTCGGCGGCGCGCCAGATCTTGAAGGCGCGCGAGGCGGCTTCCACCGACGGCCACAGGGCATAGCCGCAGTTGCGGCAGAACTCCATGAACCGCGCCGTCTGCAGGCCGCAGCGCGGGCAAGGGATGCCAAGGGCCGGGTTGCCGGTGTCAACGAACCGGGGGCGGTTCACCACTGCCACGGTCGCCTCCAATCCTAAAAGATGGAGAGCGGTCGCCTTCGACTCGTTCGCCGTGGCGGCCCCTCCGGCCGGCTAAGCCGCTAGCTCAGGGGACCCCCCTTGCGGGGAATGGCCCCTCCCGCCAAGCGGGGAGGAGTCGTCGCTGGGGCCACAACCGACCGAAACTTATACTGGAGCGCGAATGCTCCGGCGCATCGTGCGACCGCGCGTCCTGCTCCTCGGCCTTCTGATCGGCGCGGCTGCCGCCGGCCTTGCCGGGGTCTCGGCGCTCGCCAACGTGAGGCCGATCTTCCCGTTCCCGGTCTCGCCGAACGGGCTCGACCTCTACAACCTCTATCTCTGGATCACGATCCCGGCGGTCATCATCTTCCTGGGCGTCGAGGTCGCCATCGTCTACTCGATCGTCAAGTTCCGGCGCAGCAAACGCCCGGCCGGGTTCATCCCGCCCCAGTGGCACGGCAACACGACCGTCGAGGTCGTCTGGACGGTCATCCCGCTGATCATCGTGCTGACGATCGCGGGGATCAGCACTGCCGTGCTGGCCCGCGACTTCCAGTCAGCTCCGTGCAGCGCGGGGGGGCCCTGCGGCGCCGCAGCGTTCCGCCCCGACCTCGACATCACCGTGGACGCCTACCAGTTCGGCTGGCGCTACACCTACCCGAACGGTTACGTCCTCGACCAGCCCGGCAGCGCGTCCTCGCCGGTGCCCGACTTCGTGGTGCCAGTCGGCGAGGTCGTGCGGCTGACGCTGCGGGGCACGGACGTCATCCACTCCTGGTGGGTGCCCTACATCGAAGGCAAGCAGGACGCCGTCCCCGGCTACGACAACTTCACCTGGTTCAAGATCGACCAGCCCGGCACCTGGCGCGGCGAGTGCGCCGAGCTGTGTGGCGTCGGGCACTACACGATGCAGATCCGCGTGAGGGCCATCCCCGCCGACGAGTTCAATGCGTGGCTCGACCAGCAGGCAGCCAAGGCGCAGGCCTCGCCTTCGCCGTCGGCGTCCCCCACCTCCTCGACCAGCCCGAGCCCTACCCCCAGCCCATGAGAGAGAGAATCTAGGCAATGGCCACCACCACGCTCGCGCCCCCGCGCCCGAAGAGCTACGACGACAGCTTCTTCCGGCCGGTCACGATCTGGCTGACGACCACCGATCACAAGCTGATCGGGATCATGTACATGGTCACGGGCGTCTTGTCCTTCCTGATGGGCGGGATCTTCGCGCTGGTCATGCGCGTGCAGCTCTCATCGCCGAACAGCTCCGTGCTCACCGCAGCCGAATACAACCAATTCGTCTCTGCGCACGGCGTGACGATGATCTTCTTCTTCGTCACCGTCTTCCTGACCGGGATCGCGAACTACATGGTCCCGCTGATGATCGGCGCGCGCGACATGGCGTTCCCTCGGGTGAACCTGCTCGGGTTCTGGCTGATCCCGGTCTCGATCATCCTTTACTACGCCGCCTTCCTCACTCCCGACGGAGCTCTGAACGCCGGCTGGACCGCCTATCCCCCGCTCGTCGAGAAGGCGTTCAACAAGGGCGTCGGGGTCGACCTCTGGGCCGCCAGCATCGCGGTCTGGGGTCTCAGCGGCATCATGGCGTCGACCAACTTCCTGACCACGATCCTCGCGCTGCGCGCGCCGGGGATGTCACTGCTGCGGCTGCCGCTCTTCGTCTGGGCGCAGATCTCGACCTCGCTGCTGCTGCTGCTGGTCGGTGCGCCGCTGGTGGCGGCCATGATCCTGCTCGAGTTCGACCGCCAGTTCGGAACGCAGTTCTTCACGACC
>Ga0207664_10000179_pt1 | contig 49014 bp, 38 predicted proteins | sample LARL83metaG_FD_184349 | JGI IMG/M metagenome (GOLD analysis project Ga0207664, IMG submission 184349) | Corn, switchgrass and miscanthus rhizosphere microbial communities from Kellogg Biological Station, Michigan, USA - LAR L8-3 metaG... | ecosystem: Host-associated > Plants > Roots >...
ACTTCGCGACAGCGTTGTGTTCCTTTGGTGGTCGTCGCGTCCACAACAGAACGCTGTCGCTTTCGGGATCTCCAGACGCGACGCCCTCTGGAAAGAGCTCGCGGTGCTCGCTCCATGAAACGCTGGAGCGTGTAGAGAAGGCCTGTCCCCAGACCGCGGTCGCTCCGAGTGCAACGGCCATTTCTAGAAACGATCGCCGGCTGAGGATCGTCATCGGCTTTCATCCTTTCTCACGCCAGCACGTTTCGCAATCATAAAAGGTTCCGCGGTCCGCAAAACGTTAACGCAAAGCTTACGTGCCTGGAAGTGAGAATGAATCACATCCACAGCACTGTCTTGAATCTATTTGACGTGACTAGAACCGCGATGACTAAGGCATTCATTGCGCGGTCGCAGGATGAAGAAAAGTCGCAGAACAAATATCCGGCGTGAACCATGCAACCAAGGTTGCAGAAGAGACTATCCAACCAGATGTCCCCATACAGTTACCAGGGTCACATCCAGGGTACTTGCTTGTCGGCGTTGATTTTTATATGGTAAAAACGAAGTACGCTCATTGCAGTCTAGGATGCTCCACCTGACAAATCCCGAAAATCCGCGACGCGGGCGCTGGAGTGCGCTCGTTGTGTTGTTGGCTGTGTGTGCACTCACGGTGAGCGTGGCCACTCGCTACTCCTCGGGAGAAGTTCCGGTTTACACCGTACGAACTGCACACAAGCATTCGTCGCCGGAGCCTAGTCGGCAACACCTGACCCAGAGTACGACGAACTGGATTCCTCAGGTCGTCCGTTCTGTGGTTCTTGAAGCTCCTACTTCCTATCCGCGAATCGCTCCGGCCGGGCCTCCGATCCCAAGTCTCCTGCTGGAAGAGAGTTTGTACAATCGACCGCCTCCTTCCTCTCAATCATTCTCTTAAGAGTGGTTCGTTTTCACCGTTGCACGCCCCTTAAGACGTGCCCGTTTGCGCGCTTCTTTCTGGAACTCGATGCGGTGGGCGAACAACCAATCCCTAAGTGTCAAACCGAGATTTGAAAGGAAGACCAGATGGCGGTCGCACCGCTGTTGACCGACGAACAGTTGAACGCTCTTCGACAATTCGATACCTGCGTGGTAGCGAACGCGATCGAGACCTTTAATGTCAGACTGCGCAACACTGGGTTTACTGACGCCAGGATTCGATGCATGTTCGAAGATGCTCCACCGATGGTAGGTTACGCGGTTACCGCCAGACTTAGGAGCGGTGAGCCGCCCATCGCGGGCCGTTCATATCATGACCGGGGAGATTTCTGGAATCGCATTCTTGAGCTTCCTGCTCCCCGCATTCTGGTCCTCGAAGACATGGACAATCCGCCCGGCCGCGGCGCTTTTGTCGGGGATATGCACGCTGCGATTCTGCGGGCTCTGGCATGCATCGGTTACGTGACCAACGGCGCGGCGCGGGAACTCCCGTCCGTGCGCGCCATGGGAATTCAACTGTTTGCCGGAAATGTTGCGGTCTCGCACGCATATGCGCACATCTTTGACATTGGGGCTCCGGTCACCGTCGGCGGGATGGAAGTTCGTCCGGGAGACCTGTTGCATGGAGACCGCCATGGTGTTCTCACGATACCCGCTCAGATCGCGGGAGCGGTACCGAAGGTTGCAGCCGAGTTGCAACTCGCGGAACAGAAGGTGATCGAGTTTTGTCGGTCCAGCGAGTTTTCTGTGGCTAAGCTGGGCGAGCTGATCAAGAAGCTGGGTTAGAAGGTTCTTCAATGAGAGTTTGGAGATGATTGCCGGGCGCGGCAGAGAAGGCTGGTCAAGAGACACGATGACTCAAAATGTTGGTAGACGCATCATGACGCAAGATCGCAAGCGTAAGAGATGGATTGCCGCCGCTCTTGTGGCCACGGCAATTGCGATAAGCGCCACATTGTCCTCCTGTTCGGGAAGCGCGGACAGGCGAGTTCAGGCAAGTGGACCGACCATCACCGTAGGCGTAACCAAGGTGGTCAAGAAGTCCCTCGGCCGGCACATCACGCTTTCGTCAGAGTTGGTGCCCTTTCAGGAGATTGACGTATATGCCAAGGAATCCGGCTATGTCAAAAAGTTGCTGGTGGATTATGGAAGCCATGTGAAGGCTGGCCAGGTGATGGCGATTCTTGAGATTCCGGAGTTGGAGGCGCAGCTGCAGGAAGACCAGGCGGAGATCAAGAATGCTGCGAATCAAGTGACGAGGGCGCAGCACGAACTGACGCGCTATCAAGCTCAGTACAAAGCTCTGCATCTGCAATACACGCGACTCAATGGAGTGTTCGAGAGCCAGCCTGGCATCGTAGCGCAGCAGGAAGTGGACGATGCGCAGGGAAAAGACCTGGCGGCATCGTCACAAGTGGATGCGGGGCAGGCCGCTCTTGAGGCCTCCCAGAGCCAGCTCGCCGTGGCGAAGGCAAAACTCGGGCACGATCAAAGCCTGTTTGATTATTCGAAAATCACGGCGCCTTTCGCAGGTATCGTGACCGAGCGGCACGCCAATCTCGGGACCCTGGTACAGGCCGGTACTGCCTCAAGCACGCAAGCCATGCCCATCGTCAAGTTATCGGAAGACGATTTATTTCGGTTGGTGATTCCAGTGCCGGAATCGTATGTCCAGTTCATCCATGTTGGAGATCCGGTGGATGTGCATGTGCCCTCGCTGAGCAGGACCTTCCCGGGCAAGGTCGCGCGTTTCTCGGTGGGAGTTCGAGAGGATACGAGAACCATGCATACCGAAGTCGATGTGCGAAACAAAGATGGTTCGCTGGTGCCGGGCATTTACGCGGACGCTGAGTTGACTCTTGAGCAGAGAGATGGCGTACCGACCGTACCTTTGCAAGCTTTGAGCCATGGCAGCGACAAAACATCTGTTTTCGTCGTGAATGCAAATGGCGAAATCGAGGAGCGGACGGTCAGCCTCGGCATTCAATCCTCCAGCGATGCGGAAGTGGTCTCGGGACTGCGTGAGGGCGAGCAGGTGGTGGTAAGCGATCGCGGCGGATTGAAGGTGGGAGAGAAGGTTCATCCGCAACTCGTGCAGGTCGTGCAATACCACGAAAGCAATCAGGAATAGGCGCAGTGGCGAGTAAAAAGGGTATCCATGTCACGTTTTTCAATACGTAATCCATATTTCGTCATCGTGATCTGCCTGGTGCTGACCGTTATTGGCATCACCAGCGTGGCACGCATGCCGGTCGATCTTTTTCCGCCGATCAACCTGCCGGAAGTGGTGGTGGCCACTTTTTATTCCGGCATGCCGCCCGAGGACATCGAGGTGGATATCACAGATCCGCTAGAGCGTTTCTTTACGCTGGCGAGCGGGATCGACCACACGGAATCGCGCTCGCTGCTGGGAGTCAGCATTATCAAACTTTACTTCCAGCCCGGAACCAGTGCCGACGCCGACGTGACTGAGATTTCGAACCTGGCATTGGCCGATCTGAAGCGATTGCCGCCTGGGACGCTCCCTCCTGTCGTGTTGAAGTTCGACGCCTCGAGTTTGCCGGTGTGCCTGGTCACGCTCAAGGGTGAAGGACTGAATCAGACCGAGCTACATGACGTTGGGCAATTTTCGATTCGCAACCAGATCGCGGTGGTAAACGGCGCCGAGATTCCACCACCGTTCGGCGGCAAGTATCGCCAGATCATGGTTTACGTGGATCCATTCAAGCTGGCCTCGCGCCAATTGAGCGTAATGGATGTCGTCGGCGCAATTAACACCTCCAATCTTATTTTGCCTGCCGGTGACGTCAAGATGGGGCCGCTCGACTATTACGTTTATTCCAACAGTCTGGTCGACAACATGGATCAATTGTCGAAGGTCCCGGTCAAGACAGTTGGTACATCGTGGGTGACGGTGGGTGACATCGGCAAAGCGGAAGATGCAAACCAGATTCAGTACAACCTGGTACGAGTGGATGGCCAGCGTTCCGTGTATCTGCCGATCATGAAGCAAGGAGGCGACACCAACACGATCGAGGTGGTTAACGGCATCCGGGAAGCGATTCAACATCTTTATGACATACCCAAACAGCTGAAGGCCAGCGTTGTGTTTGACCAGTCGGCTTTCGTGAAAGAAGCAATCAAGACATTGCTGCATGAAGGGGTGCTGGGATTGGCGCTGACCAGTCTGATGATCCTGATCTTTCTGGGAAGTTTTCGCGCGACGTCGGCGGTTTTCTTGTCTATCCCGCTCTCGGCGCTGGCGACGTTTGTTGTATTGAGCTTCGCGGGCAGCACGGTGAACACCATGATCCTGGGCGGGCTGGCGCTCGCCTTTTCTCGAATCATCGACAACTCGGTGATCTCGCTTGAGAACATCTATCGCCACCTTGAGGCGGGAGCCAGTCCGGCGGCCGCCGCCGAGATCGGGGGCACCGAGGTGAGCCTGGCCGTGCTGGCGGCGACTCTTACTACCGTGGTTGTCTTTTTCCCGGTTACCTTTCTATATGGCGTGAGTAAATTTCTTTTCACTGCGCTTGCGATCGCAGTGGCAATCTCGCTGTTTGCCTCCTATCTGGTTGCGATGACGGTGATTCCGTTGTTTTGCTCGCGTTTCTTGAAGGCGGTGCCACACAGCCCAACCCACGAACACCAGGAATACGAAATTGAGCCAACTGCCGCGATGGGGGGATCGTGGTGGGACAGATTCACAGCCGGCTTCAATCGATATTTCAACAAGATGCTGGACTACTACGAGTACTGGGTGAAGCGTGCAGTCGATCGCCCGGGGCTGACGGTGGCGGTCCTCAGTGGCACGTTCGTGGTGAGCCTGGCCATCTATCCTCTACTGGGCCTGGCATTTTTCCCCAGAACAGATGCCGGGCAATTCACGATCAATCTGAAGGTGCCGACGGGCACGCGACTGGAAGTGACGGAGCAATACGTCGCCAAGGTGGAAGAGCTCATCCGCCACGAGGTTGGCGCCAAAGACGTGAAGATGATCGTCTCGAACCTGGGCGTTGTACCGGATTTCTCCTCGCTCTATACGACGAATGCCGGTCCTTACATGTCCACCATTCAGGTGGCTTTGCAGGAGGAGCATGAACACACCAGCTTCGAGTACATGGATCGCGTGCAGAAGGCGATGGCAGAACAGTTTCCCGAGATCAGGACGTTCCTCTCAAGCGGCTCGATGGTCGATGCAATTCTGAATTCAGGAATGCAAGCTCCAATTGACATTCAGGTGAGCGGCCGGAGCCTGCACCAGACCTATGCCGTGGCGCAGGACCTGGCGAGCCGGATACGAAATCTACCAGGAGTCGGGGAAGTCTTCATCCCGCAGGACTTGAATTACCCCGGCTTGCGTTTGAACGTCGACCGTGTACATGCCGCCGAGCTGGGACTAACCCAGAAGGAAATTGTCGATAACGTGATCACGGCGCTGAACTCGAACACTATGATCGCGCCGAACTACTGGGTCGATCACAAGACGGGCAACGACTATTTTTTGACCGTGCAGTATCCCGAGCGGGGACAGGCTGCGATTCATGACGTAGCAGACCTGACGAATATACCGATCCGTTCCCCTCACCTTAAGGAGCCGACGACGCTGGACGCGGTGGTGAAGCTGGAGAATATCCAGACTCCCACGGAAGTGGACCACTACCAGATCCAGCGCGTGACAGACATCTACGTGACGCCAGCGACGGAGAATCTGGGAAAGGCGTCGGACGAAGTACAGCGCGTGCTCGACAGCACAAAGCTTCCGGAGAATGTGCGCGTCAATCTTCGCGGCATGGTGCAGGGCATGAATGCTTCGTTCCGCAGCTTTGCCATCGGCCTGTCGCTGTCAGTGGTTCTTTTGTACCTCATTCTCGTGGCGCAGTTTAAGTCTTTCAAGGACCCGCTTCTCATCATGTTGGCGATTCCGATGGGCTTCATTGGCGTCCTGATTATTCTGCCGCTGACGGGGACAACGCTGAATGTGATGTCGCTGATGGGCGTGCTGATGCTTGTCGGGATTTCGGCTTCCAACAGCATCTTGATCGTGGAATTCGCTCACCGCCTTGAAGATCAAGGGAAGTCGGTTCGCGACGCGATCATTACCTCGTGTCGAGTCCGGTTGCGCCCGATTCTGATGACATCTCTGGCCACCATTATCGGGATGGTGCCGATGGCATTAAAGCTGGGCACGGGAAGCGAACAGTACGCTCCGCTCGCGCGGGCCATTATCGGAGGCTTGACCTCGTCGGTGGTGCTTACCATTTTCATAGTGCCGGCCGCGTACCTGCTGGTTTATGGAAAACGGGAAGAAAAGAATCCACCGGCGTTGGTTGCGGAGCCGCAAGGATGAAGCAGCAAGAACGCCATCACACGAGGGATTGTCGCGGGATGAGAACCTTACGAATCAGTTTGCTGATGCTGGCCCTGCCCATTTGCGGTTTTGGACAACAGTCCGGAGACGCAAGCTCTGCAAGCCTGCCCACGGCACCTGCGCCGCAAGCGACGCCCCAGACTGCGGGATCGACTGATGCCCAGATGTCGCCTCGGTCGCCCACGGCGCAGAACAATCCCGGAACCGTAATGCTTCTGGCAGTAAAGGATGCGCAGGCGCTAGCGCTGAAGAACAATCCACAGATTTCGGTGGGGAGGCTGAGCGCCCTGGCATCGCAACAAGTGACCCGGGAAGCGAGATCCGCATTGTGGCCGACCGCGCGTATTGATCTGACCGCAGTGGATGCGGATCCCGGAAGCCGAATAACCGCCGGAGCGCTCAACAACCCCAGCGTTTATCAACGGGCGGCAGTTGGAACCATGGTGAGCCAACTCATTACCGATTTCGGCCGGACCACCAACCTGGTGGCAAGCGCAAATCTTGCAGCCAAAGCTGAAAACCAGAACGCGCTGGCGACGAAGGAACAGATTTTGCTTGCCGTGGACCAGGCTTTCTACAACGCGCTTCAGAGCCAGTCTGTACTGACGGTGGCGCAGCAAACGGTGAAGGATCGCCAGACCGTTTCAGATCAAGTGGGAGCTCTTTTCAAAAGCAAGCTGAAATCCGAACTCGACTATAGTTTCGCCAATGTGAACTTTGCACAAGCGAAACTCCTTTTGCTCGATGCGCAGAACAACGTCAACGCGGCACAGGCTGCGCTCTCTGCCGTGCTGGGATTCTCAAACCTACAAAACTTTCAACTCGTCGAAGATTCGACTCCCTTCGCGACGCCGGCGGATAACGTCGATGATCTGATCAATAGCGCTTTCACGATGCGGCCGGAAATTCTGGCGCTCGAGTTTCAGTCGGAGTCCGCGCGTAGGTTTCAGAAAGCCGAACGAGACTTGCTGTTCCCGGATATCCGGGCAATGGGTGCCGTGGGAGACACGCCCGTGCGCAATCCGATCGTCTCCAGTTGGTATGGCGCCGTCGGAGTGAATGTAGACATCCCGGTATTCAACGGCTTTTTGTTCACGGCGAGGTCTCGCGAGGCTTCACTGCGAGCGCAAGCCGCAAAAGAAAGGCTGAGGGATCTTCGTAACCGAATCTCTCGCGACGTGCGCACGAATTGGCTCAACGCCAAGACGGCTTACGACCGGCTCGCGGTCACGCAACAACTTTTGGATCAGGCGAACCTGGCACTGAATCTTGCGCAGTCCAGATACAAACTTGGATTGGGATCGATAGTCGAACTAAGCCAGGCTCAGCTACAGCAGACACAAGCTCAGATCAGCAACGTTACCGCCGGTTACGACTATCGCCTGGCTTTGGCGATCTTGCAGTACGAGACGACCGGTATTTAGAAAAGTCCGAATTTCGGGCCCGATTGGTTGGATCGCATCCGCATGCGGTTCGTGCTGGACGGCGCAACTAGCGCGCATCCCCGAGGCACAGAGTTGAAGTACATGGTGAGAAGTATAAAGAGGAAGAAGCGATCGTCATTCACGGCTCGGCAAGGAATCTTTCTTTCGCTCTCGATTGGAGCTTTGGTTGCGCTCATCTTCGTGCTGGTGTACTACGTGTACGTGCTGCCCATGCAGAAGTCATTAGAATAGTTAGCGCGCATTTCAAGGTCTTTCGATGTTGCCTTTCATTATCTATTTCGTTGCCGGCGCAGTGACAGGGTTTCATGTTTACACCCTGTTGTCGCTCGCCGCGTACGGGGCTTCGTTCAATGCGCTGGAATTTGTCTCACTTTTGGGCTCGCTCGGCCTGCTGATTGCCGCCTATGTCAGCCTCTTCAAGCCAGTTGCTGCGGCGCGGATCGCGCTCATCGCGGCGCTTGCGATGTGGTGCTTTTATGGTCCCGCCGTCGCGAGAACTATCCAAACGCGGTTTGCCAGACCGGCAGTCGTTTCGGAACTCATCCAGTGGTCGGCAGACTTACGGTTCTGACGTCGAATGCTACTGCCTTATCTCGCCATCGTCGCTCTGTTGATCGCCACCGTTTATTCGGCAATTGCGAGCTTCCGGCAGAAATCTGAGCCTGCGGAAGCAAGCTGGACCTTCCCCGCCCCTGTCACGCGAAAAACGCGAGTCATCCTGTGTTTTGTCACACTCATTTGTGTCATCACCATTGGGGCGTGGTTTGCGTTGAGCGTCCAGCATACTGTTCGGCGCTCGTCGCGATTCCTGATTCCTGAAGGCTACACCGGGTGGGTTCGGATCGAGTTCGAGGTTCAGGGCGCTCCTCCGTTACCAGTGGATGCTGGTCAGTATGTTCTTACGCTTGGCGCTGATGGTTCTTTGAAAACTTCGTCCTTGGAACAATATGGTTGGGCGAACGATTCGTACTATTTCTACTCGAGCGCGGGCACGCGCTCCATTTCCGACGCAGGCCCGGATTGTCTCATCTGGGGAAAGATCAACGGGGAGGCGACGGGTTCCTCCGGCAAACGAAAGTACGAGGAGTTTTTCGTCGGAACCCAGCAGCAGTTCAAGAACCAGGGGAAGAGCGAAAAATATTCCGGGCCCTAGTCACTTGGCTGCCTGCGCCGAGAAGTCCGCAGTTCCCAGCTTGACGATCGTGCCATGCGGTTGCGGCTTACTGTCTTTTACTTCCTTCTCTTTTCCTTCATCGTTTCTTGTCACTTCCGGGGCGGGTGCGGGCTTCTCTGTCCAAATGCCGTAGACACGACCTCCGTAGGCTGCAAGCCCGGTATAGTCACCGAAGAACACACCGCTGGCTTCGAAGGGATTGTCTGTCCAGGCGTAATTGGAGAACGTGTGCGCGCCGTCCGTGGACCGAGCCAATACCACAATCTGCTTGTGGTTCAACGAATCACCGCGGCGGTCGTAGAAAAGGACGTTCACCGATCCGTCGGTCGGATCCACGGCGAGCCACTGGAAGAATTGTTCGGAGCCGTTGTGTACTGGATCGTCATTCACCCGCACTGGCGCTGTCCAGCGCTTACCGCCATCATCTGACGTCGCAACGAAAACGTCGAGATCCCCGTTTCGATAGTCACTCCACGTGACGTACAAGCGTTTCGTCTTCGGATCGATCGCGATCTGCGGGAATCCGTTTGCTCTCTCGAGTGTATCTACAGCAAACATAATCGGTGCCGTATGAATGACGGGACGCGCATGCGAGAATGTCTCGCCACCGTCGCGCGAGGTCGTCAGCATGATGTCGTCGCCCTGACTCCATATCGCGTAGAGTTTGCCATCCGGAGCCACCACGCCCGCGAACCCCTCGGCCGCGCCGTTATCGTCGCGTGGTAAGCCGGGATGCGCGTCAATTTCGATTGGCTTTGACCATGTCTTTCCATCGTCGGTCGAGCGGGAAAACACCATCTGCGAGTCGGACAATCTCCAACGTGTCCAACCGATGTAAAGATTGCCCGCGTAGCGGCTTTTGGTATTGTCAGCGACGATGTACGGCTTATCTTCGAAGGGAATTCCTGCCGCAGTAGGTTGTTCCGCGACCGGAATGTGATCCGCCTCCCATGTCTTTCCTCCGTCGAGCGAGCGCCGCACAAAAATGCCGTTGCGCGTTGCGCCACGCGCCCAGTAGTTGAATGTTCCGAGTTTGTCGAACGCGATGTAGCACAGAAAAGCATGCCCGTGATTGTCGAATGCGACCGAGACGTCGCCTGAAACTCGGTAATTCTTTGGATCGGCGCCCTCAGCCGGTTGCCAGGTGTGACCTGCATCGGTCGAATACGACGCATGAACGTTGTCCTGATAGACAGCGATTACCTGCTGCGGATCTGAGGGATTCACCGCAATCGCCGGCTCAGTGAAAGGCCCGACACCTGGGCTAAGTGTGAACACCTGGGTTTGCGGAGCCTTGGCCAGGTTCTGTGCGCCGATTGGCAGCGCAGAGGTGAGAAGCGTAAGAACAGCCAGGGATCCAAGCCTGTATTTCCTTTGTGAGCAGAGCATTCAGGGTCCTCTATGCAATAGCTTAAATGGAATGGAGCTAAGGGAGTTCCTCAGCACATAGAGCGGCACCCCCGGCGATGCCTGCATCCGTCCCGTAATACGCCATCAACAGGGGAATCTCGGCCGCGTGAGGATTTACGCACCAACGCGGAAGGCGGTTCTTGATCTCGTCAAAGAAGGGACTCAGCATCGCCGCCACGCCACCTCCCATGACAAGAACGTCTGGGTCGAGCAGGTCGATGATGTTGCCAACCCACGGCGCCAGGAGTTCAACAGTCTCGAGAAGAATCTCACGGGCCAACGGATCGCCGGCCGCATACGCCTTTCCCACCAACTCGCTTGTGATACCGGCAACGTTGCCATTCGCCAGATCGAGAATTACCGACGGCCGAGAGTTCGCCGCGAACTTGGCACGCGCCCGTGCACCGATCGCGGGACCTGCGGCAAGAATCTCGATGCATCCTCGTTTCCCGCAACCGCACACCGGGCCGTTGTAATCAATGCTCACGTGGCCGCCTTCTCCAGCGGATCCAGTATTGCCATGGTAGATATGGCCATCGAAAACTACCCCGGTTCCGATGCCGGTTCCAATGGTCGCGTAGAAAACGTAGTGGTATCCGCGTGCCACGCCCCAGCGAGTCTCGGCTAATGCCGCTGCGTTTGCATCGTTGTCCACCTTGACCGGCAAATTGTAAGCACTCTTAATTTTCTCGGCGAGCGGAAAGTTCCGCCAGCAGGGAAGATTCGGCGGATTCAGAACCACGCCCGACTTAGGATCAAGAGGTCCCGGAGCGCAGATCCCGATGCTTTGAATGCCGCCGCCCGCTGCGGCGGAAATCGAATCGATTGCTTCCGTTACCGCATGCAGTGCCACTTCAGCCGTGCCGTTCGCCACCATGGGCTTGCGCCGCTGAGTAAGTATCTTGCCGCCGCGATCTACAAGGCCAACCGCAATTTTTGTGCCACCGATGTCAACGCCAAGCAGCGGTCCCTCTTCGCTTGAAAATTGCATCATGGTTGCGCTGCCCCTTGCGCCGTCGGGTATTGCACTTTGATGGTCTTGATCTCGTAGGGCTTTGTCCGCAACGTGACTGCTGCGTTTTCGACCGGAAGGTTCGCGATCGGCCTTTCCATCAAATCGGTTTCCGATGCCGACTGCGCTCCCGGAGGGAGTTGCAACTTCACTTCTCCATCTTTGCCCGCCCATTCATAGAAACGAAACACCAGAGCGTTGTCATCCTCGGCTTTCTTGACTGCAGTCACGATGACGTTGTCTGGCTGCGCTTGTAGGAACGAATGCTTCGCCGCGAGCGTTCCCTGATGTTTTCCAAAAGGCAACGAAATCAACTTGTAGTTCAATTCATAGCCGCGGCGGATCGTGAGTGCGTCCTTCCATCCGCCACCATGCGGATAGAGCGAATAAGTGAACTCGTGATGACCCTCGTCTGCGTGAGGATCAGGCCACTCGGGCGAACGTAGCAGCGACAGTCGAAGCACGTTGCCTTTGGCATCGTAACCATACTTGCAGTCGTTCAGCAGGCTGAATCCATGTTTGGAGTCGGAAATGTCAGCCCAGCGCTGTGCCGGAACCTCGAACTGCGCCTGCTCCGCGGGAGTATTGCGTGTAGTGGGACGTTCCACCGAGCCAAATGGAATCTCGTAAGTTGCCTTGTCGCTGTGAGCGCTGACCGGGAACGCCACCTTCAGCAGGATGTGCTTCTCGTGCCACTCGGTCTGCATCTTGACGTCAACCCGTGGTACACCGGCATATAGAATGATGTCGCGCACAAATGTCGAATTCTGAAAGTGATTCTTCACCTCAATCACCGCGCGAAGCGGACCGCTCGCGATGAGCTTGACTTCGTCGGCTTTGTCGAGATCCCAGTGTTGCTTTTCGAAGTCAGCGTCAATATTCCAGGCGTCCCACTTTTGCGGCTTGTCCACAAAGGTCTGCAGCAGGTTTCCGCAAGTTGACGTCTTCGGACCACCGGTGTCGGTTTCAGCGGGGGCCAGCGACTCCGTGCCGCTGCGCTTGTCGAAGAGACTCGTCATGCACCCGGTTTGTGGATCGACTTTAACTCGCAGGAATTCGTTCTCCAGCGTATCTGCAGTCGCCTTCAAGAGTGAGTGCACCGGAGGAGCGCCGGTAGCCGCACGCACGAAATATGTCTGATACCCCAGCGACGGCGTATTTGTGAGCAAAAGAAAACGTGCCCGATGAGTTTCGGGATCGAGCGAGAGCAACTGCGCCTCCGCCGGTTTTCCCGCCGAATCAACGACTTCAATCTGGCGTGCGGGTTCAGGCAGCTGGACTTCTACCTCGGTCACGTCCGTGCGCGGCCACGACAGGGAATTGAAGATCATCACCGGAATGCCGTTACCCTGCGTATTCACATGCGCTGCGATTTCCCGCAGCGAGTCCATGGTGAAATCATCAGCGATCCGGTCCACATTCTCCAGGTTCCGCTTGGCATCCAGATAGTTCACCGCGATTCCAGAGCCCGGCATGATGTCGTGGAAGTGATCGAACAGCAGATTCTTCCAGTTTCGTTCCATCCCCTCTTGCGGGTAAGCATGGCCATAGAGCAAAGCCAGAGACGAGAACTTCTCCGAATTAAGAACAAGTTCTTCTGCCCGCCGGATCCTGCGCTTCGTTTCAGCTTGAGTAGTGAACACGCCGCGGTGATATTGGAAATAGAGTTCACCATCCCAGGTCGGAACCTGCATGTTCGGCAGCTTCTTCTCCATATCAGAGAAAAAATTACGCGCGAAGCTGAACTCCAGCTTCGGAAAGACGGCATCCGGGGAGCGAAGTTGGTCGGCATGATCGAGCATGATTCGGGTAGGCCCGCCGCCATGGTCTCCGACGCCGTACAGATGCATCATTTCGGGCTTGTCGGGAATAGTCTTGCCGTAAATCGATGGCATCCAGGTGGCGATCTGACTCCCCATCGGTTCGGCATCGATGCCATCCGCGTAATCGTGCGGAAAATAGGTGAGCAGCCGGCTGCCATCGGGCGCTTGCCACCAGAAGTATTTGTACGGGAAGGTAGTGAACTCGTGCGCCCACATCAGCTTTTGCGTAACAAAATAATCCATCCCAGACTTTTTATAGATCTGGGGGAGCTGATAGTTGTACCCGAACGAATCTGGATTCCATCCGATCTTCACATCCACACCGAAATTCTTCTGAAAATATCGTTTGCCCACGAGAATCTGTCGCACCAGCGATTCGCCGTCCGGCATATTCAAATCCGGCTCGACCCACATCCCGCCGATGACCTCCCATCGACCTTCCTTAACGCGCTGCTCAATCTGTTTGAAGAGGTCGGGATATTTTTCCTGCATCCACTCGTAGGTCCGCGCCGATGACATAGTGAACTTGAAGTCGGGATACTCGCGCATCAAGTCGAGCACGCTCTGAAACGTGTTGCGCACGACCTCGACGGTTTCGGTCCAAGGCCAGAGCCACGCCATGTCAACATGCGAATTGCCAACGATGCGAACGTGGAACTGCTGCAACCACGGCTTAAGTATTTCCAGTTTGGCGTGAGCCGCTTTGAGCGAAGCATCGAAGCCAGCTTGGTCTCCGTGATCCAGCGGTGAGAAATCAATCGCCTTCACCGTAGCATCGAGTTGCGCTTGCCTCTGTGCCTTGCCGTCTTCATAGGCATTGATGATGGGGCGTACGGAAATAATCTCCGTCCTCAAGAAGGAAGGATCGGGCCGCGTGTGCGGCGGTTCGATCGTGATCTCGCTGTGAAGGAACTCGGACTGAACGTCGTCTCCACCGACTACTCTCGCTGCCACCAGAAACTTCTGGCCCGGCTGCGCGCTCTGAGTCAGAAGCACGGGGAGAATGTCGTCCTCGCTTCCTCGATAAACAATGGTCTCATTCGAGAAGACGGTAATCATCAGGCCGTTTGGGCTACTGAACCGCAGGTCCAGCATGACGCGCGATCCGGCCGTCGCATACCCGTTTATCTTCTCCGGAATCTGAATCCACCGGCGAAACACGCGCGTCCCTGTCCAATGCTCCTCGCTCGGATTCTTCCCGCCCGGCCCCGACACGTTCTTCACCGTGAACCTGCCCCAGTCCGAATCATTCAGGGCCGGATCCTCCGGATGCGGAACGTCGGGGTGGAATTGCCACTCGGTCTCGCCCTGTACCGTGAGCGCCCGCAAGCGATCCAGAGTGGACTTGTAAGGATCGGTCCCAGCCGAGGTTTGAGAAAACGCAAAAGCGGTACACACCACGACGGCGGCTATTAATAAGATAAGAGAACGCTTCATCGGGAACTCACTTTCAAGGCGGGTCAAAATGTCCCTTGTCAGACCAGTCGAAGATTATCACGCAACATCTGTTGAGAAGCTCAAGTTGCTGATTCTACAGGCACCTCGGGCCGCCAGCGCAAGTCCCCGTAAAATTTCTGATTCTTTTCATCGAAATTATTCATCGAAGTCGTTACGTTAGATAGTTGACGGCGCAAGCTGTTGGACATAGACTGCATACTCTGATGTCAGATAGCTCCAATTACCGCGTGGTGTGCTGCTGCACTTGTTGTTGTTGTGCATGCGTGTGCTCTGGCGCGGGGAGGCTGCTGACCTAAGAGATTTTTCTTAACACCGGCACTCATAAACCCATCGCCAGATGATCCTGGCGGTGGGTTTTTTATTTTCCGAGAAAATTATGACAACGACACCAACCAAGAAAGAAACCACAGCGCAGCGAGTCGAGCGCCTGAAGCGCGCCAGAAATCCCTGGGACGGTCTGGAGGAAATTCGCCGCTTCGCGCGCGAGGGATTTCAGTCGATCCCTCCCGAATGGATCGGCACTTATTTCCGCTGGTGGGGTGTTTACACCCAGGGTGATGGTGCCGGCGTCACCGGCGGGCAGGGCGGAATGGGCAAGGCTCTGCAGCGTTTCATGGTGCGCATCCGGATCCCTAACGGCATCATGACCTCCCGCCAACTGCGCGCCATCGCTGACCTCACTCGCCGCCACGCCAACGGAATCGCCGATCTCACCGTTCGTCAGAATATCCAACTGCACTGGGTCACCATCGAATCGCTGCCGGAGGTTCTCGATGGCCTTTGGCAGGTGGGTCTTAATACGACAGGTGCTTGCGGAGACGTCGCACGCAACGTGACCGGTTGCCCCGTCGCCGGCGTCGATCACGATGAAATTGTGGACGCATCGCCTCTGGTGCTGGAGGCCTCGCAACTGCTCTCGGGCAACGCTGACTTCTATAACCTGCCGCGGAAATTCAAAATCTCAATCACGGGATGCCGCGTATGGTGCCCCTATCCCGAAATCAACGACATTGGTCTGACCGCGACTACTCGCACGGTTGGGGGAAATCCTGAAGTCGGCTTCTCGCTGCGCGTCGCGGGCGGGCTTTCGACCGAGCCGTATCTTGGCGCACGACTGAATGCGTTCGTTCGATGGAACCAGGTGCTGCCCGTCATTAAGGGCATTGCCGAATTGTTCCGTGACTCTGACGTTCTACGAGAACACCGCGAGCGTGCGCGTCTCAAATTCCTTTTCTTGCGTCACGGGTGGACCGCCGACCGCTTTCTGGGTGAACTCCAGGACCGCCTTGGGTTCCAACTCGATCCCGCGGTTGAAGAGCAGATTCCCGACGATGTTTACCGCGATCATGTTGGCATTCAGGCTCAGAAGGAGCCCGGCCTGTCGTATGTGGGCGCGGTTGCGCTGCGTGGGCGAATCAATGCCGATCAGATGCAGTCTGCCGCCGACCTCGCCGAGCGTTTTGCCAGCGGAGAGTTGCGCGCAACCAACATGCAGAACCTGCTCGTAGTAAACGTTCCGACACTTAACGCCGAGCCGCTGGCGAAAGAGCTAGATGCTATCGGCCTGAAAGTTGGCGGATCTTCTTTTTATCGCGGAACTGTGGCGTGCAGCGGCACAGAGTTCTGCAAACTAGCAATCACCGAGACCAAGAGTTTCTCGCGCTGGCTGGTCGAAGAACTGGAAGAACGCTTGCCCGGCTTCGATCAGCATCTGAAGCTTCACGTTACTGGATGCCCGAACAGTTGCGGCCAGCACTGGATTGCCGACATCGGCATTGAAGGCAAGAAGATCAAAGTGCATGACCGCATGGTCGATGCCTACTACTTCTGTGTCGGCGGCGCACTTGGCCTGCACCAAGCCACCGCGCGACCAGTCGGATATCGCTGTGCTGCAACCGAAGTGCCTGATGCGCTGGAGCGCCTTCTGGGCCGCTATCTCGCGCAGCGTGAACCCGGCGAAAACCTGCGCCGGTTCTTTGCTCGCCATAGCGATGCCGAGCTGCGGGAATTCTTGGCGGGAGAAGTTCTAGATGCCGTCGTTCGTGATTTGCCGGCGCTGAATCACGGTCTGGCGCAATCAGTAGGAGGAAGCGGTGACTAGCTTGTTTCCAATGTTCCTGAAGTTGGCGGGCAGGCAATGCCTGGTCGTGGGTGCCGGAAAAGTCGGCGAGCCCAAGGTCGCAGGTCTGCTCGAAACCGGTGCGCTTATCCGCGTAGTTGCACTGGACGCGAGCCCAGCAGTACGGGATTGGGCGCGTGAAGGAAAGATCGAACTCGAGTTACGCGCCTTCACGCCAGACGACCTGGACGGAGCGTTTCTCGCGGTCGTGGCGACGAATTCGCGCAGTCTGAACGAACGCGTCTACCACGAAGCACAGCGCCGCCGCGTGCTTTGCAACGTGGTCGATGTTCCTGATCTTTGCGACTTCTTCTATCCATCCGTCGTTCGCCGCGGAGATCTGCAGATCGCGATCTCGACATCTGGGCAGAGTCCATCGTTGGCGCAGAAAATTCGCCAGCAACTTGAAAAGCAATTCGGCCCCGCATACGCCGCTTGGGTTGCGGAGCTTGGCGAGACGCGAAAGCTCATCCTCGCCAGCGATCTCGACAAAGACCGCAAGCTGGATTTGTTGCACTCACTCGCAAGCAGGGAAGCCTTTGAAGCCGCATTGACTGGATTGCCCGAGCCCGAGCTAGCCGCAGAAGGAGAAGGAGCGTGAAGGGTAAAGTTTATTTAGTAGGCGCGGGACCGGGCGACCCGGAGTTGCTCACGGTGAAAGCGTTGCGCTTGCTGCAAACCGCCGACGTCGTGCTGTACGACGACCTGGTCTCTCCGGATATCTTGCACTTGATTCCCGCCGCCGCTCGGCTGCACAACGTTGGCAAACGCGCCGGTACAAAGAAGATCAGCCAGGATGAAATCAATTTCCTGATGGTAACGTTTGCAGATTCTGGATTGGATGTTGTTCGGCTGAAGAGCGGAGACCCACTGATCTTCGGACGAGCAGGTGAAGAGATTGAAGCGCTGCGCAAGGCTGATATCTCGTACGAGATCGTGCCAGGTATTACTTCCGCTCTCGGTGCGGCCGCAGCAACGGAAATTCCGTTGACCCATCGCCGAGCATCGTCCGCACTGGTTCTGATTACAGCGCACCAGGCCTCTGAGAGCGAGGCCGCCAACTGGAGAAAGCTTGCCGGCAGCGGGGCGACGCTGGTGATTTATATGCCCGGCCAGAATTACTCCGCGGTTGCCACAAAGCTCAAGGGCGCCGGCCTTGCGGCCGATACTCCGTGCGCAATCGTTTCGCGCGCGACAACCCCACATCAGAGAACGCATCGCACCACGATCGCGGGTTTGTCCGGATCCGGATTACCGCAGCTTGCCGCCCCAACGCTTCTAGTTGTCGGCGAAGTCGTGCGATTCGCCGATCCCGCAACGCTTGCGCCGGACTTCGCAATGCCAACCACCTCCACGGCGCAATTCGCAGATTTCGGAATAAGTGAGGAGCCAGTCGCGTGAAAGACCTTACGGCATACCAGATCGCAGATGTGCAAAATGCGGCAGAGAGTTGGACTCCACAGCGAACTCTCACGTGGGCCTTCGACAATTTTGGCAGCAGCGTCGCCATCTCCTCGGCGTTTGGCGCCGAGGGCATGGTGCTGATCGATATGGCTTCCCGCGTTCGCAAGGATTTCCGCCTCTTCACCATCGATACCGAATTCCTCTTTCCCGAGACCTACAACTTGATGGACCGTATCGAAGAGAAATACGGCCTCGCGATCGAGAAAGTGTATTCGGTGCTTTCGCCTGAAGAGCAAGAGCGTACGCATGGCTCCGCGCTGTGGGCGCGAGATCCCGATCTTTGCTGCGGTCTGCGGAAAGTCGAGCCGCTTCGCCGCAAGCTCAGCGAGTTGAGCGCCTGGATCACGAGCATTCGCCGCGACCAGACTTCGGTTCGTTCAAGCGCGCGCAGGGTTGAATGGGACGCTAAATTCGGCTTGGTGAAGATCAATCCGATGGTGGATTGGACGTCAAAGCAGGTCTGGCGCTATATCCATGATCACGACGTGCCTTACAACGAGCTTCACAACCAGGACTACCCGAGCATCGGCTGCACGCATTGCACGCGCGCCGTCAGGCCGGGGGAAGATCCGCGCGCCGGCCGCTGGCCGGGATTCGCGAAGACGGAGTGCGGCCTGCACATCATCGAACCGGTGCCAGAGTCGGCATCTGTGGTTGCATCAAAGACCGCCAAACTCGGCAACTAACCGCGCCACGGATTTACAGGGATCACCGCGGATAGACCGACCATTGGTGTATCCGTGAATATCCGTGCAAACCCGTGGCAAAAGGTTCTTTCGCGTCCATCTCAACGCGCCTGGCAAAACGCCGCGGAGATCCCGCCCCAGTCCGCCGGCGGTTCGCGTTGCGGGAAAAATAATCCATGCAACCGCTGCACCGATTCTTCGACCTTCGATTCCTCCACCAGAAATGAAATCGTGCGGTCTGAAGCGCTTTGGCAAACGACGCGCACGTCCATATCTGACACCGCCGCAAAGGCACGGCTCGCTACCTCCGGTTGTCGTCGAATATTTTCCCCAACCAGGCAAACCAGCGCCTTGTGATTTTCCCATCGCACACTGGCGATGCCCTTTAGAGCCACGGCGATTCCAGGCAGGGGCGCGGTTGAGCCCACCAGCAGCGACATATGGCTGAGCGACCAGGTCATCACGTCCACCGCGCAAGAATGCTGATCGAAAATCTCATAGACTCTGCGCAACAGCTCTGAATCGACCGCCTGAGGTGCTTCGATCTCAACCGCCGCAACATTCCTCTTTGCGGTGATGGCGCTGACCAAGTTGCCACTCACTGCCCGGGCCTTGATTTCCGTGCCTTCGCCCTCGGGACTTCTCGAATTCAAAACATAGACCGGAATGTTCTCTCGGACCGCGGGAGCCAGCGTTGCTGGATGTAGCACCTTCGCGCCAAAGTGCGCCAACTCCGCTGCCTCATCGAAACTCATCTTGCGGATTACGCGTGCGTCCGGACAAAGCTTCGGATCGGTGGTCATGATGCCATCGACATCGGTCCAGATCTCCACGCGGGAAGCACACAGCGCCGCCCCGACGATTGCCGCAGTGAAGTCGGAGCCCCCGCGGCCCAGAGTCGTCGGAACGCCCTCGCAAGTCGATGCAATGAACCCGCCTAGTACCGGCACCTGGCCGGAATCCACCATCGGACCCAGAGTATCCCGCAGGCGTTGATTGGTCGCGTCCCACACCGGGCTGGCCTGACCATGCCGCGCATCGGTCACGATGCACGAGCGTGCGTCAACATGCGCCGTGGTGATCCCTGCATCGCAGAGCGCTTGGGTTACCAGCCGGCTTGAGAAACACTCCCCAAAGCCCAGCAGTCGATCCTGCGCTTGGAGGTCGAGTTGCCGCGAGGCTTCCAACTCCCCCAATAGGGTTTCCAGCCCGCGAAATTCGCAGCGCAGTTCGCGATCGAGAGCGCTGTACGAAGCTCCATTCACAAGAGAGTCCGCCAACTGTTCGTGGCGAACATAGATGTTCCGCACCGTCGCTAGGGCCGCGCCGAGATGTCCGTTGGCAGCGGCGTTTCCGGCCTCCAGTAGTTGGTCGGTGACTTTCGCCAGCGCACTGACGACGACAACCGGATGCGAGCCCAGCCTGCTCTCCACGATGCCGATCAGGCGGCGAATGGCTGCGGCGTCTTCCACCGAGGTGCCGCCAAACTTCATCACTGCCACGTCGTCGCCTCGTTCGAATCTGCTCTGTCGCTTGCTCATGTCCAACTCCACTCCCTACTGCTCTCAGGATGTTTGGCGCAAAGAAAAACCCACCGCCAGATCGCTTCTGGCGGTGGGTTCGGGGCTTGCTTAGGATTGCTTTACTTCATCCGATCCCGTCCTCCAGAAGACACGTAATTCGTGTCGACATGCCTGTGCCTGTCGATGTAATTCGCGTGGCCTTCTGGATGGCGGTGTTCATAGAATGCGTACGGAGGTACGACTCTCTTAAAGCGTACTCGCCGGGCTGTTCAGGGAGAAATTCAAAATTCCGATGCAACGCATCGAAATCTCAAAAGTGAGCGCTAGTCCTCCGCCTTCTTCAAGTGGGTGGCGAACTGCCGCAGGAGCCCCACAAACGCAGTCGAGGCCACAGAAAGTGTCCGGTCTCGCCGGTAAGCAAGCCCAAGTTCGCGGTAGAGAACCGCGTCTTCGATCTCAATCAATTTGACTCGGCCGGCGTCTACCTCATCTCGTGCGAACGAAGCACTAATCAGCGACACGCCCAAGTCCGCCGCAACAAAGCTCTTGATCATTCCAATGCTCGGCAGTTCCATGCGAACTTGCAGTTCCGCCGCATGAGGCCGAAACAGCTTGTCCAGCAGCCTGCGCGTGTGGCCGGTCTTCGGGAAGAGCAACGGTTGCTTGACGATCTCACGGACGGGCACGACTTTATATTTCGCTAACGGATTCTTCGGACTCACCATCAGCATCAGCTTGTCGCGAAAGATCGGTTGGATCTTCAGGCTCGGAGAGGTGATCGGCAGCGTGAGTACGCCGACTTCAACGGCTCCGTTCTCCAGTTTCTCTACGATCTTGTAGGTGAAATTCCGGTAGATGCTGATCTGCACCGGCGGATAGCGCCGGCAATATTCACCGAAAACTTCGGGCAGCACATACAGGCACGTCGCTTCATTTGCTCCGACGCGTAGCGTGCCGCGAGGCGTGCCGCTGTGGTCGGCCACCGCCATCAACGATTCATCGCGCAGCGCCTTCATGCGCTCCGCGTACTCGTAGAAAACTTGTCCCGCTGGCGTGAGTTTCACCGTCTTACCTGAGCGGTCGAGCAGACGGTCGCCGTACTCCTGCTCCAGTTGGCGGATTTGCGCACTCACCGCCGACTGCGAACGAAAAACCTTTTCTCCCGCACGAGAAAAACTACCTTGCCGCGCCACTTCCAGGAACGTAATAAGTTGATCGAAGTCCATAAGTTGAGCCCGATTATAACGGACGCAACGCCTCATTCCATCCACTCGCGACTCGAATCAAGCCCTTGAAAATTCTTATGACCTCGATTGAAATTCTGAATAGCCTTTCTCTTTTTTCGAAACTCTCCATGCCATGCGCGTACAAGGTAAGATGGCTCTTCAAACGTCATGATCAATCTTTCCGACATCCAGGCCGCGCTGGGCAGAATTCGCTCTGATATTCGCGTCTCGCCGTGCACTCACTCCGAGACATTTTCTGGTCTGACTCAGAATTCCATCTTCCTAAAACTCGATAACCAGCAACGTACCGGAGCCTTCAAAGAACGTGGCGCACTGAACAAGCTGCTGACTCTCACCAGTGACGAACGCACGCGCGGTGTGATCGCTGCCTCCGCCGGCAATCACGCCCAAGGAGTCGCCTACCATGCCGGTCGCCACGGCATTAAAGCGCGCATTGTGATGCCGCTACCCACTCCGCTCACCAAAGTCTCGGCTACGCGCGCCTATGGCGCTGAAGTTGTCTTACACGGCACAAACTACGACGAGGCCTATGCAGAAGCCGTCGAGCAGAGCCAGCACGAGCATCTCACTCTCATTCACGCCTTCGATGACGACGCAGTTATCGCGGGACAGGGAACTCTTGGCTTAGAGATTCTGCAGCAACACCCTGATGTAGAAGTCGTCGTTGCGCCCATCGGTGGCGGCGGCCTCATCGGCGGAATTGCTTGCGCCGTCAAAGAGACCAGTCCTGGGGTGAGAGTTTTCGGAGTGCAACCCTCCCGCCTTCCCTCCATGAAAGCCGCAGTCGCCGAGGGTAAGCCGGTCACGCTGAAGTCCGCCAAAACGATTGCGGACGGCATCGCGGTGCGCCGTGCTGGGGACCGCACGCTCCCGCTGGTTCAAAAATATGTGGACGACATCGTCACGGTCGAAGAGGAAGAGATCGCGAACGCGATTCTCTTGCTCCTCGAACGCGAGAAAACATTGGCAGAGGGCGCGGGAGCCGCCGCCATCGCGGCCGTCTTAAATCGCAAGCTGACACTGCAAGGGAAAAGAATTGCCGTCCTGGTCTGCGGGGGCAATATCGACGTCACGTTGCTCTCACGCATCATCGAGCGCGGCTTGGTGAAAGACGGGCGCCTGGTCCGACTGCGCGTTCACCTGCCCGACTACCCTGGCGCGCTGCACCGATTAACCGGCATCCTCGCCGATCATCGCGCCAACATCGTCGAAACCGCATACGACCGCGCCTATCACGGGGTGAATCTCGGGGATACTGCGATCGACATCACAATGGAAACGCGCGGACCTGACCACATCGCCGAGCTCATCGCAGCCCTCACGGCCGCGGGCTACACGCACGAACGCATCTTGTAAGTAGGGATGTAGGGACAGATCGCCTCGGCTGTCCACCGAGCGAAGCTCGATAGTGTCTTGTCAGGAATTATCTTGTTGAGGGCCGCGGTCTGCAGTCCGACCTACGGCGTCGACGCGCTGATGGGACTCTTCCCGCCACCGCCATGCACCAGCAGCCAAATCAAAATCCCAGCCCCGCCCGCGCCGGCGGCAATCCACTTCATATTGATGCTCGTACCCGCGTGGGTGACCTCGGGCGGCGCACCGCAGACTTCTGATTCGTTGTAGCTCTTCTGCTCGCCCTCGTGCACGATGGTTCCACCGGATTCTTGCGCGTCAGGCGAAGGCTTCTTGTCTTTACTCTCGTGCTCGATCCTCACATCGCTCTTATGAGCCGCTACCTGTACGTTCCCGTTCACGTCGGTCACGTCGTACTGAGTCCATTGATTCGAGACCGGGACGATCGTAATGCAACGGACGCGCACTTTATAGATCTTCGACGTTCCCACCGTGACGCTGCCATGATCCAAGGCAAACAAGTCGTCCTGAAACTTGCCGACTGTCTCGGCCTGAATCTGAATCGTCGAGCCCTCAAGATTCAAGGTCGCTGAAAATCCGGGTTTTGTTTCGAGCAAATCGCCGGCGAAGATCGCGGACGAATCAGTGGCTTCGAAGCCATTGACCCAGACTCCTCCTTGCGTGTGAAGAATTGCGGACGGAGTTTGGCCCAGCAGGGATAACGGTAGGATTACGACCATCGCCCAGCAAAGCAAGCAGCGTGTGATAGAGACACTCATGCGAAAGGCAGTTTTTCCACACTATCTTCCAGCAAAAATCGTAGCTGGCCAGGGATGACTCGTCTATTGGCACTCTGGATGCCCGCTGCACCCAAGTAATTACGGCACGCAACAACCTCGAACGGACAAATCACTGGTCCTTGCGTAAAGCTTGTTTCGTCTGGGTAAAACTTTGTAAATCATGCAGTTCCGTAACTCGCGAGGCTGTAAATTAAGGATGGGCGTATGAAAGCAAAGACTGCAAAGAACGTAGTGATCGTGACCATTCTCTCGTGGGTGATCGGAGCCGGCAGGCCGTCGGCGGCTTTTGCCTCTGCCGTGCCTGGCTTCGCGGCCCAGGACGCGGCACCGGCGGCCGTCGTCCGGCGTGTTGGCACAGTCAAATCGATCAACGGCATGACCATCACACTTGCCCTCGATCCCGGCCCAGAGGTTTCGGTGATCGTGCAACCAGCCACGCGCATGCTGCGCGTTCCGCCGGGAGAGAAAGATCTCAAGAATGCGACCCCAGTCCAGCTAACCGAATTGCAAGTTGGTGACCGGCTCCTTGTCGCTGGCAAAGGATCCGACGATGCCAAGTCTTTGACTGCTTCGTCCATCGTCGTGATGAAGCGCTCTGACCTCGATGCACGTCAGGAGCAAGTCCGACAGGATTGGCAAAAGCGCGGCATGGGTGGTTTGGTCAGTGCGGTAGACACGGTTTCCGGCACTGTCACAATTTCCATCACCGGTTTTGGCGGCACCAAAAACGTTGCCGTACACACGTCGAAGCAAACCGTGATTCGCCGCTATTCTCCCGATTCGGTGAAGTTCGAAGACGCCAAGCCGGGAACTCTGCTAGAAATCGCACCCGGCGACCAGTTGCGAGCGCTCGGCACGCGCAGCGCCGACGGCACAGAGTTCACAGCCGAAGAAATCGTCACCGGAAGTTTCCGCAACATCGCCGGCACGGTGAATTCAGTGGACGCAAGTGCGGGCATCTTGAGCGTTCAAGATTTGTTGAGCAACAAAACCGTGCAGGTGAAAATTACTTCCGCTTCGCAGCTCCACAAAATCCCCCCCGAAATCGCCCAGCGCTTTGCCATGCGGCTCAAGGCGTCCATGCCTCCTGGAATGCCCGGTGCAGGCGGGGCTGCTTCGTCGGGCTCTCCGGCCGCTTCCGCGCCGCAAGGGCAGGGAACACAATCCGCTTCGAGCGGGACGCGTCCGTCCGGCGGAGGGTTTGGTGGAGGCGGCACTGGTGGCGCCCGCTCGGGTGGCAGTTTCGATCTGCAGCAAATGCTGAATCGCATGCCTGCAGTTGCGCTGGCCGACCTCCATAAAGGCGACGCCGTAATGATGGTCACGACCCAAGGTTCGGCTTCCGGTCCGGGCACGGCGATTACGCTCTTGAGCGGGGTCGAACCGATTCTTGAGGCTGCTCCCAAAGGTAGTCAGGCGATGATGTTGGCGCCCTGGAGTCTCGGCGGCGCGCCTGGCGGTGACGCTGCGAATCAATAGCTATTCATCGGAAGGATGTCTTCTTACTTGTTTTTGGACTGATCAAGAAATGGAATCATGGAATGAAGGTTGATAGATTCGTCTGTTTTCTTCTGGCCTTAATCGTTCTCTCGCTGGGTGCGTCATTCGCGCAAACTCCCGCGGGCTCTCTCCGCGGACAGATTACCGATCCCTCGGGTGCCGCCATCACCAGTGCAAGCGTCGTCATGACGCCGGCCACTGGTCCGCCCGTCGTGGTGCAGACCAATGCCCAGGGAATCTACGAATTCAAATCCTTGCCGGCAGGAAAGTACAGTCTTACCGTCGTTGCACAGGGGTTCACGCTCTACGAAAACGACAACGTAGCGATCACCGATCAACCTCTGCGCCTCAATGTCTCCATGGTCATCGCGGTCGAGGAACAGAAGATCAATGTGTCGGACACCGCTCCAACCATCGATGTGAACCCCGGCGCCAACGCAGGTGCCATCGTTCTTTCCGGCAAGGAACTCGAAGCTCTGCCCGACGATCCCGATGAGCTGCTCACCGATCTGCAGGCCCTGGCTGGTCCTTCGGCCGGACCCAACGGCGGGCAACTCTACATTGATGGCTTCACCGCCGGACAGCTCCCACCCAAGTCTTCGATTCGCGAGATTCGTATCAACCAGAACCCGTTCTCCGCCGAATTCGACAAGCTGGGCTATGGCAGGATTGAAGTCTTCACCAAGCCCGGCACTGACAAATATCACGGACAGTTCCAGGTCAATGGGAACGACTCTTCGTTCAATGCGCCGACTCCATTCGGTGGACCTCAACCCGGTTATTATTCTGTGCAGTACAACGGGAATATCGGTGGCCCGATCAACAAGAAATCCTCCTTCTTCTTAAACGCAGATCGTCGGAATACCGGCGACGTCGCAGCGATTGATACGACGATCCTTGACCCAACTACACTTTTGCCGGTGCTGAACCAGCAGTCGATTCCCAATCCGCGGCAACGTACGAACATCGGGCCGCGCCTCGACTATGCCATCACCAAGAACAACACGTTGACCGTTCGCTATCAGTATTTCCGTGACACGCAGACCAACGCGGGTATCGGGCAATTTAGCCTGCCGACGCAGGCGTATTTCGATGCCTCAACTGAGCACACCTTGCAGATCGGCGACACGCAGATTTTCGGAGCCAAGGTGGTCAACGAAACTCGCTTTCAGTATTTACGCGAGAACAGCAGCGAGAACTCGCTCGACTTCAACCCTGAAGTCGGCGTGCGTGGCGGTTTCACCGGCGGTGGTAACGGCACTGTGAGTTCCGATCACCAGGACCACTACGAAATCCAGAACTACACTTCGGTGATTCATGGCAATCACACCGTCAAATTTGGCGTACGTATTCGGGCGCTGCACGATTCCAACACCTCCACCGACGGATTTAACGGAACGTTTACGTTTCCGTCGCTATGCGTGGGTGAATTTCCTTGTGACCCGCAAGCCCAACCTCAGCAGACGTACCAAGCGGCAGAGTGTGCACTCATGCCCAATCCGCCTGCGCTGTGCGGGCCCCTTCTCGCCGCAGGGCCGCCTACGCCCTCGCGGCTATCGATCACTCCGGGAAGTCCAAATGCGTCCGTCTCGAGCTTCGACTCGGGTCTCTACATTCAGGACGACTGGCGCATCCGACCCAACATTACCCTCAGTGCAGGTTTTCGCTACGAGACGCAAAACCATATCCGTGATCATGCAGACTTGGCTCCGCGCCTGGGTTTTGCCTGGGGTGTGGGCGGCGGAAACAAAGCGCCGAAAGTCGTGATTCGTGGCGGTATGGGAGTCTTCTACGATCGTCTTGGCGCACCGCTCATCCTGCAGGCCGAGCGCCTTGACGGCATCACTCAACAGCAGTTCATCATCAATAATCCGACCTGCTATCCCGGTCTTGACCAACCCTTCAACGTCGCGGACATCTCCAGTTGCGGCCCGGCGAGCACCAGCAACTCCGCCATTTATCAGATCAGCCCGTCGCTCTATGCACCCTACACTCTGCAGGGCGCGGTCAGCGTCGAGCGGCAGATCACCAAGTCTGCCACTCTATCGGTAACCTATTTGGCCTCACGTGGCTTCGACCAGATCACCACCATCAACACCAACGCTCCTTTTCCTGGAACGCCGTGCTATCCATCGTGCGAGCCCGTCACTGACGGCAACGTTTACCAATACGTCTCCGAAGGCGTGTTCAAACAAAGACAGTTGATTTCCAACACGAATATCCGCGTCGGTTCGAAGGTGCAACTCTTTGGATACTACGTATTGAACTATGCCAACAGCAATACGTCCGGCATCTCGAATGCCACCGGATCCGCGGGATTTGCTTCGAATTCCTACAACCTCAGTCAGGATTACGGCCGCGCCTCATTCGATACGCGCCAGCGCCTTTTCTTCGGAGGCTCCATGTTGCTTCCGTACGCCTTTCGCTTAAGCCCGTTCATGATCGCGAGCGCCGGATCTCCCTTTAACATCACGGCGCCCAACGATCTCAATGGCGACTCGTTCTTTAACGATCGCCCCGGCTTTGTTTCTTCCGCGACGTGTGCGACCACAACCATTACCGGAAGCGTTTATTGCACCCCGTTGGGAACCTTCGATGCATTGCCAACCGCCACAGCGAAGCTCGCGCGTATCAACTACGCGACTGGCCCGTCACACTTCACACTGAATCTGCGCCTCACCAGAACCTTCGGCTTCGGTCCGAAAATTAAGAGTGGCGCCACGAACCAGGGCGGCGGACCAGGCGGCCGGGACGGCGGTGATGGCGGTCGCGGCGGTGGTGGACGTCGCGGCGGCCCTCTCTTCGGCACCGGTGGGGGGATGGGAATCTCTTCCAGTTCCGATCGCCGCTACAACCTCACGTTGGGAGTATCCGCGCGCAACGTATTCAACAAGGTGAATCTCGCCAACCCGAGCGGTGTTCTTGGGTCGGCATACTTTGATACGCCCAACTCCATTCAGGGAGGACCGTTCTCGACTGGCGCCGCCAATCGTCGCATCGATCTGCAGGCCAGCATCAGCTTCTGACGGGCGCACCTCTCTCGTTCTATCCCGAATCTTTGCCTTCGGGTTATTCTAAAGTGCGCGGTGTCGAGTCGCGCAATCCCTTTGTCTAAAGGCTCTTAAGCAATTGGCTCTTATCCCTACCACCAGGCGGAAATTTGTTCGCCTAGCGGCCTCCGCTGCTGTCGCCGCTGTCGCCATCGATTCCATTCTGGTTGAGCCGAACCGTCCGCGCATTGTCCGCCAGGAAATTGCGCTTCGTCGCTGGCCCGAGCGACTGCACGGCTTCACGATCGCATTGCTTAGCGACTTTCACTACGATTCTTACTTTTCGATCCATCCACTGAATGCAGCCATTGGCATGGTCAACGCCTTGCGTCCCGACTTGATCGTGCTCACGGGAGACTTCGTCTCGTTGCCGTTGTTCAGCAGCAGTGACGAGAGGGCTGCCTTGGCCGCCGATCCTTGCGCCCGCTTGTTACGGCAAATGCAGGCGCCATACGGCCTGTGGGCCGTTCTGGGCAACCACGATTATTTCTCCGATCCTGATCACGTGACCGCGGCGCTCCAGTCGCAAGGCATCCGCGTTCTCGCGAATCGCTCGGTCGCAATCGAGCTCAACAGTGCGCGCTTCTGGCTGAGCGGCGTCAACGATGTCTTGAGCCACACGGCTGACCTCCAGGCAACGCTGCAGCCCGTTCCGCGAGATGAAGCCACAATCCTGTTGGCGCACGAACCTGATTATGCGGACCATGTTTCACGCTATGCCATCGATCTGCAACTCTCCGGTCACTCTCACGGCGGACAGGTGCGTATGCCTTTCGTCCGTCCTCTGTACTTGCCAGAGATGGCAAAGAAATATATTTCGGGTTTGTACAAAATCGGTCCGCTGACTCTTTACACCAATCCAGGATTGGGCACCGTCGGCGTCCCCGTGCGCTTCAATTGTCCTCCAGAAATCACTCTTCTCACTTTGCGCCAGTCGCCGCTCTAGGCGCGGAAAGACGCCCGCCCTTCACTTTTTCTGCAACAAAGTTTCACTACTGTGCAACTGCTTGGCGGAGCCAAGAAGATATACACAGAAATTGAAAATTTCCTCTTTGAGATTTTCGCAAGATAAGGTACCGTCATTCCGCTTTACGGGACCCTACAACGCGTTGAAGTTCTTCGCAACGTCACCTTTCACCAAACTGCACACAGGAGAAAACATGAGTAAGATGACAAAGCTAGCCCTGGGCATTACCCTGATGGTTCTGTTCCTTGGCGCGTTCTTCGTCGTTTCAGCGGCCGGAAACCGTCAGCCTGGTCCGTCACGCGATATCTCCAGCCTCCATCTGCCACCCCCGACCAACTTCGAGGGACTGCGCTCCAACTTCATCACCACGGTCACCTGCGGGACTCCATGCACTTTGGGAGCCGGCTTCACGATCGAGGACAACGTTAACTTCCAATGCGGCAGCACGGGCGCCAGCACCTGCACTCTGGTCGTCAACTCCTTCGCCACCTCTTCCGGCGGCGGAATTCAAAACGACGATCGTGCTCTTTGCCTGGTCCTGGACGGCAGCATCGTGGGCGCTTGCGCCTATGACGGATATGACGCGGCTGATGGCTCGTTCTCTGCCATAAACGCGATCAACAACGTAGCCTCGATCCCGGTGGGCAACCACACCGCGTTCATGCTGTTCTACTCGACCGACGGCACCGCGCTGTACACCCTGACCAACCAGTACAACGTTTACAAGCCGTAGTCTTCTTTGTTGTCAAAATTAAAGGGCGGGGCGTGTGTGGCCCCGCCTTTCTTATTGCTTTAAGGGTTTGAGTATCGCATTAACAAAATCCCGGCTCGCTCTATGCAACACCTTTCACATCGGAGCATCTTCACCTTTTAATCATTCCCGTAAGTCATTGCTGTATAAGGATATTCACGTCTTCTCGGGTGGCCACAGATTTGCCACTTAACCGTAGGAGCGAACCCGGCTCATTCAGGGAGGCTGCAAGAACTCATGCTTCGTCGAATCTGGCCAGCGGTTGTGCTCATCGCAGTTCCCGCCATTGCTTTCGCAGTGACGACGGCCGTGCCTCCCGTGCAGGTGCCGAGTCTCAATCAGCGCGAGGGGCAACTGTCGAAATATCTCACCCGCGCCGCGCAGTTCAGCGACGTTCCTCATGTCGCGCGCCCGTCGTGTGAAGATGTTCAGCCGCCGGAGGCTCTCGCTACGCCCGACCCACTCTTTCCTCCCGCGGTGCGCGGTAAGAGAGTGAAGATCAGCTTCATCATCGGCACCGATGGCCACGTTCACAGCCCGCTGATTCTCGAGAGTGCTGGACTTGCCGGCGATCGCCACGTGCTGCAAACCGTGCGTACCTGGAGATATCGTCCCGCGACTTGCAACGGCGTGCCGACTGAGACCGAAGGCAAGATCGAGTTTTCCAGCCGGTAGCACAAGCCTCTAAGCTAGAATGACCCCAGACGCGACCTTCTCAATCGCGTTGGGGTGATTCGATTCGTGGATAAAGACAAGAAGTTTCCCAGACATGCTGGTTTGCCTTCCGATCCGCCGGAGCGCAGTTCCGAGATGGACGAACTCTATCGCAAGCTGACCCCAGAAATGCGCCGTCCCAAGCCCAGTGCGGACGCTATTGCCGCGGCTCTCGAAGCGGCCCAGCGACTCGCCGCGGAGAACGATGCCGAGCAGGCCGCCGATGACACGGCGCAGGAACTTCAAGCTGATTCCACCGCGGGCGTATGCGGAGTTTGCGGATATCACAATCGCGGAGGCAACAAATTCTGCGGCATGTGCGGTGTCGCCGTTGGCGAGTCTGGGGAATCGGCAGCAGGTTCGTCCCGTGGTGAGCGCAGGCCCTCGCGCGCCATCGCTTTGCATCCCAATCCGTTTCTCGATCCTGAACCTGAGCCCGAGCCCGAACCTGAAACTCAGATCGTGCCGCAGCAAAGGTCGATGGCACCACGCTCCACTGGACAGGAAACGCATCACTACCACCACCACTATCACCACCACTATTTCCCCGGTGGGCAGGAGGGTATGCCTCCACGATCCGCGGGGGAACCTGGCCGTGAAGGGGAGAAGATGCGTCCCACGTCCGCGCTGAGAGGCGACATGAGCCGCGCGGAAGCGGCGGTTCGGCGCATCGCCCACGAGTGGGTGCTCGCCTGCAATACGAAACACCTCGATGATCTTCTCGATCTTTACGTTGCCGATGCGTTCGTGCTGCGCTCCAATGTTCCTCCGGTGCGCGGTGCCGCTGCGGTCCGAGAATTCTTTTTTTCCGCACTCGATTCTGGACTCGGCGAAGTGGAGATCGAACCGCTCCGCGTCGAAGTCGCCGGCGACATGGCCTACGAAACTGGACGCTGCAAGGCGCTAATCCCCAGCGCAACCGGCAAACGTCGCGAAGAGCGCGGCAAGTACCTTTGGGTCTGTGCGCGCCAAAGTAACGGCGAATGGAAATTAGCGGCCGATTGTTGGTGCAGCGATCTGACACTGACTACGCTGGAATCCGACGTCCCATCTGGCGTCGGAGTAAAGTCGAGCCCGGGACGGAAGAATCCCTAGGTGTGAAGAAGGTTCGACCTTACCGAACCTACAAACTCACTCCCAACTTCGCCAGATCCGCGCGCAGTTGTTCGACGTTCTGCATCTCGATCGTCTTCATCCCTAGTTTGGTCGCGCACTCCAAATTCAGGGCCCGGTCGTCAATGAAGCAGCAGGCTTCCGCCGGAATCTGTGTCGTCTCGAGCGCCAGCCGATAAATATCACGCTCCGGTTTGCGGAAGCCGACAAAGCACGAACTGATAAAGAGCCGAAACATTTTCCTCAGCCCGTACTTTTCAATGCGGTAATAATTCAGTTCGCGCGATTCGTTATTGATCGTTCCCATGAAATATTTCCCGGAATCGCTCAATGCCTGTGCGAATGAGAGCACCTCAGGAAACGGCTGCGACAGTGAGTACATGAAGTCGCGGAATTCGTCTCGCGTAAACGGCCGCGTGCGATAGAAGACCGTGCGATCAAGATATTCGTCGAGTGTGATCTTGCCGCGCTCGAACGACGAAACTACCATTTCGTGACGGTCGTGAAATTCCGCTTCGTCCAGATGAAAGTGCTCGAGGGCCGTCGTACGCTGGGTTCGGTCCCACGCGTTGCTCAAAAGTACACCGCCGACATCCCAGAAGATAGCTCGAATAGCAGACACAGAATTCCTCCCCAACAAGAATGAGCAGGAAAATTGTAGACGAAGGCATGTGGGGCTTGCGAGGGAATGTCTTCTATGACCGGTGCGAAGCGCTCCTTAGTTGTGGGGCGCTTCGACGCGGGCGAAGTACCCCTTGCGAGCATGAACCCGCATCTTCTGCCCGTCCCTCTCGGCTGTGATATGAACCGTGCGGTATTTTCCATCGGGCTGGAAGTCCGCAGCCTTATACGCGATCAGATAGCGGCTCCGGATCAACTCACGTAGCCTCTCCAACGACTTGTCGAGAGACAGAATATCCCCGGGAAACATCGACTCTCCGCCGCTGCGTTCGGCGAGCACTTCTAATATCCTGTCGGCGTCGGTCCGGTCGCCAGCGACCTCCCTCGTGCTCAACGTGTAAACGGTCACACCTGCCGTTTCCGCATCCTGGATGGCCTGCTTCAGACTACGATGGCTAGAATTGTCCTCGCCGTCGGTGAGGACGACCAGAACTCTGGCCACGCGTTCCTGTTCCGGATAGGCTGCCAGTTTCCAGCAGGCCAGCGAGACCGCATCGAACAACGCGGTGCCGCCTCGATTTGTAAGTGTGTCGATTCCTTTTCCCAGATCCGCCGCCGTTGCCGTGAAGTCCTGGGTCACAGTCGTTTCATCGGAAAAACCAGCCACGAACCCGAGATCTGAAGTGCCATTCAGCACTTTCTCGAGAAACTTGCCGGCAGCCCGTTTTTCAAAAGAGAAGCGCTCATGCACCGAGCCGCTGGTGTCAATCAACAACCCCAGCCGCAAAGGAAGCTTCGACTGCGGTAAAAATAGCGAAATTTTCTGCGGAGGTTTCCCGTCGTCCCTGAGTTGCACGTCCGCCAGACTGAGATCGCTCACCATCTTTCCATGATTGCTCACGGCGAAGAATAATGCCGTCTCGTCGACGACCTTGCGAATCGTAAAAGAGTTTCCCGCGCGGGTGGCAACTGCGAAGGAATTGTCAGGCGCAGCGGGACTACCGTTCGACGCAGTAGTGTTGGCGTCCGTTGAAGGTGCCGCGTTGGTTTCATCCTTCACCGCGTTCAGTTGAGCGGCCAACCTGTCGCTGTTGGGGAAAGTTTTCACGGTCTGCGAACCGAGCGCCCCTGGCTGCCCTGCAGGCCCGACAGTGTGGGCAGCTACGTTGTTGCGCTGCAACAGAGCATCCAGATTTCTGTGTGCAGTTGGCGCCAGCGCGTTCGTTGGGTCTTCTCCTAGGAAGGTTGTCAGCTCACGCTGCATGGCGTCTAGATCGTTGAGCGACATGGCGGCCGCAGCAGCCACGTAGTGGACATTTGCCATTCCCCGATGCTCGAGCGCATGCACTCGCTGCGCCGTCTCCAGCGTTTGCTGATATTGCCGGTCGCCGCTCTCCGCATACACCAATGCCGAAAGAATCTTGGGATCTTTGGGGTTGAGCGAAGCAGCCTTCTCTAGTTCTACCTGCGCGGTTGGAAAATCCTTCGCCGACATGGCCAGCAGGCCAAGATTCAGGAATGATCCGGGAAATTTGTCGTCCAGCTTCGCGGCGGCTTCGAATTCCTCTTTCGCGCGAGGGTCGTCAGTGTCGAGGTAGGCCAGGCCCAGAGTGTTGTAAGCGGAAACGAATTTAGGGTAAGCGGCAATCGCTTTTTGCAAATGCGGAATCGCGTCCTTGGAGTGCTGCGCCTTCATGAGCGTAGAAGCGCGATTGAACTCTTCGACGGCCTTATTCGAAGCCTCAAAGTCGAGCGCTGAAACTGTCCCAGAATCAACCATACGTTTCCTGCGAGCCTGCTCGTCGGCCCTGGCTTTTAGGCGCTTGTTCTCGTTGTCAAGGTAGATCTGGGCGAAGTCCATTTGCGCGAACCCGGAGTCCGGCCCTGCGTTCATAAACGGAATCCCGTTTGTTGAAGCAGCGGAGGAGTCACCCTGGGCGTGCGCGACGCCGTTGCGCAACAGGCAGAAAGCGACAACACAAGTAAAGATAAGCGCAATGTTCGTACAACGATTGAAGCGGGGACTAAGACGAGACGAAACTCTTACACATGACATGAGACCTCCGCCACCTGGGACGGCACGGGGGGGCCGCCTGCGCGCGCCTAACATTTTGGTTGTTATGCCGCCGCTAGTCAACGAGCAAATGAGAGATTGGGGCTAGTGCTTGTAAATACTGGTGTCCGGATGGTAATTCCGCCAGTCGAACCAGTAGTCTTTCAGGGCCGGGACGCGGTCTAGACACTTGCCCTGCGAGGCTCCGGAAACCGCGCATCCCTGGAAGTTCCATTCGCTGGCCGTAGTAGTGTCGAGCAAAAACCAGGGCTTGGGGATGGGCGTGGGCGCAGGCGCGGTGGCCGAGGAAGCATCGGCGACCTTGGCCGCGGCGGGCGTTGCGGCCTTGCTCTCGGTGGGCTTAGCTGCAGCGGCCGCTGTCTCGCCTTCCGCCTCGCCCTTCAGAAAGAACTCGGCGTCCTTTCCGTCGATGCGGCTGACGAATACGCGGAACGACTTGCCGTCCGGCCCAACCGCCACCAGCATGGGAGTGCCGCCCACGTGGTCCATCACCGGCGACTGTTTTACCAGCGTTTCCCAGGGATAGGCCCGGCTCGCCCCGCCATTCGTGAGTCCGACGACCACGTCGCGCGATTTCAATTCGGTGCCCGGAAAGCTGATCACCACAGGAAGCTTCGCCACCTCCGGTTCCCAGTTGCTGTCGTACTTTTTCGCGTACTTGGCGACCGGCGCCAGAACTTTGCCGTCCGACACCTCCGACTTCCATTCGCCGAAGGTCAACTCGTCACTCAGCACCAGTTCCAGCGACGCGCCTTTCAGCGGGCCATAGATCGCTTTGCCGGTGATCTGCTGCCACCACGTGCCAGTCTCTTTGTCGCGCATCAGGAAGTTCTGGTTGTTGATGCCTGCCAGATAGAAATGCAGCACCGTGCCGTTAACCGTTCGTGTCCACACCAGACCGGTGTGACAGAGCGTTCAATACGTGACGGCCACCGGGACGCTCCCCACCACGTCGTTCAACACATGGTGGTACGCCATTTCGCGAATCGGGTAGGCGCGGGCGTCGTCGCCATAGCGCACCGCCAGAATCATTTCACTTTTGTCGAGTTTGCTGGCGGACGCCGTCTCGAACTGCGCGCTGCTTACCGGATGAAACATCCACTCGAAATAGTTCAGGCGTGCCATGACCGCACAGAACGTCACCATCACCATCACCAGCGCGAGGACAATCTTGCGCCATCGGTTCGCCGCACTCCACAGGGCGAGCAGGAGCACAATGCAGACCAGCGCGGCGGCCAACGTCCCCCAAGGAGCCCGATGACGCAGTGCCATCGCCAATCCCAAAGCCCTCGGACTCTGGTGCCGAAATGGCTGGATGATGAAGGCGGGGATGAAGAACAAGGCGATGCCGGCCACTGCGGAAACAAGGAATATCAGCCATGGCAAGCCGCCGCGATCGCGAGACTGGTCGAGACGATTCAAGAATCCTCACTGGACGCCGGGTGACGAAGCGACACGGCGTGAACACGATTGTAGCGAAATTAGGAAAAGAAGTTGTGCACGCAAAGAAAAACCCCGGCTCCGCTTGCGCGAAGCCGGGCCGATAAAGCAGTTTGTGTTATTGCGGTGTGAAGTTCTGGTGATAGCTCAGGTTGACGACGTCCTGGAACTCCGGCGTAGCTGGAGGCAAGTTCGTCGGGTTCAAGAACAGCACGTCAAAGTAGTAGTTACGGCCTGGCGGGCTGTACACCGTCGTGCAACACTTGAACGTTCCAGTGTTGTATTCCGAATAGTACATACTCACCAGCGATCCGTTGTAGTGCAGCGTTTGCCCGCCCCAGTCTTCCAGATACCGCAGGAAGTTATGCAACCCTCCGTCAGTTCCAAAGTCATTAATGCCAGCCGTATTGGCCCAGCCGGGTGAGGGGAACGGAATGTTCTTTCCGCCCGCAATCGCAGTCCGGTAATACGCGTCGGCGCTCGGATTGCGATTGGCCCTCACTGTTGGGTACATCAGGCTTCCCATGTCGCTCCACGTATTCGAGAGGAGCGTGACCGAGTCGGCGATGATGGAGGCAGCCGAGTGCGGTGTCTGCGTCGGGGTTACGGCATTCGCAGTTCCCCAGAACGGATCCGCTGCGCTGCTGTTGTAGTTGCCGGCAACGTAAACCGGATTCTCCGAGGCGATCGTGAAACCGCCGCATCCCGTCGGGTTAGCCGCGGATTGCGTGCATCCGCTGCCTGCCGGCATCACTGGCAGGTAGCTCACTCCGGCGGCGCTCATGCCACCGTCGACCAGTTTCAATACGTGGCGCGCTCCACTTACTGGATTGGCCATACCCATCTGATCCAGGGCATTAGTCAACAGTGCTCCGGTGCTCTGGTTATAGCTGGCGCAATCCGTCGAGTTGACCGTGCCCACCGCGGCGACGCTAATCCGCTTATACGAATTCAGAGGGGCTGTGTTGGTGTTGATCCCGAATCCGTAGCCAATGTTCTTCTCTCCCCAGTTGTCGAGGAATCCGTTCTGATCGACGTCTTCCGGAGAGTAGGTGTAGTAGGTCGTTGACTCCAGCACTCCATCCGGTGCCGTGGCAGGTGACGCGGTGAGGTTCAGCCCCGAGTTGACCACATCCTCCAGGCCAGATTCTCCATTGACGATGCCCGCAGGAGTCTGGCCACCATTCGATGTGTGCGTCGAAGGCAACATTCCGCGGTGATCGGAGTAGTAAAGAACGTATCCATTCTCCGCCGTGTAGTTAACGCTCGTGCCACTTCCGGCAATCGTGCCTTTCAGCCACTTGGCCAGATTGCCTACGTCGAGTTCAACGGCGTTCATGATGCCATTCACTGAGCAGGAAGAATACGTGTTGGGATACCCTGGGTTGCCGCTAGATGGCGTCACGTTAGGAACGTTGGTATCGCGCATCTCGCCTTCGCGCGTGTCGTAGAAATTGATGGGATAAAAATTGCCCGATGTTCCCGCGCCGTGGCCAGATGCCGCTCCCAACGTTGGACGTAGTTGCTGCAGGATGAGGATCGCGTTGGGATCTACTGCGTTCGATCCCGGAGTCGTCGGGGGATTGTTGAAGATGCGGCTGAAACCTAACTTCAACCACTCCTGAGTCACTCCCACCCAGTTCGCGGCCGAATTACAAGGTGCCGCATTGCAGTACTCGATGCGGATCCACGGGCCGCCCGTCGCTGGGTTTGCCATTTGTGCCAGGCTCGTTGGCTGACTCGTCAGCTCGCCGATCAGCGGAAACCCTCCCCAGGCTGTCACTCCACTGTCGATGTAAGGATTGACCCAGCCGTTGGTGCCAGGTGTCGCCCAACCGAAGAATTCAGTCGCGCCCGACGTCAGAGCAAGAGACCCGGCCGCAGATGTGGGGAACTGAAAGTCCTGTCCGTCCGCAAGCGCGCCTGCTCCCCGCTCGGGGTGCAGATCAGAAACCTTGTCCGCGATCAAAATGCGGATCTGTGCCTTGTTATATAACCGTTCTGAACCCAACGTGCTGGTTGCCGCTTCTCCCGCCAGCGGCTTGCGCACGATGGCAATCGGGTCGGTGCAAGGCGGAGGGTTGCTGGTGCAACTCTGCTGCACGAAGGGTAACTGCAAGTTGGTTGCGCCCGTCAACGAGTTCGTAAGAAATCCATTGAAGGTTGCCGAGGAGAGGCTGGGAAAGTTCGGATTCGCCGCCCCGCCCACTCCAGGATAGCCACCACTCCAGCTTGCGTCTCCCGGTATGCTGGCAAGAAGTGTAAGACAGTTGCCGCCCGTAGGGGGGAAGGTGTTCAGTGGACATCCCGAAGCCACTTTTGGAACATAAGTTGTTCCACCGTATCCGGTCGAGGTCGGGTGGCCGTTCTCCAACTGGTCGGTGATGATCTGGTTGAAAGCCTGCACCTTGTCGTTGAAAACCAGGTCGCCGCCGGAGGCCAGGAACAGATTCTGGTTGGTGTGAACGCGGCCGCCGAAACTGAAGTTCGGGCCAGGGAAGTAGCTGCAGTCATAACCGCAAAACACGCCAAACTGAAATACGGGGATCAACGCCACTTCGACTTTCCGTGTGATGTTTACCGAGGCGCCCGCCGGACGCGTGGCAATCACCTGCATGGTCATGGGCACGATCTCAGCGTACAGACCCTGGTTCGCCCCGGAACTGATCGTGTTCCAGCTGGTCAGCACGGCGCCCGTCAGCGGGTTGGTCGGAACCTGGATGCTCTCGTTGTACGACATGCCGCTCACCATCGCGGACGTCGGAGGAAAGGTGGCCAGAGCCTGAATTTGAGATGCGGTCGGCACCATCGTTCCCTGATAGAGGGCGCCCAGGTCCGACGTCAGCTTTTCCATGCCCGACTCGGCACCGTAGAAGGCCATATTGGCCTCCATGTCATTGCCCCCCATCTTCGATTCGGTGGTGACCGTGAAGAGAAGGCCAGCCGCCACGCCCGACAGCAGCACCAGAATCAGCAGCGCTGCAATCAGTGTGAACCCTCGCGAACTATTGTTTCCCTGTCTCATGGTTGGTCTCCTGCCCCCAAGAAAAACGTCACTCATAACGATTGCGAAATGCCATGTTGCGCGCGCTGACGGAGGTCGCCAGATACAGGTTCTGCGACTTGTTTCCGTCGTTGATAATGCTTTGGCCCATCACCACCACATTGATCTTCTGAATCAAGTTGGGGGATTCGGCTACACCGAGGGGGTCGGCCTGATTGGCGTCGAGCGCGTTCGTCGTCGAGTTGTATATGTCGAAGGCGAACTGCAGATTGATAATGTCGTCGGCCACCGGAACCGGGGTGAGCCCGTTGACCTGGCGCATCAGCCGCGGCGTCTGGCCCGCGGCGGGCACGGTCAGGTAGTAGGTCACGGCGAAGATGCGGTAGACGCCGACTGAGTTCGCTCCTGTGGTGGAGGTGTTGGCCGCGCACGAACCCACTGCCGACTGAATCGCGTTCAGGTTGCCGGAGGTCGCGCCGCTCTGGTTGATGTTCAGCGCGTCCAGGTTGGCAAACGACATTGTCGTTGCCGTGAGGTTGGTTACCTCACCGACCGCGGTAAGGCTGCCCCCTGAGACCATGATCAAATCGCCGGCTTGAATTCCACCCGCGGAGTTGATCGCAGGCGGCGCTGGGCTGTAGGCGGGGTTTGGGTACAGCGACATCTGGCTGCCGGTTGAACCGCCCTGAAAGCAGGCCCAATACTCCGAAATGGGAAAGTTGTAGTCGGTGTAAACCACCGTAACGCTGTCGCTGAAAGCCGGCGCCGGAGCCGCGGCGATCACGGCGTTCGCTTCCACGCCATTCTTGTAGCCGGGAAGGATGCCGTACATGTAATTCCCGGCGGGATAGTTGAAGGTGGGTACATGGCAGGTTCCCGCCTGGTCGCAGCCATATTTGGAGGCGGTCGAGCCTGCACCAGTGGGCAACTGAATTCCACCCGTGGGCAGCCCCGCGCCGGCCATGCTGATGTCTTTCACCATCAGATCGATGCCGGCCCGCATGTTCTGCTGCGTCTCAGCGCGCTGCGTGACCAGCAGGGTTGAGTCCATGCCCGACTTGAAAAGGCTGGCCATCGCTGCCATCACGATCAGGCCGACCGCCATGGAAACCATTAGTTCCAGCAGCGTGAAACCGTGTTCCGGATTTTGTTTTTGCATCTTCATGTTTTCCATCACTTGCCTTTGCGGCCTTTACCGGCGGCATTTACCTGAACGACGAAATCAGTGCGTTCACGGTGTACGTTCGCGGAACCGTCGATGTCCCAGTTGTGTAACTGATGGTGACCACAATCTGTTTCAGCGTCTGATTGGTGGTTCCGTCCGCATTCAAAACGCTCGAGATGGCAATCTGGCGCTGGAAGTTCGCCAGGCTCATCGCTTTGTCGTCCCCAGTCCCGAGAATGCCATCCGGCCCGGGCAGAACCACACACTCCGGTCCCGCTACGCAGGGCCCGCTGGCTGGACAGTTAATGTCGTCCGTGGTGTTGACCAGACCGTCCGGTCCGGCACACAGCAGGGCCCCGGGGCCGTTGCTGAAGATGCCCCCGTTGGCCACGTTGGCAATCTGCGAGAAAGTCACCTGCTGCGTGTTGCGGGCGGTATAAATGCTTTCCGTCGCCTCCAGGGCTTTCTGGCGGGCGATCAGATTCTGTTGCGCGTTCTGGGTTGCGCCGACCGCGGTCGCAAACGCCGCAACCAGGGTCATGATGCCGATGCTCATGATCGCGATGGCGATCATGGTTTCAATCATCGTGAAGCCGCTCTGTGTGGACTTGCGCGAGTTGCTTTGCGTCATTGTTGCACCCATTTGTTGGATCCGCCCTGGTTGTACAAACGCCAGCCCCGAATTCTTCCGGTGGTGCCAAACACGTCGATGGCGCGCGAGCTGTACATGTCGCCGGGACGAGTCAGGTAGAGCACTCCATTGCTGAAGTTGCCGAGATCATCCTGCGCGGAACCATCCGGATAAAAGATCAGGCAGTTCGTTCCCGTGAGCGCGCAGGGGTTGAAAGTGTTGGCAATCGTGCCGGTGCCGAAGTTGTCAGGACCGGGATTAGGAAAACCCAACTGCACGGCGAATTGAATATCTTGCGGCAAAGTGTAGGTCGCTACGGTGACTGGAGCCGGCGAGACCGGAACACCCACTCCCCAGTACTGCACGGTGATCGTTCTTGGTGCCGTGAAATAAACGATGTAGCGCTTACTCTGCGTGATGGACTGATTCCGATAGTTGCGGATTACCCCAAGCGTCGTGTCATAGGCTTGATCCACATGGTTCTTCTGAAACAGGGGCATCAGAGCCATGAAACTCACGCCGGCCATAGTCAGGCCGACGGCTAGGACGATCATCAACTCCAGCAGCGAGAACCCGCGATTTTTCGTCGATTTCATAATCTCTTTCGGGGAGGAGGAACCGCTTATCGAACGCGTCCTGAACTCCCGTTCGCGACGCTGACACGGTGAGGTTTGCCTGCCGCCCCGCAGACAACAGAGCGGCCTCGCGTCCCTTCATCGCGTCATTGTTCATCCTAGGAAGGCGTTGGGTCGGCGTCAAAGCACTACGGGCCAATGACTTGGCATTGGCCTTTTGTCACGCTCGGTGGTTACTGATGGCACTGATTGACAACACGCCGGTTACAGGACGCCGAACCTTAGTGGCACCGGTTGGAGCGTGACCCTGGTAACTTGTCGGGGGAACTGCTGGAACCTACGATGAGGGCAGGTATGACTCTATCTGCTCTGCTGGTGTGTGTGGACGAGGCGGCTGCCCAGGTGCTGCGCCGTGTGCTCGACGAACTCAAGATTCGGGTCGAGTCGTGTCCGGACTTTGTTCGCGCGGCCATCCGGTTGGCGCAGGAGCGGTTTGATGTTGTGGTCGTCGATGGCGCGTCCAATGCCGAAGTGATTTCTCTGTTGCGCGAAAGCCGCATGTCGCGCCTCAATGACGCTACCCTCGCGGTTGCCGTCGTGCCCGGCCAGGAAGCCATTCGTGAAATGTTTTCGCTGGGCGTCAATTTCGTTATCTATAAGCCGGTGGCCTACGAACGGGCTCTGAGCAGCCTGCGCGCCGCTCGCGCCGTGATGCGTAAGGAAAAGCGCAAGAATGCCCGGGCTACGGTGCACGCACACGCGATGGTCGATTACGCCAACGTGCAGCAGGAAAAAGCTACGCTGATGGATCTGGCGCAAGATGGCATGGCGGTGCGCTTCGGCAGGAAGCTTCCACCGACCAGCAAAGTTTATTTTGAATTTCGTCTGCCGCCGCAATCGTCAAGCATTCGCTTGTCAGGGCAAGTTGTATGGCAGGATTGGAATGGATGCGCGGGCGTTCAATTTGTTGATGTGCCGAAAGCGTCACGCCGCCTGCTGACCGAATTCCTGAGCGCCAACCTTCCGACCGAGCACGATCATGAACATGGTCAGTTCTCCGATGTGACCGTAGAAGTCGAAGAGCCTTTGCAACTGACGACCGTATCGGTGGCCGAGCAGACTCATGGAAATCTGAAGACCGCACACGAAACATCGCCGCAGGCCACACCCGTATCTTCTTCTGCTCCGGCAGCACACGAGGCCGACAACCGCCGAGGACAGATTCGTTACGCCTGCCGGTTGGGCGCCGAGGTCTATCAAACGGGAACCTCCGTTCCTAATCATTGCTGCCTGACGGATTTGAGCGCGGGTGGATGCTATCTCGAGGTTTCCCTGCCATTCCCGCAAGGCTCGTCGGTTGAGATCGTGGTCCGAACTTATGAAATGAAGTTGCGCCTGCGTGGAGCCGTGCTGGCTTCACATCCCGGCTACGGGATGGGCATCGCCTTCGAACTGAAGACCAAAGAAGAACGCGACAACGTAAAGAAATTGACTGATCACGTCGCGGGCACCACGGGCCCCTCCTAGATTTCAGCTTCCTCTACTTGTACCCTTCAAGACTCTACGCTCACGGTTGAGCGCGTCCGCCGTCGAAACTTTCATGCGCTTTCTGATTGCACTGATTTTGTCGGCCATCCCTCTGCGGGCTCAGCAGGCTGCCGTTCCCACTCTTCCGGTTGATGACGGAACCCGGATCAGAGAGTTCTATCGGTTGGCGTCCCGCATCCAGGATGGCATCTGGCCGGGCTGGAGCAAGACCCCGGCGCCCCTTCTGCTTGTCACCCATGATGCGGAATTCTTGACGCACCATGCCATGCCTCCCACGGAATTCAAGAAGGTCGCGGAGGATGTGTACGAGCGGCCTCGACAGTTTCCCACCAATTTCCAGGCGACCTTTCCTGCGTTTGGGCCGCCAGCCGTGATTGTCGTGGGCGAACCGGCCAACACTCTGAGTAAATCGAGTACACCCTGGCTTTTTACTCTTATGCATGAACACTTTCATCAGTTGCAGTGGGCGCAGCCAGGGTATATGGCTGCGATCGACAATCTCGGATTGAGTCGTGGTGACACGACAGGCATGTGGATGCTGAGCTATCCCTTTCCGTACGAGAAAACCGAAGTGGTCCAGGCTTTTAATCAACTGCGGGATCTGCTCCTGCAAACGGTGAATGAAACGGACAAGGCAAAGTTCGAGAAACTGGCGAAGCAGTACACCGCGCAGCGCAGGAAGTTCTTCGCACAACTCTCCGCCGACGATCACAAATATTTGAGCTTCCAGTTGTGGCAGGAGGGAATCGCCCGCTACACGGAGATCAAGTCGGCGGAAGCTGGAGCGCAATACGATCCCACGGCGCAGTTCGCGACCCTGTCGGATTTCGAACCGTTTACGAGCTACGCGACGAAAGCGAGAGCCAACACACTCAACGAACTCAAGCAGGCAGACCTGAAAAGTTGGATGCGAACCGTCGTCTATTCCTTCGGCGCGACAGAAGGTTTGCTGCTGGATCGGGTGAATCCAAAATGGAAGGACGAATATTTTCACCGGGTGCTGACCATGGATTCGTACTTCACCGGAGATTAGTTCGATGTTCGTAACTCGTTGAGTCTTGGTGTAAGTTGTTGAGCCTTCGTGTAAGTGATTGAAATGTCGTAGGAGCGCATTAAAGGCCCGTAGGCGAGCAATCCAGTATCGGACTATATCTAGGACGGTTTTGGAGTTTACTTTTGATCCTAGGGTCTCTACGGCTCGGGAAATGGCATCGAGGAGAGCGTTCAAATGGTGAAAAACGACTCGGGGGCACGCAATAAGTCTGCAGCGACGAAAAATGCCCCGGGGTTGAGGCATTCTGGAGTCGTTTCGATCCGAGCTACTTCGTGGCCGCTTCTTCGCCGACGGCCTTCTTGAAATAGTCGAGTGATTTGCGCAGGCCGGTTTCGAGATCGATCTTCGGTTCCCATCCGAGCAACTGCCGCGCCTTGGTGATGTCAGGCCGGCGCTGTTTCGGATCATCCTGCGGCAACGGCTCGTAGCAGATCTTGCTTTTCGATCCCGTGACTTTCAACACCAGCTTTGCGCATTCCAGGATCGTGAATTCATTCGGATTGCCGATGTTAACCGGCAGGTGCTCGTCGGATTTCGAGAGCCGCAGGAAGCCGTCAACCTCGTCGCTTACATAGCAGAAGCTGCGCGTCTGGTTGCCGTCGCCATAGACGGTGAGATCTTCGCCGCGTAGCGCCTGCTTCATGAAGTTTGAAACTACCCGGCCATCATTCAGTTGCAATCGCGGGCCGTATGTATTGAAGATGCGTACGATGCGCGTATCCACGTTGTGATAACGGCGGTAGGCCATGGTCACGGCCTCGGTGAATCGCTTGGCTTCGTCATACACCGAGCGCGGGCCGATGGGATTCACGTGTCCCCAATACGTCTCTTTCTGCGGATGCTCCAGCGGATCGCCGTAGCACTCGGAAGTGGACGAGACTAAATATTTCGCGCCGTACTTGTGCGCGACATCAAGCGCGTGGAATGTGCCGAGTGATCCGACCTTCAGCGTAGGAATGCCATGAATGCTGTAATCCACGGGGCTGGCGGGGCTGGCGAAGTGGAAGACGAAGTCCACTTTGCCCACGTCGAACGGCTCACAAATATCTTTCTCAACAAACTCGAAACGGGACTCGTTGCGAAGATGTTCGAGATTCGCGCGCCGGCCGGTGAGCAGGTTGTCGACGACAACCACGCTCCAGCCTTCGGCAAGCAGGGCATCGCTGAGGTGGGATCCGAGAAAACCGGCGCCCCCGGTCACTAGCGCTCGTTGTGGGCTCATGCGTTGTTGCCGTTCCTCATGCCGTTTTTCAGCATGGCGGTGGGCACGCCGTCCGGGTGGGACGCCGCGCGGCCAACGCTGTAATACGTGAAGCCCTGCGCAGCCATCACTTCGGGATCATACAAATTGCGCCCATCGATCACGATCGGATACTTCAGTTCCTGGCGAAGGCGGTTGAGGTCGAGGTTGGCGAACTCTTCCCATTCGGTGAGGATCAGCAGGGCATCGGCGCCGTGGGCCGCTTCGTAGGCGGAGTTGGCGAAGGTGATGCCAGAGTTCATCACTTCCTGGGTGCGATCCATGGCGGCAGGATCGTAGGCGGTGATTTTGCTGCCTTCCTGCAGGAGTGCCTGTACCAGGAAGAGCGCCGGCGACTCGCGAATGTCATCGGTGCCGCCTTTGAAGGCGAGACCAAGCACGCCGAGGTTTTTGCCACGCAGGGTCCAGAGGGCGCTGCGCACTTTGCGCAGAAAGCGCTGCCGCTGATCTTCGTTGATGCGCATGACTTCATCGAGCAGGCGGAAGTCGTAGCCGCATTCGCGGGCAACGGCGCGGAATGCCATCACGTCTTTCGGAAAGCAGGAGCCGCCGTAGCCAATGCCCGGATTCAGGAAGCGCGGTCCGATGCGCGCATCGGTGCCAATGCCGTGGACGACCTGATTCACGTTGGCGCCGACCGATTCGCACACCGACGCGACCGCATTGATGAACGAAATCTTCATCGCCAGGAAAGCGTTCGAGGCGTGCTTGATCAGTTCCGCGCTCTTGGTGCTGGTCACAATGATAGGCGCGGGAATCGTGGCGCGGTCCGGGCCCGGGATGGCATCGGCCTTTTCGTAATAGCTGCCATCGGTTAGAGGCGCATAGACCTGGCGCAAAATGTGGGCCGAGCGTTCGCTGTCGCAGCCGATAACGATGCGATCGGGAAAAAGAAAATCGGTGACCGCAGTGCCTTCGCGCAGGAATTCAGGATTCGAGGCGACGTCGAATGACTCCGGATCGGTGCCGCTGCGCAGAATAATTTTGCGCACCCACTCGCTGGTGTAAACGGGAACCGTGCTCTTTTCGATGACGACTTTGTATCCGTCAATGCCACCGGAAATTTCGCGAGCTACGGATTCCACATAAGACAAATCGGCTTCGCCGCTTTCCGTTGGCGGTGTGCCCACGGCGACGAAAATGGCCGAACTCTGGCGCACGGCTTCCTGCAGATCGTCGGAAAACGTCAGGCGGTTGCCGCGATGGCGGCTCAGTAATTCCGGCAGAAATTTTTCATGGATGGGGACTTGCCCATTTCTGAGCGCAGCTAATTTCCGTTGGTCATTGTCCACCAGAATGACATCATGGCCGAGGTCGGCGAAACAGGCGCCTGCTACCAACCCTACATATCCAGAGCCCACGACAGCGATCCGCATTATTCAAACTCCCCGATAGAAATGTTCTGAAACAGCTTTAGTTTGAGATGCTTCCGCGAAGAAGCCGAAGGGGGGAAACCAGAGAAACCGCTTGGGAAACTCATCCACTATGCCCCAAGATTGCTGAGATTCTAACAGGAGAAGACTACCACTGGCGAGGAGAGAAAAGTCTCTACCACTATTGTTCCATTGCACTTTTTTCTGTCGTTTTGGGACGATGGAGGGTCGCATCGAGACCCACTCGTCTTTGGGCGGTGGCTCGGAAAAGCGTATTGACAAGCCGCCGTTTTCAGGGGAAACTCCGCTACAGACGCTGCCCCGGCGTTCGAGCCTCTTCGTCTATGCCGCAACATCCGATGTCGGGACCCGATCCTTCGAAACCCCTGCCTAACACTACCGGCGTGCTGCGCGCGCAACCCGACGACGCCAGTTTTGAAACTGACTTCGCCGATCTGGCGGCGCGTTTCGAAGCCAAGAGCGGAGGCGGATTATCGCCCGAGCTTTCCGCGGACCTTGCGCTCGAAATCGTGCTCAACGAAATCGTGGAACAGGCGTGCCTGGCGACAGGCGCCACCGGTGCGGCGGTCGTGTTGCCGCGCGATGGAGAAATGGTGTGCCGCGCATCGAGCGGCACGACCGCGCCAGAACTCGGCGCCCGGCTAGACACTGCATCCGGACTCTCCGGCGAATGCGTCAAGACTCGCCAAACGCAACGCTGCGACGACGTGCTGGTCGATCAACGAGTTGACGTGGAAGCGTCGAAGCGGTTGGGAGTGCGTTCGGTGATCGTGATGCCACTAGTTAATCGCGAGGAACTGCTCGGAGTATTCGAATTGTTTTCCTCGGAGGCTTACGCTTTTGGCGATCGCGATGAGGGAAGGTTAGAGGCTCTCGCGGGACGCGTTTTGAACGCTCTGCAGCGCGCAGCGCAGGTACCCGGTCCGCCGATTGAGACCGTGCCAGATCAACCGAGCGATTCGGTGGCAGAGCCGGTCGATGAGATTGCGCCCGAGGTGACTGCACGCAAGTTCGATTTTGCCACTTGGGCGCTCGGGGCAGCGGTTGTGATTTGCGCTGTGCTGCTCGGAATGCTGCTCGGACGGGATATTGGAGTGCAGAAGGCGAGGGTGCGCCCACGTCGGGCAGTGTCGTCTTCATTGGCGTCGTCCACGCCATCCTCTGCCACACCATCCTCTGCCACACAAGTGTCGGCCGCACCAACGCCAACTAGCGGCACGAACGGTGTAAGTAAATCCCCGACTGTGCAGGCGCCACGGACTGCTGCCTTGAAGGTCGCGTCCACTCCTGTAATTCCTGCCGGTGGATTACGCGTGTACGACAACGGCAAAGAAGTATTTCGTCTGCCGCCGGTTGAGAGACCAGAGATTGCGACCGACTCGGATGCTGGGATGCAACGTGCGGCCTCGGTGGAACCGGATCAGGTTGTCGCGATTTCTCCTGCCGCGGCGGAGGGAATTTTGCTGCGACGGGTCGAACCAGTCTATCCGGACGACGCGCGCCAGAAGGGAATTCAGGGAGCGGTCGTTCTTGAAGTGCATATCGGAGTAGATGGCACGGTGCAGGACGTTCAAGTGGTGAGCGGCCCCGACCAACTGATGGCCGCTTCCACGGACGCGGTGAAACAGTGGCGATTCAAGCCGCGCACGGTAAAGGGTCGCTCCGTCGAAATGCAAACCACGGTCACGCTGAACTTCAGACTACCTCAGTAAGGCAGACCTCAGACCTCAGACCTCGGACCTCAGGCCTCAGACCTCGGACCTCAGACATTCAATTTCAGAGAGTGGGTTGGACCGTAAGGTTTTGGGTTTGGTTGAGGTCCGAGGGCTGACGCCTGACGTCTGGTTTTACGTTGCCGTCTTGCGGATGTTGACTGGAATCGGTGCGCCGGATTTTGACGAGGTGGAGATAGGCTGGGATTGGCGGCGATTCGCGGGGGCGGCGGAGTTGCGCGGCGCGCCACTGCCCAGGGCGTAGAGCACAACTTCGACGCGGCTCGAGACTCCCAGCTTGTCGAAGATGCGGAACAGATAATTCTTTACCGTGTGTTCCGTGAGCTTCAGGCGCTGCGCGATCTCACGGTTGGTTAGACCTTCGGCGACGCAACGGACGACATCAATTTCACGCGCGGAGAGCAGCGAACCTCCATTGGTGTGGAGATTGGCGAGCGTGGGCTTGGCCAACGCCTCGAGCACAAAATGCAATTCACCGCTGCTGGCCCATACCTGACCCTGATGGACGCATTGAATGCACTTGCTCAGCAGGCGAAGGGGTTCGGTGCGGCAGAAGACTCCCTGGGCCCCGGCG
>Ga0207664_10000181_pt1 | contig 48014 bp, 37 predicted proteins | sample LARL83metaG_FD_184349 | JGI IMG/M metagenome (GOLD analysis project Ga0207664, IMG submission 184349) | Corn, switchgrass and miscanthus rhizosphere microbial communities from Kellogg Biological Station, Michigan, USA - LAR L8-3 metaG... | ecosystem: Host-associated > Plants > Roots >...
GTGGGGCGTGGGGGCGTGGGGGTGGGGCGTGGGCGGGTGGGGCGCGGGCGGGCGCGGGGCACCTGCGTTGCACCGGGGGCGAGGAGCCGCCAGATCCGCCGGATCTTCACCGCCGAAGCACTCGCGCTGGCCCTGGCCGGCTGGGTGCTGGGCATCGGTGTCGGCTGGCTCATCTACGACGGCCTGGCTCTCCGGTATCAATAAGGTTTCACAGCTGGCCGTTCGGGCCAGACCTTGGCATGGGGAGTTGAGCCAGCAGATGACGGTCGCCACGCCGGCTGTGACGGGCCTGGACCAGGCGGCGGTCCAGGCCCGGGTTCAGGCCGGGCAGGTGAACAAGGCGCCGCCGGTGGCCGGCCGGACGCTGAGCCAGATCCTGCGCGCCAACGTGGTCACCCGGTTCAACGCGATCCTGGGTGCGCTGTTCGTCGTGGTTCTTGCCGTGGGCCCGCCGCAAGACGCACTGTTCGGCGTCGTGCTGGTGGTCAACACCGCCATCGGGGTTTTCCAGGAGGTACGGGCGAAGCGCGCACTGGACCGGCTGGCGATCCTGACCGCGGCGCGGGCCAGGGTGGTCCGCGACGGCCAGCTGGGCGACCTCTCAGTCGACGAGGTCGTGCAGGACGATGTGCTCGAGCTGCGTCCCGGCGACCAGGTCCCGGTGGACGGCGTGGTGCTCACCGCCGATGGCCTGGAGGTGGACGAGGCGCTGCTCACCGGCGAGGCGGACTCCGTCGCGAAGCAGGCCGGCGACAAGGTGCTGTCCGGCAGCGCCGTGGTGGCCGGCACCGGCCGGGTGCGGGCCACCGGTGTGGGCGGGGCCGCCTACGCGGCCCGCATCCAGGCCCAGGCCAGGCGGTTCAGCCTGATCCGCTCGGAGCTCCAGCAGGGGACCAACCAGATCCTGCGGATGATGACGTGGGTGATGGTGCCGGTGGCGCTGCTGCTGGTGCTGAGCCTGTTCTTCCGCAGTCACGACTCTCTGGCCGACGCGGTCCGCGAGTCAGCGGCTGGCGTCACCGGCATGGTGCCGGAGGGGCTGGTGCTGCTGACCTCGCTGGCCTTCACGATGGGCGCGATGCGGCTGGCCCGCCGCCGGGTGCTGGTGCAGGAACTCGCCGCGATCGAGGGCCTGGCCCGGGTCGACGTGCTGTGCGTGGACAAGACCGGCACGCTCACGCGGCCGGGCATGCGGGTGATGGAAACCCAGGTGCTCCCCGGCTGGACGGAGGCCGGGATCGCCGAGGCGGTCGCCGCGCTGGTGGCCTCAGACGATGCTCATAACGGCACTATGCAAGCTCTCGCGGAACGTTTCAAGGACGCACCGGGCTGGACAGTCCAAGCTCGCGTGGCGTTCTCGTCGGCCCGTAAGTGGAGCGGCTTGTCGTTCGGTGGCCAGGGATCTTGGGTTCTGGGTGCGCCGAGCGTGGTCGGCGGTCCGGGGCTGGCCGGCGAGGTGGCGGACGCGGTGGCCGTCCGCGAGGAGTGCGGCCGCCGGGTGCTGCTGCTGGCGCACGCCGACGGGCCGCTCGACGAGGAAGGACTGCCCGCTGAGCTAGCGGGGCCGGCTCTGCCGGCGGGCCTGGCGCCGGCCGCGCTGCTCGTACTGGCGGAGGAACTGCGGGACGACACCGCCGCGACCGTGCGCTACCTGGTCGGGCAGGGCGTCACGATCAAGGTGATGTCCGGCGACGCGCCGCGCTCGGTGGCGGCGATCGCCGAACGGGCCGGAATCCCGGCGCTCGGGCCGCCGTGCGACGGGTACTCGATGGGCGAGGACGAGGACGAGGTGGGGGAGGCGCTGGCCAGGTCCAGCGTGCTCGGCCGGGTGAAACCCGGGCAGAAGCTGGCCGGGGTGCGTGCGCTCCAGGCCGCGGGACACGTGGTCGCCATGGTCGGTGACGGCGTCAACGACGTGCAGGCCCTGAAGCAGGCCGACCTCGGCATCGCGATGGGCTCGGGCAGCCAGGCGAGCCGGTCGGTGGCCCGGGTGGTGCTGCTCGACGGCACGTTCTCCGCGATCCCGCTCATGCTGGCCGAAGGCCGCCGGGTCATCGCCAACATCGAGCGCGTGGCCGGGCTGTTCGTCACCAAGACCGGGTACGCGGCGCTCATCGCCGTGGTGGTGGGCCTCGCGGGGATCGGTTACCCGTTCTTCCCGCGGCACCTCACGATCATCAGCACGCTCACCATCGGGGTGCCCGGGTTCTTCCTCGCGCTGGCGCCGGGCGCACCCCGGGCCCGCCCGGGCTTCACCCGGCGGGTGCTCGCCTTCGCCGGGCCGGCCGGGGTCGCCGCCGGGGCAGCGGCGCTGGCGAGCTATGCGATCGCACGGGGCGTGACCAGCGTCAGCGTGACGCAGCAGCGCACCGCCACCATGCTCGCGCTGTTCGCGCTCGGCAGCTGGGTGCTCGTGCTGATCGCCCGGCCGCTGAACGCCTGGAAGATCGCGCTGATCGCGGCCATGGTCGCCGGCCTGGTGCTGCTGCTCGCCGTCCCGCTGAGCCGCCGGATCTTCGCACTCCAGCTCCCGCCCGCCAACGTGCTCGTCGTCGAGGCGGCCGTCGTGGCCGCGGCGATCGTGGCGCTTTCCGTGTGGCGCCTCATCCAGCGCACCAAGGCCTAGCCTGGACGGTCTAGCCTTGGCCGTGTGCGGCCACCCTGCCTGACGGTGCACTTGCTGCCACCGCATCACCGTGTCGGATTGCCCTATCGTGGTAAGTTAACGCTCGAAAACGGGGGTCAGTCCACCACAAAGGGGCAATCGACCACGTTGTTTGGGGATTTCTGAGTCACTCAGATCACCCGAGACCTTGTTTCAGCGCGGCTATAGCATCGGGATAGTCCGAGAGCTGATAAGCTTTGTCGCCAGGCTCTGGCGGACCGGAGTAAGACTTGGTGGCTGGCGGGTTCGGGAAGAAATCGACGCCCAGAATCAACCGGTAGCCGGCTTTTTCCCAGTGCACAAGTACAGACTGTGCCGTGGCACCCGATACTGTATCCTTATCTCTCAGGTAGACAGCCGCGTACTGCACGTGCCCGCCCAGCAGCTTTCCCAGACCGTTTACGGCGCGGGGCGTATTAAATTGCGCCGACGCACCTTGGCCTGCAAGCAGCGGGCCGCCAGGCCAGCCGGCCGGAGTAACGTGGTCCTGTTCCCAGTAAAGGCCGATAGCGTTGTTCTCTTTGAGCCATGTCGTCATCCGGGTCAGGAAGTAAATGTCGTCCTGCCCGCCAAAGCTGTGGAAATCCAGGCCCCACTCGGGGATGATGATGCGCTTGCCCGTCAGTTTGGCGAACTGGGCTATCCAGTTCAATCCGCCCGGGGCGGCGGTCAGGGTATTCTGCCAGTGGAGTGCCCAGTCCAGCGCGCCAGCCGCGGTATGCGGGTATGTGTTGTGCGGACCGCCGTACCAGTCGAAGACGTCGGTGCCCACATAGTCGACGTACGCGCTGCCGGGCCAGCACTCGGCCACCGCCGCGGCGCCGGGGTAAATGGTCCACAAGAACTTGAAATGCGCACCGGGCACCGATCGCATCGTCGTAACGACCTGCCGCCAGGCAAGGATAAAGGCGTTGGGTTCAGACGACGGAGCGTGTCGCTCACTCCACGCGTACCATGAGCCATTCATCTCCCGGCTGAGGTTGATAACGGTGTCGGCGAGCCCATCGCGCACCAGCAGCTCGCCTAGCCGGTAGAACTTCCGGTTATCGGCGCCAGCCGCTGTCGCTACCAGAGCGGAGCTGCTTGATTCGAAGTAGCCGGACGCGGTCTTGTCCGGCGTGCCATCGGCCAGCAGCGCGGCTAGCCCGGGGCCGGCGTCGCCAGTCGCCGTGACGGTCGGCGAGCCGTCCAGGTGGGTTTTCAGCAGCCCAGCCCATGTCGTTCTGGTCAGCGCGCCAATACCGGCAATAACCGCAACGCAGACAACCAGTACCAGCCACCTTGTTCCGGGCTGGCGCATGTCGCTTACTCTACCAAGCGGCGCCAAACAGACCTTGCTCCGTTTCGCCCAGCTGACGAACATGCCGATGGCGCCAACGGGAGGCCGTGACCCCCACCCGATGGCGCCATCGGCACCACGCACCCCGACCCGTTGGCGCCATCGGCACGATCGGTGGCGGGGGCGCGCGCGGGGGCGCGCGGGCGCGCGGGGGCGCGCGGGCGCGCGGGGGCGGGCGCGCGGGCGCGCGGGGGCGGGGGCGCGGGCGGGGGCGGTCAGGGCCAGTCGGGGCCGGCGGGCCAGGTGGCGACGCGGCTGGGAACGTCCTGGTGCGGGTTCTTGCGGCCGCTGGCGGTGAACCGTTCCAGGCGGGTCGAGCCGGGCAGCGCCACGCGCGCGGACACCAGCGACACGGTGCCGCCGGCCACCTCCACCCAGCAGATCTGCTGGGTGCGCACGTAGGCCGGCGGCATCCCGAAGCGGCCGCCCAGGCCCTCGACCACCGCGGTGCACGAGCCGGAGTTGGCGTAGAAGCCGCGGCCGGTCGCGCGCAGCTCCGGATGGTGCGTGTGCCCGGACACGAACCCGTGGTACCCGTCCGCGACCAGGTCCGCCGCCCGCTGCCGGGCCGCGTTGTTCTGCCCGTAACCGCGCTCGTCCAGCGCCAGTGCCGCTATCGACTGCCAGGCCCGCCGGGCCATGATCGCCACCAGCGCCGCGATCACGACCAGGTCGATCAGCGCGCCGTAGCCCAGGATCACGCTGTCGTGCACCCACCGGCCGGTGTCGGGGTACCTGGACCGGAAGTTCACGATGAACGGGATCCGCAGCAGCACCATCAGCACGATCGGGATAGCGAGCACCCACCACAGGTGCCGGGCCAGCTTCCGGTACGCCATCCGGGACGCGACGAAGGACGGGAAGTCCGTCGGGTCGGCCATCTCGTGCGCCCCGTCGATCCAGCCCTTGCCGAGCAGTTCGAGCCGGGGGATCACCTCGCGGACGATGTGGTGGCCGAGCGGCTTGTCCAGTGAGTTGCGCGGGTCATGGAAGCAGTTGTAGGGGTCCAGCTGGTGGCCGTGCTCGACCCGGATGCGGCGCCCGCCGTCCAGGATCAGGTCCGCCTCCAGGCACAGCCGCGCGCCGGTCAGGTCCCTGATCGCGTCCGCCGACTTCACGTCCCAGGCCGCGTCGCCGTCGTGGTTGCCGATGATGTAGATCACCTGCCCGCCGCGTTCGACGACCGCCAGCAGCGCCGCGCACAGGTCGTCGTGCGCGCGCAGGATCTCGGTGGCGGTCGCCTCGCTGAACCCGAGCAGCTCGACGGTGTCACCGGCCAGCACCACGGTCAGCGGGCCGGGATCGGACCCCAGCCGCTCGGTAAGCGTCCGGCACGATCGCCCCGACACGTCGGTGCGCTCCGGCGGCAGGTGCAGGTCACTGACCACGAGGACAGTGCCGCCGGCCGGGACGACCACATCGAGCAGGTCGGCGACATCGGGTCGCGGCGAAGCCATGAGGTACGTGTTCCTTTCCTGGGCTGGTCACTACCCAGCCCGCTACAGCGTAAGACGCGGATGGCCGCCGTGCGGTTCAGGACGCGCCTTAATAGTTAGCCGAGCCAGCGAACTCATCTGATAATGCTGGGTTATGGAAGCCGCGGGATATGACCATCTCAGCGTGGAGGCGGGGACCCGGGAGATCTGGGAATCCGCCGACGTGTACCGGTTCGTGCCCGGGGAGCACGGCGCCGTATTCACCGTGGACACCCCGCCCGCCTACGTATCCGCGGACCACCTGCACGCGGGCCACGCGATGAGCTACTCCCAGGCCGATTTCATCGTGCGCTACCACCGGATGCGCGGCGAGCGCGTCTTCTACCCGATGGGCTTCGACGACAACGGGCTGCCGACGGAGCGGTTCGTGGAGCAGGCCCACGGCGTGCGGTCAGTGGACATGCCGCGCGCCGAATTCGTGGCGTTGTGCCTGGCCGAGACCCAGCGGCTCGGCGCGGTGTACGAGGAGCTGTGGCGGCGGCTCGGCCTGTCGGTCGACTGGTCGCTGCGCTACTCGACCATCGACAAGCGCTGTCAGCGGATCGCGCAGACCAGCTTCATCAAGCTGCGTGAGCTCGGATATCTGCGGCGGGCGGAGGATCCGGTGCTGTGGTGCCCGCTCGACCGTACCGCGCTGGCTCAGGCCGATATCGAGGACGCGGAACGGCATGGGTACCTCTATCCGGTCACGTTCACCGGCGCGGACGGGAGGCCGCTGGAGATCGCCACCACCCGTCCGGAACTGCTGCCCGCCTGCGTGGCGCTGTACCACCACCCCGCGGATGGGCGGTACGGCGGCCTGACCACGGCCCGGGTGCCGCTGTTCGGGCACGAGGTGCCGGTGCTGACCGACGACACCGTGGACCCGGAGTACGGGACCGGGCTGATGATGGTGTGCACGTTCGGCGACGGGGAGGACGTACGGCGGTGGCGGCGCGATCGGCTGCCGCTGCGCATGGTGGTGACCGAGGACGGGCGGCTGGGGCCACTGGCCGGTTCGTACGCCGGGCTGACGCTCGCCGAGGCACGCAAGGCGATCACCGCGGAACTGGGCGCTACCGGGCTCTGTCGCAAAGGGCACGAGATCACGCACGCGGTCGGTGTGCACGAGCGGTGCCGGACGCCGGCCGAATTCCAGATCCGGCCGCAGTGGTTCATCGCGGTGCGCGAGAACGCGGACCGGTTCCGGGCGCGGGCCGCCGAACTGGAGTGGATCCCGGAGTTCATGCGCCGCCGGCTCGAGGACTGGATCGACGGGCTGAAGTGGGACTGGAACGTGTCCCGGCAGCGACGCTACGGTGTGCCGTTCCCGGTGTGGTTCTGCGGCGGATGCGGGGAGCCCGTGGTGGCGCGGCTCGAGGACCTGCCGGTGGACCCGCTGACGGACAAACCGCCGTTGTCCGCGTGCCCGGCGTGCGGTGCTGGCTCGTTCGAACCCGACCCGGACGTGATGGACACCTGGGCGACGTCGTCGCTGACCCCGCAGATCATCCGCGATGTGGCCAGGGGGGTCTGGGGCGATGGGATCCCCCCAGTAGCGGAAACAGAGCGTTTGTCGCTGCGGGTGCAGGCCTTTGAGATCATCCGGACCTGGCTGTTCTACACGATCGTGCAGTCCGAGCTGAACTTCGGGCAGCTGCCGTGGCGGTCGGCGATGATCTCCGGCTGGGGGCTGAACGAGCAAGGCCGCAAGCTGTCCAAACGCGACGCCGGCTCGGCTCGGTACTCGCCGTCGGAGGTGATCGAGCGGTTCGGCGCGGACGCGCTGCGGCTGTGGGCGGCCAAGGCACGCAGCGGCACCGACCTGCGCTACAACGAGAAGGACGTCCGGGCCGGCCGCAAGTTCGCGGTGAAGCTGTGGAACGTGGGGCGGTTCCTGTCGCTGAACCTGGGGGAGGGCGGGCCGGCCGGGCCGCCGGCCGAGGTTCCTGCCCGGCCGCTGGTCGACCGGTGGGTGCTGTCTCACCTGGCGGCCACGGTGACGGAGGCCACCGCGGCGCTGGATACGTACGACTACGCGGCGGCGTACCAGGCGTCGTCGCGGATGTTCTGGTCGGTGTACTGCGACCGGTACCTGGAAATGATCAAGGATCGGATGTCGGATCCGGCCGCGCAATGGACGCTCTGGGAGACGTACCGGGTGCTGCTCGGGCTGTTCGCCCCGTTCGCCCCGTTCGTTACCGAGGAGATGTACCAGCGGTTCTACCGGCGGCACGAGGAAGCGGTGTCGCTGCACGTGACGCCGTGGCCTTCGGCCGATGTGGCCTGGGAGTCGGACCGGTCCGCGGTCGACCAGCTCGCGGTGATCCTCGACGCGACCCGGGCGCTGCGCAGCCAGCACAAGCTGGGCAACTCGACCCGGCTGCGTCTGCTCACGCTGGGGGCCTCGTCGTCAGCGGCGGATGCCCTGCTCGCCCAGATCGCCGAACCGCTCCGCGTCGCCGCCCGCGCCGACGCTGTGGTCATCGGTGCTGCGGACCACCCAAGCGGCGTCGCCGGCGTCACCGTGTCCATTGCCGTCTAGCAAGGCAAGGCGTCGCCTCGGGATAGAACAACGTGGCGATTTACCCCTTCGTGGTAGTCTGGACCCCGAAAACGAGGGTCAATCTTCCACGATGGGCCGGACTTCCACGCTAATGCCCGACCGGTGATGCGTTCGCGTGGGAAGTGCCGCGCTTCGGCCTGCCGGTCAGCTAGCGGCGGACGCCTGCGGCAGCGCGTTGAAGACGTCTCGCGCCGCGGCGATGGCGCTGGACAGCTCGGCGTCGTCGGGCGCGAGGAGCGCGCCGGAGGTCAGTGTCACGTTGATCTCCGCGTTGCCGGACCAGGCGAATAGCGCGACCGTCGCCCCGTTGACACCGTTCTCGAGCACGGCCCCCGCGTAACTGCCCACGTCCAGGATGTTGCGCGACCCGAGGATGGTGGCGGGGTCTATCCCGCTTTGCACGGCGCTCTCAAGGCCCATCTGGAAGGTTTGCTGCGCTTGCTCGTCGGGACTGCCGTCGGCGCCCGGACTGAACTCGCTGACGCCCACCGCAAGGCTGCCTCCGTTGGCCGTGGTCCAGTAGCAGCCCGTGTTGTCCGATGGGGAACCGCGCGCGGCGCCGCCCAGGTAGCGTGTCACTGCCGCGGCGAACAGCAGGTGACATGCGTTTACCGGAGGTGCGTACCGGGGGCCGCCGGACGGCACGGCCGCGATGAGGATCGAGCTGGCCGCGGGCGCGGCAGCATAGTTGCCGAGCGCCGCACGGGCGATCGCTACCGCGTCGGCGATGCCCGCGGTAGCGGCCGGCTCGGCGCCCGCGGCGTGCGGTGCCGCGTAGGTCACCACCAGCATCGTGGCGCCCGACCTGACTAGGAGGGTGACCTGCGGCTGCGACGGGTCGATCGATAGCACCGTGGCGCGTGCCTGGTCGCCGAGGCCGCTGACCGCTCGTGACGTGCTGCCCTTGGTGAGCCCTTCGCTCAGGCTGCCAAGCGCCGAGTCGAAGTCGCGGCGTGCGCCGTTCGCTGTTGCATCGTCTTCGGCGTAGAGCGCGAGCAACCGACTCGTCGTGGACCATTCGCATTGCCCATGCTGCTGGGTGGTGCTGGCGAACGTGACAGCAACGGCCTTGGCCGCGCCTGGAACGTACTTGGCCACGGTCGCCGCGGGCAGCAGCCGGCACGGGTCGGGGAAGCTGGTGCGGTGGTACCAGGGACGGGCCACGGCGACGCAGATTCCGGCGGCGGCGACGGCGATCACGGCCGCCATCGCGACCAGCATTGTGCGCCAGAGGCGCGGAAGCGGCCTCCGCGAGTCCTGCTCGATGACATCGGCCTCGTCAGTCACACGATCCCCCGGTGGTGCGCGCCAGCCATCAGTACAAATCCGGCTTTGGGAGGGTAGCACCGATGTCGTTATGAGAAATGGTGGTTCAGTAGAGCGCGGCGGTGGCGCGGATCGCGGCGGCCAGCCGGGTGCGGAGGTCGGGCGGGCCGAGTACCTCGATCTCCGGGCCGAGCGCGAGGTACTGGCGCAGCGCGTACTCGGTGGACTCGACGGGCAGGGTCGCGCGGGTCCAGCCGTCCGGCTCGAGGGTGCCGGTGCGGGCGACCGCCTCGCTCTCCGGGCCGGACAGCAGGCTCAGGGCATCGGGGCTGAGCCGCACGGTGGCCTCGGCCTGGTACAGCCGGTCGAGGAAGTCCGCCTTGTACCGCTGCCAGTAGGCCGCCAGGTCGAAACTGGCCGGGATGACGAACTCGTCCGCGAGTTCGGTCAGGTCCAGGATCTGATCGACCCGGTAGGTGCGCGGGCCGGCCGGCCCGGCCACCAGGTACCAGCGGCCGGCCTTGAGCACCAGGCCGTACGGCTCGAGACGGCGATCGACGTCGGTGGGCTCCTTCCAGCGGCGGTAGCGCACGCTCAGCGCCCGGCCGCGCCAGACCGCATCGGCGACGGGCAGCAGGAACGGCACTTCCTCGGGCGCTCCGTACCAGGTCGCCGCGTCCAGATGGAACCGGGACTGGACCTGCACGACCTGGTCGGCGAGCGCAGGCGGCAGCGCTGCGCGGATCTTGAGCTGGGCGGCGGCCAGCACCGAGCCTAGGCCGAGATCGGCGGCCGGGCCGGGCAGGCCGGACAGGCTGAGCGCCTTCGCCTCGTCCGCACTGAGCCCGGTAAGCCTGGTCCGGTAGCCGTCGAGCAGCTGGTAGCCGCCGCGGTGGCCGGCGTCGCCGTACAGCGGGATGCCGGCCGTGTGCAGCGACTCGACATCGCGGTAGATCGTGCGAACCGACACCTCGAGTTCCCCGGCGAGCTGGGCCGCGGTCAGGCGGCCCCGGGCTTGAAGCAGCAGGAGGATGGAGACCAGGCGGCTGGCACGCATGTCGCCATTTTCCACTGACAGAAGGTGTCAGTGGAGCGGGCCTAGCGTGCCCGTCATGGCATTCAAGGAGAAGCTGCTGTCGAGCCTGCCGCCGATCGAGGTCGGCAGGCGTCGCTATAAGCGGTACTACGTCACGTCGGCGTCCGCCGTCGTTACCCCGGAGGTGGAGAAGGCGGCGCTCGGAGTGCTGCCTGAGCTGCTGCCGGAGATGGACGGAACGCCGCCAGCCGGGTTCGTCGTCCTGCACCGGGGCGGGGACGGCGCCGCGTACCTGAACGCGTACACCTGGGTCTGGGACAACGTGCTGCACATGCGGGGAGCGGCGGCCGCGCAGCCGGCGCTCGGCTGCCCGGACGACGACCCGACGCACTTCATGCCATTGGACCGGCCGTGGATCGGGTGCGTCTGGGAGCTGCCGCCGATCCAGCACGAGCGCGACGCCTGGGTACGGCACATGCTGCTGCCCGGCACGGCCGACCTGGACGGGTACCTCGGCGACACGATGCCCGGGCCCACGACGGGGACGATGGGATGAGCGCGCATGACTTCGACTTCCTGCACGGCCGCTGGCGGATCTCGCACCGCTACCTGCGCGAACGGCTCACCGGGGGCCGTGAGTGGGTTACGTTCGAGTCCCGGCTGCGGTGCTGGCCGATCCTCGGCGGCGCCGGCAACATGGACGAGGGCGAGTTGCGTGACTATCACGCGAGCACGCTGCGGCTGTACGACCCGGAATCGGAAGTATGGTCGCTGTACTGGCTGACCAGCCGCAGCGGGACCATCGAGCCACCGGTGGCCGGGCGGTTCGCCGGTGCGGTAGGAGAGTTCTTCGGGCCGGACAAGCACGACGGGAAGCCGGTGGTCTGCCGGTACCGGTGGACGGTGCTTGGCCCCGACGCGTGCCGGTGGGAACAGGCACTGTCCACGGACGACGGACTGACCTGGGAGACCAACTGGTACTGGGACCTGAGCCGGACCGGCGCCGCCTAGCCGATCGCCCCGCTGCGCTGCCGTGGCTGCCGTGGATGTCGTGGATGTCGTGGTTGCGGGACAATGTGTCCGGTGCGGACGATTGCGCTCGAAGAGCACTTCTGGACCCCGGCGCTAGCCGCCGCGCCCGGCACCGGGCCGCTCGCCATGTGGGGAGAGCGGGTCGACGGCCTGCTCCGCGACCTCGGTGAGACCCGGCTCGCGGACATGGACGCGAACGGGATTGACTTCCAGGTCATCTCCCATGTGTCGCCGGCCGCGCAGGGGCTTTCCGCCGATGCGGCCGTCGCGCGGGCCCGGGAGGCGAACGACCTGCTCGCTTTGGCGGTGCGCGCGCAGCCGGACCGGCTCGGCGGGTTCGCCACGCTGCCCACCGTCTCACCGCGGGCGGCGGCCGACGAACTGTCCCGTTGCCGCGGTGAGCTGGGCATGCTCGGCGCGCTGGTGGGGAGCACGCTCGGCTCGAACGAGGCGTTCCTCGACGATCCGCGATTCGATGTCTTGCTCGCCCGGTTCGAGTCGCTGGACGTGCCGCTGTACCTGCATCCGGCGCCGCCTTCGGCCGCGTTGCGCGCCGTGCTGTTCTCGGGGCTGCCTCCTGCCGTGGCGGGCCGGCTGGCCACCGGCGCGTGGGGCTGGCACGCGGAGGCCGGGCTGCACGTGCTGCGGCTGATCGCGACCGGCGTCTTCGACCGGTACCCGGGGCTGCGGCTGATCGTGGGGCACTGCGGGGAGATGATCCCGTTCATGCTCGACCGGATCGACGCGATGCTGCCGATGGGTTCGCTGGCCGTGGCCTCGGAGTACGTGCGGCGGAACGTGTGGGTGACGACGAGCGGGATGTTCACGTTGCCACCAGTGATGTGCACGGTGCAGGTGATGGGGGTGGAGCGGGTGATGTTCAGCGTCGACTATCCGTTCGGGCGCAATTCCGAGGGACGCGCGCTGCTGGACGCCCTCCCGTCCATGCTGGGGGAGGCCGACGTGGCGAAGATCGCCGGCGAGAACGCCGCCCGTGTGCTGGGCCTGGGCTAGGCCGGCGCCGCACCAGCGACCCCACCAGCACCACCAGTAACGCTACATGTGTCTTCTTATCGTTTCGGAGGGCCTGGCGAGGTGTTATGTCCCGGTTCGTCCCCGCCGTCACGATAAGAAGACAGGTGTTGTGCTAGTTCGAGGCGCGGGGGCGCGGGGGGCGCGAGGCGCGCGGGGCGCGGGGCTGGCGGCGGGCTCACTCCAGGGGGCCGGGGTATTGCTCCTCGGCGCGGTCGGCGTACTTGGCGAACCGCTCGCGGACCGCGATGAGCGTGACCACGATCGCGGTCACGCCGACGCCGAGCAGCACGAGGTTGACCGTTCTGGAGAGCCGTTCGAACGCACCCCCGGCCAGGTAGGCCGCCCAGGTGTAGATCCCCGCCCACAACACCCCGCCGGAAGCGTTGGCGACGAAGAACGACCGCCACACCATCTTGCTGACCCCGGCGAGAAACGCCGCGTACGCCCGGAGAATCGACACGAACCGTCCGAAGAAGACCACCTTCGCGCCGTGCCGGTCGAACAGGTAGCGCGCCGCTTTCAGCTTGCGCTCGTCCAGGTGGACCTTCGGACCGTACCTGCGGGCCAGCGCGTACCCGCCCTTGTCGCCGATCCAGAACCCGATGTTGTCGCCGACGATCGCGGCGGCCGACGCCACCAGCCACAGCAGCCACGGATCCAGGTGGTGGGTATGGCCGGCGTAGATCGCGGCCACGATCAGCGCGGTCTCGGCGGGCAAAGGGATGCCGATGCTCTCGGCGGTGACCAGGCCGAACACAGCCCAGTACCCGTAGCTCTGGATAATCCCGCCGATGCTCATAGCTTCCCCGGAGACTACCCGGTGATTTACGTCACGTGGATCTTGCCAAAAATCTTTGCCCTGGCAGAGGTATTTAAGGCACAATGGTGTTGTGAAAAACGACCGGGTCGCCGTGCGGCCCGGCGCGGGGCCGGGTGAGAGCCGACCCGACGCCGGGACCGAGCGCGGTACCCGCGGGCAGGTCGCGCGGCTGATCCTGGAGCTCGGCCAGCCGACCGCCGCCACCCTGGGCGTCCGGCTCGGGCTGACCCCGGCCGCGGTACGGCGCCACCTCGACACGCTGATCTCCGAGGGCCTGGTCGAGACGAGGACTGCCAGGACTTACGGCAACCGAGGCCGTGGCCGCCCCGCGAAGGTGTTCATGATCACCGATGCGGGCCGCAGTGCGTTCGAGCACGCCTACGACGACCTGGCCACGAACGCGCTGAGGTTCATCGCGGACACCGCCGGTACGGACGCGGTCGCCGAGTTCGCCCGGCGCCAGGTCGCGGACCTGGAGCAACGGTACGCGCCGGCGGTCGCCAAGCACCAGGAGCTGGCGGACCGGGCACAGGCCCTGGCCGAGGCGCTGTCCGCGGACGGCTACGCGGCCTCCGCCGGCCCCGCGCCGGCCATCCAGGCGGTAACCAGAGCCGCGGCCGGCGAGCAGCTGTGCCAGCACCACTGCCCGGTGGCGCACGTGGCGGCGGAATTCCCGCAGCTGTGCGAGGCCGAGACCGAGGCATTCGGCAGGCTGCTCGGCGCACCGGTGCAGCGGCTCGCTACGATCGCCCACGGCGACGGGATCTGCACGACGCACGTCACAGGCCTGCCGGGGAAGGCGGGCGCACGGGCCGTAGTTGTACAAGACGAGACAACCCCAGCAGAGTCCGGAGGGCTCTTGACATGACGACTACCGCGCACGACCAGCTCGAAGGGCTCGGCACGTACAAGTTCGGCTGGGCCGACTCTGACGTGGCCGGCGCTTCCGCGCGCCGCGGCCTGTCCGAAGAAGTGGTTCGCGACATCTCGGCACGCAAGGGCGAGCCCGAGTGGATGCTCGACCTGCGGCTGAAGGGCCTGAAGTACTTCGGCCGTAAGCCGCTGCCGTCCTGGGGTGCCGACCTGACCGAGATCGACTTCGACAACATCAAGTACTTTGTCCGCTCGACCGAGAAGCAGGCGGAGAGCTGGGACGACCTGCCCGCGGACATCAAGAACACCTACGACAGGCTCGGCATCCCCGAGGCGGAGAAGCAGCGCCTGATCGCCGGCGTGGCCGCCCAGTACGAGTCCGAGGTGGTGTACCACAAGATCCGCGAGGACCTCGAGGAAAAGGGCGTCATCTTCCTCGACACGGACACCGCGCTCAAGGAGCACCCGGACCTGTTCCAGGAGTACTTCGGCACGGTCATCCCGGCGGGCGACAACAAGTTCGCCGCCCTCAACACGGCCGTCTGGTCGGGCGGGTCATTCATTTACGTGCCGAAGGGCGTGCAAGTCGAGATCCCGCTGCAGGCCTACTTCCGGATCAACACCGAGAACATGGGCCAGTTCGAGCGGACGCTGATCATCGTCGACGAGGGCGCCTACGTGCACTACGTGGAGGGCTGCACCGCGCCGATCTACAAGTCGGACAGCCTGCACTCCGCGGTGGTCGAGATCATCGTGAAAAAGGATGCCCGCTGCCGGTACACCACGATCCAGAACTGGTCGGCAAACGTGTACAACCTGGTCACCAAGCGCGCGATCGCGCAGGCCGGGGCGACGATGGAGTGGATCGACGGGAACATCGGGTCCAAGGTCACGATGAAGTACCCGGCGGTGTGGCTGATGGGCGAGCACGCCCGCGGTGAGACGCTGTCCGTGGCGTTCGCCGGAGCCGGGCAGCACCAGGACGCGGGCGCCAAGATGGTGCACTGCGCGCCGCTGACCAGTTCCACGATCGTGTCCAAGTCGGTCGCCCGGGCCGGCGGCCGGACCTCGTACCGGGGTCTGGTAGAGGTCCGCGAGGGCGCCGAGCACGCCAAGTCGACGGTGAAGTGCGACGCGCTGCTGGTCGACACCGTGAGCCGGTCCGACACGTACCCGTACGTGGACGTCCGCGAGGACGACGTGGAGATGGGCCACGAGGCCACGGTCTCCAAGATTTCCGAAGATCAGCTGTTCTACCTGATGAGCCGCGGCATGACCGAGGACGAGGCGATGGCCACCATCGTGCGCGGCTTTGTCGAGCCGATCGCGCGGGAACTGCCGATGGAGTACGCGCTCGAGCTAAACAGGCTGATCGAGCTTCAGATGGAGGGAGCGGTCGGCTAATGCCGTCGTTGCTGTCGGGGGAGACCTCCCCCGTGACGAGGCTGCACGAGCGGCAGTCGTTCGACCCGGCGGACTTCCCGGTCCCCCAGGGGCGTGAGGAGGAGTGGCGGTTCACCCCGCTGCGCCGCCTGCGGGGACTGCACGCCGACGCTCCGGCCGGCGCGGGCAGCCTCACCGTGGAAATAGACCTGGCTCCCGAGCTAAAGGCATTTTTTGCCAAACGGACAGCCGTGCTTGACGCGGTAACGTTCGTCCCGTCCGAGCGGGTGAGTGCACGGGCGCTGTCCCTGTTCGACGAGGCGACGGTGATCGAGGTGCCGGCCGAGGCGGAGGCCTCGGCCCCCGCGTTCGTGACCGTCACCGGCATGGACACGTCGGCGGCCGCGTACGGCCACACCGTGATCAAGGCGGGCCCGATGTCGCGCGCCGTCGTGGTGCTCGACCACCGGGGTAGTGCGACGTATGCGGAGAACGTGGAGCTGGTCGTCGGCGAGGGCGCCTCGCTGTCGGTGATTTCGATCCAGGACTGGGCCTCGGACGCGGTGCACCTGTCGCACCACCACGCGAGCATCGGCAAGGACGCGGTGCTCAGGCACACCGCGGTCACGCTTGGCGGGTCAGTGGTGCGGCTGGCGCCGTCGGTCCGCTACACCGGGCGGGGCGGGTCAGCGGAGCTGACCGGGATCTACTTCGCCACAGCATTTCCAGACACGGGGGGCCAGCACCTGGAGCACCGGCTGTTCATCGACCACGACGTGCCGGACTGCCGCAGCCGGGTGCAGTACAAGGGCGCGCTTCAGGGCGAGGGCGCGCACGCGGTGTGGATCGGCGACGTGCTGATCCGGCCGGACGCTGTTGGTACGGACACGTACGAGTACAACAGGAACCTGGTGCTGACCGACGGCACCCGGGTGGACTCGGTGCCGAACCTGGAGATCCTCACCGGCGAGATCACCGGCGCCGGGCATGCCAGCGCCAGTGGCCGGCTGGAGGACCATCACCTCTTCTACCTGATGGCGCGCGGCATTCCGTTCGACGAGGCGCGCAGGCTCGTCATCCGTGGCTTCTTCGGCCAGCAGATCGCCACGATCGAGGCGCCCGAGATCCGCGACCGGATCACCGCGGCCATCGAGAAGGAGCTGACGTGAGCGAGACTCCCACTTTTACCCGCGCGGCGAGCGTCTCGGAGATTCCCGCCGACGGCGCGTTCGGCGTCGAGGTGGACGGTGAGCCGGTCTGCCTGGTGCGGACCGGTGGAGAGGTGTACGCCCTGCGCGACGTGTGCTCGCACGCGGAGGTGCCGCTGTCCGAGGGCGAGATCTACGACCACACGGTCGAGTGCTGGCTGCACGGGTCCTGTTTCGACGTCCGCACCGGTGAGCCGACCGGGCCGCCCGCCAGCGAGCCCGTGCCGGTGTACCCAGTCAAGATCGACGGCGACGACGTCTACGTTTCGCTGACCGCTACGAAGGAGTCCTGACGTGTCCACCCTGGAGATCCGCGACCTGCACGTGTCGGTCGAGGAGTCGGCGGGTTCTGCTCGCGGGGCCGGCGGTGCCGGCGTCCAGCGCGAGATCCTGCGCGGCGTCGACCTGACCGTCGCCGCCGGGCAGACCCACGCGATCATGGGACCGAACGGCTCCGGCAAGTCCACGCTGGCCTACGCGATCGCCGGCCACCCGAAGTACACGGTCACCTCCGGTTCGGTCATCCTCGACGGCGAGGACGTGCTCGCGATGTCCGTCGATGCGCGGGCCCGCGCTGGTCTGTTCCTCGCCATGCAGTACCCGGTCGAGGTCCCCGGCGTGACGGTATCGAATTTCCTGCGCACCGCGGTGACCGCGGTCCGCGGCGAGGCGCCGAAGTTGCGCAACTTCGTCAAGGAGATGCGGGAGGCGATGAAGGAGCTGTCCGTTGACCCCTCGTTCGCCGAGCGGAACCTCAACGAGGGCTTCTCGGGCGGCGAAAAGAAGCGGCACGAGATCCTCCAGCTTCAGCTGCTCGACCCGAAAATCGCCATCCTCGACGAGACCGACTCCGGCCTCGACGTGGACGCGCTGCGCATCGTGTCCGAGGGCATCAACCGGTTCCGTTCGCAGCCTGGCAAGGGCGTGCTGCTGATCACCCACTACACTCGCATCCTGCGGTACGTGAAGCCCGACTTCGTGCACGTGTTCGTCGGCGGCCGGATCGTCGAGGAAGGCGGCTCGGAGCTGGCCGAAGTGCTGGAGAACGAGGGCTACGAGCGGTTCACGGGAGCCGCCGTCTCAGTGGCGGAGAGCTCGGCATGACCGGTCTGGACGCGGAGGCCATCCGCAAGGACTTCCCGGTGCTGTCTCGCACCGTGCGCAACGATGCGCCGCTGGTGTACCTGGACTCCGGGGCGACCTCGCAGAAGCCGCGCCAGGTGCTGGACGCGGTCCGTGACGCGTACGAGCTGCACAACGCCGCCGCGCACCGAGGCACGCACCTGCTCGGCGAGGAAGCCACCGACCTGTACGAGGGTGCCCGCGCCAAGGTCTCTCGTTTCATTGGCGCAGAGGCCGACGAAGTGGTGTTCACCAAGAACGCGACCGAGGCGATCAACCTGGTCGCGTACGCCATGAGCAACGCGACCGCGGTCGGCGCCGCCCGTCGAAGTCAGGGGGCTCCGCCCCCCGACACCCCCTGGGACCGGTTCCGGGTGCTGCCCGGTGACGAGATCCTGATCACCGAGCTTGAGCACCACGCCAACCTGGTGCCCTGGCAGCAGCTGTGCGAGCGCACCGGCGCCACGCTGCGCTGGCTCGGTGTGACCCCGGACGGCCGGGTCGATGTGAGCGGGCTGGACGAGAAGATCACCGGCCGGACCAAGCTGGTCGCGATCACCCACCAGTCCAACGTCACCGGCGCGATCACGCCGCTTTCTGACGTGGCGCGGATCGCGCACGAGAAGGGCGCGCTGGTGCTCGCGGACGCGGCGCAGTCCGTCCCGCACCAGCCGGTGGACGTGGGCGCGCTCGGCGTTGACTTCCTGGTCTTCTCCGGGCACAAGATGCTCGGCCCGTACGGGGTAGGCGTGCTGTTCGGCCGGTCCGAGCTGCTGGCCGAGATGCCGCCGTTCCTCACCGGCGGCTCGATGATCGAGGTCGTCCGCATGGAGGGCACCACGTTCCTGCCGCCGCCGCAGCGGTTCGAACCCGGTGTGCCGTTCATCGCGGAGGCGGCGGGCCTGGGTGCGGCGGTGGATTACCTGGCCGAGCTGGGCATGGAGAACGTCGCCGCGCACGAGCGTGAGCTGACCGCGCACGCGCTGGACCTGCTTGGCCAGAACGACGGAATCACGATCGTGGGCCCGCGGACCACTTCGGACCGCGGCGGCTGCGTCGCGTTCGAGGTGGACGGCGTGCACCCGCACGACGTGGGCCAGGTGCTGGACGAACTGGGCATCGCGGTCCGCACCGGGCACCACTGTGCCTGGCCGCTGCACCGCGCGTTCGGCGTGCAGGCCAGCACCCGGGCCAGCTTTTATGTGTACAACACGCCCGCAGAGGTAGAGGCCCTGGCGGAAGGAATCCGTCACGCTCAGCGTTTCTTTAGGTCGTTATGGAACTTCAGTCGATGTACCAGGAGATCATCCTGGACCACTACCGCAATCCCCACCACCGGGGCCTGCGGGAGCCGTTTGACGCCGAGGTGCATCACGTCAACCCGGTCTGCGGCGACGAGATCACGCTCCGTGTGCTGCTCAAGGACGTGAACGGTCAGCACGTGATCGAGGACGTCTCCTACGACAGCCTTGGCTGCTCGATCAGCCAGGCGAGCGCGTCGGTACTCGCGGACCTGGTGATCGGCAAGCCGGTGGACGAGGCGATGCGGATCAACCAGGCGTTCCTCGAGCTGATGCAGTCGCGGGGAGCGACGGATCCGGACGAGGACGTGCTGGAGGACGCCGTCGCGTTCGCCGGGGTGTCGAAGTACCCGGCCAGGATCAAGTGCGCGTTGCTCGGCTGGATGGCCTGGAAGGACGCCACGGCCCGGTCCTTGCAGGGGGGTCTGGGGGGAGGCCTCCCCTCAGAGGAAGAGGAGGCAGTATGACCGAGCAAGACGTTACCGGCGTTACCGATGAGGCACCTGCGTTCCACGAGCATGAGGACGTGGTGGAGGCGCTGCGCGACGTCGTCGACCCCGAGCTGGGCATCAACGTGGTCGACCTCGGCTTGGTCTACGGCGTGGACGTCGACGCGGAGCGGATCGCGACCATCGACATGACGCTGACCAGCGCCGCCTGCCCGCTCACCGACGTGATCGAGGATCAGGCGCGCGAAGCGCTCGACGGTGTGGTGGCCGACTTCCGGATCAACTGGGTCTGGATGCCGCCGTGGGGCCCCGAGCACATCACCGAGGATGGCCGCGAGCAGCTTCGCGCCCTCGGCTTCAATATCTAGTCCGGTCAGCCGGATACCTGGCTGGTCAGGAAGTCTTCCCACGTTTGCGTGCCGGTCGCGTGGTCCTGGGCCAGGTTTGCGCCGTCCCGGACCGCCCGCGCGGCCTTGCCGGGCAGCCACACCGGGAGCAGCGGCCGCCGCTTGCCGACCGCCCGCAGGTAGCTGTGCACCAGGTCGGGGATCGGGTACGCCTTGGGCCCGGCGATGTCCGGCACCAGCCCGGCCGGGCTGGCGAGCGCCAGTTCGGTGAGCCGGTCCGCCACGTCGGCGGCGGCCACCGGCTGGAACCGCATGCCCACCGGGGACGGGATCACCGGGAGCTTCGCCATGCCCTTGGCGACCATCAGGATCAGCTCATGGAACTGGGTGGCGCGCAGCGTCGTCCAGGGCAGGCCCGATTGACTCACCACCAGCTCGGCGGCTCGCTTCGACGCGAAATAGCCGAACATGGCGCGGTCCACCGCGCTGGTGACCGGGACCTTGTCCGCGCCCACCACGGAGATGAACACCAGGTGCGGCGGCCGTTCCGGCGCGGCCTTCGTGGCGGCCTCGACCAGGGTCCTGGCCTTGACGTCGTCCTCCTTGTTCGTCCCGGCGCAGTGCACGATGACGTCCACCCCGCCCATCGCGGCCTCGACCCCAACGCCGGTGGCCAGGTCGCCGGTCACGAACTCGACACCCTCCCCGTCGGCAGAGCCGGCCCCGCCAGCAGCGTCAGCCGGCCGCTTCCTGCTGAGCACCCGTACGTCGTGGCCGGCCGCTCGCAGACGCGGCACGACCAGCCGCCCGAGCGTGCCGGTCCCGCCTGTCACTAGTGCGCATGTCATTGTGGGTTCCTTCCCCGTGAAGCCAATCCGGTCACATTGCCGCCGCCGGATCCGTCATAGAGGTATGACGGAGTGCTGAAGGGATTCGTGACATGGACGACAACGACTGGCTGGCCACCCGGTTCGAGGCGAGCAGGCCCAGGCTGCGGGCGGTCGCCTACCGTATCCTCGGCTCGGCGACCGAGACCGAGGACGCCCTTCAGGAGGCCTGGATCCACGCGGCGGGCGGTCAGCCCGGCGAGGTCGCCAACCTCGACGGCTGGTTTACCACGATCGTCGCCCGGGTCTGCCTGGACATGCTGCGGTCGCGCAAGGCGCGCCGTGAGCAGCCGCTGGGCGCGGACACCGTGGGCGGGGACGGGGACCGGGGCGGCTGGGATGGGGAAGTCCTGGCCGCCTTGGAAGCAGGGCCCGAGCAGGAGGCCGTGCTGGCCGACTCGGTCGGGCTGGCGCTGCTGGTCGTGCTCGACACGCTGGGTCCGGCCGAACGCGTGGCGTTCGTGCTGCACGACATGTTCGGCCTGCCCTTCGAGGACATCGGCGCGGTCACTGGCCGCTCCTCGTCCGCGGCCCGCCAGCTGGCGAGCCGCGCGCGGCGCCGGGTCCAGGGCGCGCCCGTGATCCCGGAGGCCCAGCTGGCCCGGCGACGGGAAGTGGCCGCCGCGTTCCTCGCCGCCTCCCGGGGCGGGGACATGGCGGGGCTGCTCGCCCTGCTCGACCCGGACGTGGTCCTGTACGCGGACGCCACCGCGGCGCCGCGCGGCACGCCGCTCACACTCCGTGGCGCCACCGCGGTGATCGGCGGCGCGCGCGCCGCGTCCGCCCGGGCCGTCCACTCGAACCTGGCCCTGGTGAACGGGACCCCAGGGATCGTGTTCGCGCCGCTCGGCAAACTCGAGCTGGTGCTGTCGCTGACCATCGAGGAAGACAAGATCACCCGGATCGACGTCATCGCCGACCCCGCCCGCCTGGATGAGCTCGACCTGGCCCTGCTTTCCTAGCCCGCGCCCAGCCCGCCCGCGCTCGCACGCGCCACGGGTAGTTCCGCCCGCACGCGCCACGGGTAGTTCCGCTCACGGGCCGTCCGGTTGGCGCTGGCCGGCGGGTGCATGGCCATGTCAACGTGGCGGATTACCTCTTTGTGGTGGACTGACCCCCGTGGACGGGGGTTAACTTTCCGCGTACGGGCGATCTTCCACATTGCTGCCGCGGCCGTTGACGCACACGCGTATTAGCGCAGGTAGAAGGGTTCCGCGTAGGCGGCCACCCACTCGTCGACCTGATCCGGCGCGCCCTCACCGGGGAACGTCACGTCGATCGGAAACTGCTGCGGCACCAGCGCCGCCGCGCGCTCGATCGCCTCGATGACCGCGTCGTGCGCGGCGGGATTCGCCGGATCGTCCAGTGTGACGGAGATGATCAGGCCCGCACCGCGCCGCGGCACGGTCAGCCACGCTCGGGACGCCCGCCGCACCGCTGGCACCCTGCCCAGCGCGGTCCGCACCTCGCCGAGCAGGGCGACCGGGTCCGCGGGCGGATGGCCGACGCGGACCTCGTCAGAGCCGGTGCAGCTTAGCGGCGAGCCCGCCGCGGCGAGGTGACCGATACCTTCCGGGTAGATCGGCACGCTGGCCTCGGCGCCCGGGTTCAATGCGATGCCCATCTCCGGCGGGAGCAGCCGGGCGAGTTCCGCGGCGCGCACCACGATGTGCCGCGGGTTGTCCTGCTGCCAGAGGGTCAGCCGCTCGGCGGAAGTGAACGCGGGTACGAACTCCGCGCCGAGGTAGACGACGGTCGGCAGGAGCACGGCCGAGCCGTCGGTCACTGGCCCGTCCTTGTCGGGCAGCGGCAGCCAGAGCCGTGCCCAGCGCAGCTGGTCCAGCAGGTCGGTCACCCGGTCGCGGTCCTTGGCGGCCGCGGCGAGCGCGTCCTCGATCACACCCGAGTCGCTGCACCCGCCCGAGGGCGTCTGCGGGGACGTGTCCGGGCGGCTCCAGGCGAGGGCACCAGGCCGGACGAAAGTTCCGCCGTGTGCCATGACCGGCGTAGGGTCTGCCGGGACCCTCGGTGGATTCATGTGGGGTGTTTCCTTAGCCCTATCGCGATCCTAGCGATCCAATGATACGGATAGTAAGCACTGTTAGGCGGTGGGTAGTGAAGAATCCGGCCGCGGGCGGCGGTCGCTGGGTGGAGGTCGCACCAGGACGTTTCGCCACGTGGGTGGACGAATTCGCGCGCCGCCACGGCGGCATCACCGGGGTGGTGAAGCATTTCGGCGGTACGATCGTTACCTTCACCGCCGCCGACACGGCGGTCGCGGAGTGTCATCCGCCGTTTCCTCCGTTGCGCGAACCCGACGAGGCGGACGAACCGCTTGCTACGGCCCGCGCGATCGCTGCGCACGCCGCCGTCGACCGGACCGTCGCCGTCCTGCTGGTCCGCCTAGGCGGCTACGCGGTCGGCGTGTTCCGTGGTGCCCCGCCGGTGCTGATCAGTTACAAAACCGGCAGCCGCCCGGTGCACGGCCGCAGCGCCGCGGGCGGCTGGTCCCAGCATCGCTTCGCCCGCCGCCGCGAGAAGCAGGCCAATGAGGCCCTCGGCGCCGCCACGGCCGCGGCCGCCGCGCTGTTCCAGCAACAACGCCAAGTCGACGCGGTCGTGCTCGGCGGCGACCGCCGTGCCGTGGCCGGCCTGGCGGACGACCTGCGGCTGGCGCCGTACCTGGCCAGGAGCACGGACCGGTTCCTCACCGTACCCGACCCCCGCCTCGCCGTCCTTCGCGACACCCCGCGCGCCTTCCAGGCCATCCGCATCCGCCTCCTCGATCCCGCACCGCCCGCCCAGCCGGCACCGCCCGCCTAGCCCGCCTAGCCCGCACCGCCGGCCTAGCCCGCACCGCCCGCGCAGGCCGCCTAGCCTGCCCAGCCCGCCTAGCCCGCACCGCTCGCCAAGCCCGCCTAGCCCGCACCGCTCGCCAAGCCCGCCCAGCCCGCCTAGCCTGCCCAGCCCCATCCCCGCCGACGCCCCGCCAGCGTGTCATTTACGCAGTTGCGCCCACTAGACCGTGTCAATTCGTCGCGTGGCGGGGGTTGCGCGCGCGTAGACACGCTCTAGGAGGCTCGACTGCGCATTTGGCACGATCGGGAGCAGTGATCGGGAGCAATGAGCAGTGAGCAATGAGCCGGGAGTCGTGAGCCGGGAGCCTGGGCGCGGGGGAGGCCGGGCGGCGCCGGGCACGCTCAGCCAAAAACGAGTGGACCGCTCCCGCGGCGCGTCCCGTATACTTCAGGCGTGCTGCTCATGACAACGGACTAGGACACGCCCCGGGGGAGGAGTCTGTCCGTTCTGAGTCCGCTGAAGGAGCACCAATCATGATCGTCGCCACTGAGATTGAACTGCGGGCCGGGGCGCGCCTGCTGCTCGAGGGCGCCTCGTTTCAGGTAGCGCCGGGCGACCGCATCGGCCTGGTCGGCCGCAACGGGGCTGGCAAGACAACGCTCGCGAAGGTGCTGGCCGGCGAGGTGCAGCCGGCGTCCGGCACGGTCCGAAGGTCCGGCACCGTCGGCTACCTGCCGCAGGATCCGCGCACCGGGGACCTCGGCACGCTCGCCATCGACCGCGTGCTGTCGGCCCGCGGCCTCGACGCGCTCCGCAAAGAGTTGCGCGAGGCGGAAGCCCAGATGTCCGCGAATGCGAACGGCAAGGCGGACGCCGCGATCCGCAGGTACGGGATGCTCACCGACCGGCTCGCCGTCCTGGGCGGCTACGCCGCGGAGTCCCAGGCGGCCTCGCTCACCGCGAGCCTCGGCCTGCCCGACCGGGTGCTGCACCAGCCGCTGCGCACGCTTTCCGGTGGCCAGCGCAGGAGGATCGAGCTTGCCCGCATCCTGTTCGGCGCGGGCAGCGAGGAGATCGGGTCCGCCGAGACGCAGACGATGCTGCTCGACGAGCCCACCAACCACCTCGACGCGGATTCGGTCGTGTGGCTGCGCGACCACTTGAAGAACTACCGTGGCGGCCTGATCGTGATCAGCCACGACGTGGAACTGCTCGGCGACGTGGTGAACAAGGTGTTCTACCTCGATGCGCAGCGCAACCTGCTGGACGCGTACAACCTCGGCTGGCACGCCTACCTTCAGCAGCGGGAGACCGATGAACGCCGCCGGCGGCGCGAGCGTGTCAACGCGGGCCGTCAAGCCACGGCGCTGATGGCCCAGGCGGACAAGATGCGCGCCAAGGCCACCAAGGCGCAGGCCGCCAAGAACATGCAGCGCAGGGCCGAACGCATGCTGGCCGGCGTCCAGCCCGAACGCCAGGCGGACAAGGTCGCCAAGCTGCGGTTCCCCACCCCCAAGCCCTGCGGCCGCACGCCATTGTCGGCCGAAGGCCTGTCGAAGTCGTACGGCTCGCTCGAGGTGTTCACGGACGTGGACGTGGCGGTGGACCGGGGCAGCCGGGTGGTCGTGCTTGGCCTGAACGGCGCCGGAAAGACAACGCTGCTCCGCCTTCTGGGCGGTATCGAGACGCCCGATACCGGAAAAGTCACGCCAGGGCACGGCCTTAGCCTGGGATATTACGCGCAAGAGCATGAAACCCTGGAAACTGAACAAAGCGTTCTCGCGCACATGCGTTCCGCGGCGCCCGAACTGACCGAATCCGAGCAGCGCAAGGTTCTCGGTTCTTTCCTGTTCTCCGGCGATGACGTGGAAAAGCCGGCTGGCGTTCTTTCAGGCGGTGAGAAGACCCGGCTCGCCCTTGCGCTGCTTGTGGTGTCCGGCGCTAACGTGCTGCTCCTTGACGAGCCGACAAACAACTTGGACCCGGCCAGCCGCGAGGAGATCCTCGCTGCACTGCGCAACTTCAAGGGTGCCATAGTCCTTGTGACGCATGATGAGGGTGCGGTGGAGGCTCTTTCACCGGAGCGGGTAATCGTCCTGCCTGATGGCGTCGAAGACGCGTGGAGCGAAGATTTCGCTGACCTGGTCGCACTTGCATAGCTGTCGTCAGCAACACGCGATAAGAACGGTCGCTGGATAAAGATACGCGATCAATTGCGGCCATCTGGGTGGCCAATCTGCCCGTCATGGTTGATCATTGCGGTGGGGAGGTAACGCAGTGGTGGCTCCAGCTAACGGGAGGTACATGTGGCCCAGACCCTCAAGAAAGGCACGCGTGTTATCGGCGTCGATCGCAGCAGGCTAGGGACGCAACTCGGCAAGAGATATGACTCTGGCGAGAGCATCCGGTCGCTAGCCGCGTCGACGGGCCGGTCGTACGGCTTCGTCCACCGGCTCCTGACGGAGTCCGGCGTGGAGCTTCGGCGGCGTGGAGGCGCCACGAAGACCCGTACCACGCGCACCTCGAGCCGAGGGAAGAAGGTGAAGAGCTAGCTGATCTAGCCCAGCTGGGTACGCGCCGGCCGGCGCCGCGTGTGCAGCCCGCCAGGGCGGCACCGGGCCCGGACACCCCGCCCGGCCGCTACCTGCCCGTCCCGTTGAGTTCGCCGTAAGCTGAGAGACTTCTGGCCGGTTCCGGGAACGATTTCCCGCCGTCGAGAGGTTTCCCAGAGCGTGTACGCCCGGGGCAACATGATGATGATGAGGGGTCTCAGGATGGACCCCTCCATCACGAAGCAGAAGCTCAAGCCTGGCACGGTCAAGCGGATCGCGCGGTACGCCAAGCCGTACCGCTGGCACCTTGCCGCATTCCTGCTGGCTACCGCCATCGACGCGGTCATCACCGTGGTCAACCCGCTGCTGCTTCGCCAGCTGATCGACCATGGCATCCTGGCCCGCGATAACGCCATGGTGATCGGCATCGCCGTCACCGTCGCCGGAGTGGCGATCTTCGACGCGGCGCTCGGCTTCGGTATCCGCTGGTTCTCCGCCAGGATCGGCGAGGGTCTCATCTACGACCTGCGCACCGAGGTCTTCAGCCACGTGCAGAAGCAGCCGATCGCGTTCTTCACCAGGGCGCAGACCGGCTCGCTGGTGAGCCGCCTGGACGGCGACGTGGTCGGCGCGCAGCAGGCGATCACCTCCACGCTTTCCGGCGTGATCTCCAACGTGCTCAGCCTGATCGTCATCCTGATCACGCTGTTCTACCTGTCCTGGCTGGTCAGCGTCATCGCGCTGGCGCTCATCCCGGTGTTCATCCTGCCTGCCCGCCTGGTGGGCCGCAGGCTGCAGCGGCTGACCAGGGAGTCCATGCAGCTCAACGCCGAGATGGGCTCGATGATGACCGAGCGGTTCAACGTGGCCGGCGCGATGCTGGTCAAGCTGTTCGGTCGTCCGGCGGAGGAGTCGGACGCGTTCGCCGGCAAGGCGGCGAAGGTCCGCGACATCGGCGTGGTCCAGGCTATGTACGGCCAGGTTTTCTTCGTCGCGCTGACTATGCTCGCGTCGCTGGTCACCGCCGTCGTCTACGGCGTCGGCGGTCACCTGGTCATCAACGGCACGTTCCAGCTCGGCACGCTGGTGGCGCTGACCACCTTGCTCGGCCGCGTGTACGGTCCGATCACGTCGCTGTCCAGCGTGCAGATTCAGGTGATGACCGCGCTGGTCAGCTTCGACCGGGTCTTCGAGGTGCTCGATCTCAAGCCGCTGATCGAGGAGAAGCCAGGGGCCACCACGCTGCCGGCCACCGACGGTGAGGTGGCTCCGGACATCTCGTTCGCCGACGTCTCGTTCCGCTACCCATCCGCCAGCGAGGTGTCGCTGGCGAGCCTGGAGTCGATCGCGCTCGCCGTGCCCGAGCGCACCGACGCGTCGGCCGGCGTGCTGCACCACGTCACGTTCCGCGCGCCGCCCGGTCAGCTCACCGCGCTGGTCGGCCCGTCCGGCGCGGGCAAGACGACGATCACGAGCCTGGTCGCGCGGCTGTACGACCCGAACGACGGTGCGGTGAGCATCGGCGGATCCGACCTGCGGGACGTCACGCTCGGCTCGCTGCACGACGTGGTCGGCGTCGTCACCCAGGACGCGCACCTGTTCCATGACACGATCCGCGCCAACCTGCTGTATGCGCGACCGGGCGCGACCGAGACCGAACTGGTCGAGGCGTGCGAGGCGGCGCAGATCTGGGACCTGATCAAGGTGCTGCCGGACGGTCTGGACACGATCGTGGGGGACCGCGGCTACCGGCTGTCCGGCGGGGAGAAGCAGCGCGTCGCGCTGGCCCGGCTGCTGCTCAAGGCCCCGTCGGTGGTGGTGCTCGACGAGGCGACCGCGCACCTGGACTCCGAGTCGGAGGCGGCGGTGCAGCGCGCGCTGAAGATGGCGCTGACCGGACGCACCTCACTGGTCATCGCGCACCGGCTGTCCACGGTTCGCGAGGCGGACCAGATCCTGGTCATCGACGCGGGCCAGGTGGTGGAGCGCGGGACCCACGAGGAACTGCTCGCCGCGGACGGCCTGTACGCAGAGCTCTACCAGACCCAGTTCGCGCGGCAGGAAACTAAATAGCTTTAGCGGAACGACTTGTGGTACCACGAACCTATGCCTGTTGATCAGCCGCTTACGCTGCGCGCCCTCACCGGCGCGGACCTGGATCAGCTCATCGAGCTGGGCGAGATCGTGTTCAACTCCGCGCCGTCCTCGGATGCCGAGCGCGCGATTGACGCTGAGTTGCAGGAGCTTGACCGGGGCCGCGGCGTCGGCGTTTTCGACGGAGACGAGCTGGCCGGAGCCGGCACGGTGAGTAGCTTCGAGCTGACCGTGCCCGGCGGCGGCGTGCTGCCGATGCTCGGCGTGCTGTTCATCGGGGTCAAGTCCACTCACCGCAGGCGCGGCGGGATGAGCCGCATCATCCGGCATCAGCTGCACGCGGCGCACGAGGAGAGCGCCGAGCCGCTGGCGGGCCTGACCGCGTCGGAGTCGGTCATCTACGGCCGGTTCGGCTATGGCCAGGCGGCCTACGGCGCGTGGTTCACCGTGCCACGGCACCGCGCGTCGTTGCGGCCGGTTCCCGGCATCGACGACGTCCGCATCCGGATGGTCCCGACCGCCGATTCGCTGGCGGTCTGTGAGGCCGTGCACGCTCGCCAGGTCGGCAAGCGGACCGGCATGCTTGCCCGCGACGAGAAATGGGCCCGGGCGTACGCGGCCGACCTCGAGCAGTGGCGGGAAGGCAGATCGGTGCTGCGCACGGTCCTCGCCGAGCGGGCGGGCGGCGCGGTGGGCTACGCCCGCTACCGGACCAAGCAGGGCTGGGAAGATGGCGTGAACACGGGCCGGACCGACGTCGCCGAACTACACGCGGACGACCCGGCCGTCTTCGCCGCGCTGGTCCGGTACCTGACTGACATAGACCTGACCACCACGACGGACTTCGGGCGGCAGCCAGTGGACTCGCCGCTGATGTACCAGCTCGCCGACCTGCGCGCCGCGCAGATGCGGGTCCGCGAGACGCTGTACCTGCGCCTGGTGGACGTGGACCGGGCGCTGGCGGGCCGCGGCTATGCGGGCCAGGTGGACCTGGTGCTCGACGTCACCGACGAGCTGTGCCCGTGGAACGCGGGTCGCTGGCGGCTGTCCGGGGACGAGAAGACCGCCGAGTGCGTCCGCACCGACGCGGCGGCGGACCTGGCGCTGGACATCCGCGAGCTCGCCGCGGTCTTCCTGGGCGGCAGCACGATCGCCGCCCTGGAGCAGGCCGGACAGGTGAAAGAGCTGCGGCCGGGGGCCGCCGCCGAGGCCTCCCGCGCGTTCGCGACCCAGCTCGCGCCCTGGCTGCAGTACGGCATTTGACCGGGCGGCTAACCCTGGCTACTGGTAACCGGCCGCTTGCAGTGTGAACAGCTCGGCGTAGCCGCCGCCGCTGGCCATCAGCGCGGCGTGGTCACCGGCCTCGGCGACCGTGCCGTCGTCCACTACGACGATCAGGTCGGCCATGTGCACGGTGGAAAACCGGTGCGAGACCAGGATCGTGACCGACCCGTTCGTCTCGCCGAGCCGGCGGGCCGCTTCCCGGTACCGCTCGAACAGGGCCGCCTCGCTGGGTGCGTCCAGGCTCGCGGCCGGCTCGTCGAGCACGATCAGCAGCGGATTGTTCCGCATCAGACCGCGTGCCAGCGCGAGCCGCTGCCACTGCCCGCCGGACAGCGAGCGCCCGCCGATGTACGGTCCGAGCAGAGTATCGAGGCCGTCCCCGTCCACCATGCCGTCCGCGCCGGCACGCTCGATCGCGCTCCGCACCGCGTCGCGGTCGTCGATGCGCGGCAGGTCGCCGGCGCCGACCCCGTCGCCCAGCGTCATGAGGAACCTGACGTAATCCTGGAACGCGCCGGTGGTGACGGAACGCCACGCGCCCGGTGCGATGTCCGCCAGGTCCTGGCCGTCCACGCAGATCCGCCCCGTTGATGGCCGGTACATGCCGGTGAGCAGCTTGATCAAGGTCGACTTGCCGGCCCCGTTCTCGCCGACGATCGCGACGGTGGAGCCCGCCTTCAGGGTGAGGCTGACGTCGTGCAGCACGTCGGTGTCCTGCCCTGGGTACCGGAAGCTGACCTGCTCGAACCGGATCCCGTCGGTCAGCCTGCCCGGCACGGTGCCGTCCGCACCGCTGGTGTGCTCGGCCACGTAGTCCTCCAGCCACAGCAGCCGGTTGGCGGTCGCCGACGCGGTCGCGAACGAGCCCGCGCTGGTGCTCGCGCCGGTGACCTGCCGTTGCGCACGGCGCAGCAGGCTGACCACCTCGACGACCGCGCCCGGCGAGGCCGCGCCGTGCGCCGCGCGCAGCACGAGCGCGACGATCGCGAGCCCGAACCCCGCCGCGTACACGACCCAGCCGCCGGCCTCCCACAGCGCCGCGGTCCGCGCGGCACGCAGCGAGCGCTCGTTCACCTCGTCGCCGAGCCTGGCGTGCCGGGCCAGCAGGCTGTCCGTGACGCCGAACGTGCGCAGCTCGCGGGCCGGGGCGGCGGTCGACGCGAGCGAGAACAGCGCGCCGAGCAGCCGGCGCTGGTCGGCGAGGGCGTCATCGGATCGCTTCTCCGCCTGCGCCCCGCGGCGGTCGGCCCAAGCGGGCGCCGCGGCCAGCAGCGGCACCACGATCAGCGGCGGCCAGACGAGGGCGAGCAGCACCGCGATACCGACGAAGCCGATCGCGGACCTGAGCATGCCGAGGGTCTGCTGCGGCGCACCGGCGAGCGTCCGGCGCCGCTCCCGCAGGTTGTCGATCTCGGCCAGGTAGTCCGGCCGCTCGAAATGCTCCAGATACGGCGCCGCCGAGGCGAGCGACCCGATCCGGATCCCGACGCGCAGGTTGGCGACGTCGGTCAGCCGCGAGTTCAGCGCCCCGCCGGCCAGCTGGAGTGCCCAGCCCACCGGGAACGTGACGGCGACGATGACCAGCCCGGTGACGATCTGGCCCGCGTGGTGGTGCGCCGCGCCGTCCACGATGGCACGGAACCCGAGCGGGTAGCCCAGCAGGAAGACCGAAGACACGACCGCGACCAGCAAGCAGGTCGTGGCGAGCAGCGGCGCTGCCCGCCACGCGGTGCCGAACATCGCGTCGGCGCGCCGGAGCTGGCGCTTCACCCTGCTCGCCTTCACTGGCGGGCCGCCTGGAACTGGGCGGCCTGCAGCCGGAACATCTCCGCGTAGGTGCCGCCCGCCGCGAGCAGCTCGTCGTGGCTGCCCAGCTCGGTGATCTGGCCGCCGTCGAGCACGGCTATCCGGTCCGCCCGGCGGACGGTGGCGAACCGGTGCGAGATCACGACCGTGGTCAGCCCCGCGGTCAGCTCGAGGAACCGGCTGTAGAACGCCGCCTCCGCGCGCACGTCGAGCTGGGCGGTGGGCTCGTCGAGCACCAGGACCCGCGCGCCGCGGGCCACCGAGTACAGGGCCCGGGCCAGCGCGATCCGCTGCCACTGCCCGCCGGACAGGTCGGTGCCCCCGGCGTAGCCGGGGGAGCAGATCGTGTCCCAGCCGGCCGGCAGGCCCTTGATGACGTCGAGCGCGCCGGCCCGGTCGGCGGCTGCCTCGGCCGCGTCCTGGTCGATGCTCTGCTCACAGAGGCGGGGGTCAAGGTCGCGGAACCCGACGTTCTCCCTGGCGGTCAGCGGATACCGGGTGAAGTCCTGGTAGACGACGGCGACCTGCCGCTGCCAGGAGCGCGCGTCCAGCTCGCGCACGTCCACGCCGTCGATAGTGATCCGCCCGCCGCCCGGCTCGCGCAGCCGGGCGAGCAACGTCACCAGCGTCGTCTTGCCGGCCCCGTTGATCCCCACCAGCCCCAGCGACTGCCCCGCGGTCAACTCCAGGTCCAGATCCTCGAACACCGGCCGTTCGGTACCTGGGTACTGGTAGCGCAGTCCTTCGAACCGGATGGCGCGGACCGGCAACCCGGCCGCGTCCGCGGCACCGGGAACGGGGGAGGCTGTCAGCTGGCTGATCACGGCGTCCAGGTCGGGCACCGAGGCCAGCATCTGCTCCAGCGACACGTCGGCCGCGCTGACGCCGCCCACCTGCATGGTGGACGGGAACATGGGCAGCATCACGGCGAGCGTGCCGCCGGAGACCGCGTGGCGGTACGCGGCCAGCGCGAGCGCCCCCGCGCCGATCACGTACATGCCGGCGACCAGCAGGCCGAACAGCAGGGTCCGGTTCTGGAAATGCCGCAGCTGGCGCCACGGCCGCGACATCCCGGTGAGCCAGGCCGTCCGGTGCCGCGCGAGGATCCAGTCGCCGAGCCCGAACAGTCGCGTCTCCTTCGCGAACTCCGGCCGGTACGAGAAGCCCAGGTAGTACCAGGCGTGACGCAGGTCCGGCGTGGCCTGTCGCACCAGCGTGGCCCGGGCCGCCAGCATCCGGCGCAGCGGCGGGCGCATGGCGGTCCAGCCGGCGAAGAACAGCAGCCCGACCCACCACCGGAACGTGGCCAGCGTGACGCAGGCAAGCAGACCGCTCAGCCGGTCGCCGACGGAGCTGGCCAGCGCCATCGGCGCGTCGGCCGGCCCGGATGCGGCCAGCTCGCCGCTGGCGGAGGCGAGCCGGTCCAGCACCCGCGGGTCCTCCAGGTGCTCGACGCCCTCCGGCGCGGACACCGCGCTGGCCAGCCGCCGCTGCATCCCGGTGCTCATCGCCGCCGCGCAGTACGCCGACAGCAACGACTCCGCGGGATTACGCAGCAGCGACAGCGTGTACGCGGCGGTGCCGATGCCGAGCGCGAGCAGCAGCGCGTGCCCGCTGGCCGAGCCGAGCCCATGGGTCACCGCGGCGGGTATCTTCCCGACCGCACGGCCGAGCGCGATCAGCGCGAGGATCGGCAGCACCCCGTCGGCCAGCACGTACAGCACCATCACCACGGCCAGCCGCGGGCTGGTCTCCCGCACCAGCCGCATCACCCGCAGCCGCGGTGACTCGTTGATCCGACGTGCCAGCTCGATCAAAACTGACCCCAATCAGTATTTCTACTAAGATTGCGTCAACAAGGATGAGGGTACCGAGTCGGTGAGGGGAGCGGAAATGAATTACCCGGCACCGCGCCCCAGACCCCGACAGCGTCGGGCAATGGCAACCAGGCAACGGCTGTACGAGGCCGCCATGGCCGAGTACACCAGGGTGGGCGTAGAGGCGGCCAGAGTCGAGGACATCGTCGCCGCCGCGGGGGTGAGCTGGGGGACGTTCTTCCACTACTTCCCGGCGAAGGAAGACGTGCTGCTCGACGCCGCCGCGGAAGTCTGCCGCGCCTACTCCGCCGCGATCATGGCCGGGCTGGCCGCGGGCGCGGACACCGAGAGCACGCTTGCAGGGGCGTTCGCGGCGCAGTTTGCGGCCGCCATGCGGCTGACCGGCTCCGGCGCGCTGCGCGGCAAGCTGCTGATGTACGTGCTCGACCACCCGGGCAGCCTGACCGCGTACCTCGCCGACAGCGACGACGAACTGCTGCCGCCGATCCCGGCCACCACCGCGCTGCTCGCCGATGCGCAGCGCCGCGGCGAGATCCGCGCCGACGAGCCCGCCGAGTCGCTGGCCGTGATCGTGGTGTACGGCGTCCTGTTCAGCGCTCGCCGCGGGGCGGCACTGGGCAGGCCGCCCGGATCAACGCCGTTCAGCCGCCTGGCGCTGCAGATCATCCTGCGCGGCATGCGCCCGGGAGGTGACTGATGCTGGATATCGCCGTGCCGCTGGCGACCCGAGGCCGGTTCATCGTCGACGCGCACGGGACCCGGGTCCGGCTGGCCGGAGTGAACTGGTACGGCGCCCATGAGGATCTCGGCGTCGCGCCCGGCCTGGACCGCACGGACCGCCGCGCGCTTGCCAGGCTGATCGCCAAGCTGGGGTTCAACAGCGTGCGGCTGCCGTTCAGCCTGTGGATGACCGAACAGGCCACCCCGGTCCCCGAACCGTATCTAGCCGCCAACACCGACCTGGCCGGGGCGACGCCGATGCAGGTCTACGACGCATGTGTGCAGGCGCTCACCGGTGCGGGGCTGATCGTCATACCGAACTGCCACATGCTCGATCCCGGCTGGTGCTGCTCGGCGGACGACGAAAACGGCCTGTGGTACAACAGGCGCTGGTCGGCCGGGAAGTTCTTCGCGGCCTGGCAGGGCATCGCCGCGCGGTACCAGGCGAATCCCCTCGTGGCCGCCATGGACATCATGAACGAACCGCGCCGGACGACGGCGGGCTGGCGTGTCCTGACGCCGGCCTGGGGGACCGGGTCCAGGACCGACGTCGCGGCCATGTACGCCACGGCCGGGGACCTCATCCACCAGATCAGCCCGCACGTGCTGATCATCTGCGAGGGCCTGGCTTACGCCGCCGACCTGACCGGTGTGGCCAGGCACCCGGTACGGCTCAACCGCGCGGGTAAGGTCGTGTACAGCCTGCACGACTATCCGTGGTTCCACCCGGCGGGCCAGGCCCGGCAGGACTACCTCGACCAGATGCGGCGCAACGGCGGGTACATCCTCCGCGATGAGCTCGCTCCGGTATGGATCGGTGAGTTCGGCAACGACACCAGGTCACTGGCCAGCTTCGGCCTCCCCGCGTGGCAGCCCGGCCATCCGAGTTCCGCTGTGTGGTGGAACAACTTCCAGGACTGGGTAGGCGGCAACGACGTGGACTGGTGCTGGTGGGCGCTCAACCCGGCACAGCCCAAGGGCACCGTCCCGGTGGCTGGCAGGCACCGGTCCAACTGGGGCGACGCCGAGACGTGGGGCCTGCTGACCCCGGACTGGCAAGGAGTCGCGAACCCGGAGGTACTGAGCCTGCTGCGGTCGATGATCTCGCCGCGCGCCGGCCCCGGCATCGCCTGATCCGGCCGGTCAGCTGGCGGGCAGGCTGCTTCGGCTGTCGAGCATCGCCGGGTCGGCGATGATCTGGTCGGCGACGTGGATCGCGCCACCGCGGGCGGCGGCGGAGAAACCCAGCGCAGACGTGGTCAGCGAGCAGCCGCCCAGGTCGGGTGCGAGCACTCCCTCGGCGAGGGCTCCCGCCGCGGGCGGCAGGATCCAGTCGGCGATGAGGGTGAAGTAGCCACCGAGGATGATCGCCCGGGGGTTGAACACGTTGGCGAGGTTGGCGGCGCCGATGCCGACCCAGCGGCCGATGTCGGCCAGGGCGGTCAGCACGCGAGCATCGCCCGCCCTGGCGAGCCGGGCGATCGCGGCGGCCTTCGCCTCGGGTGGCTCGCCGGCGGCAACCCCGTGCGTTCCTGGTCCGCCGGGCAATGCGGCGCGCAGCAACGCGTGCAGCCCGATGAGCGCCTCCCAGCAGCCGTATCTCCCGCACCCGCAGACCGGTCCGCCCGGATCCAGCTTCATGTGGCCGACCTCGCCGCCGAATCCCCGCACCCCGCGCAACGGACGGCCGGCGACGATGATGCCGCCGCCGATGCCCATCTCCCCGGTGATGTAGATGAGGTCGGGAGTCCCGGCATGGCTGCCGACGCGATACTCGGCCACGGCGGCCAGGCTCGCGTCGTTGCCCACGCTCACGGGTGCCGGGCCGAGCTGGAGAAGTTCGCGCAGCCGGGCCGCCACCGGCACACCGGACCACCGCAGGTTCGGCGCCAGGGTGACGACCCGGGCCGGCGCGTCGACCAAGCCGGGGACGGCGACCGTCAGCCCGGCGACGATGGGCGGACGCCCGCCCCGGAGACCAGCCAGCGTTCCCAGCGCCTCCCGGCAGAGGCCGGCGAGGGCGGTGATGCTGTGGTCTGGGCCGTCCGCGATGGCGTCATATGCTTTTCGCTGCTCGTAGATTTTCCGGCCGGCCAGGTCCGTGACGAGCACGGCCAGGTAGTCGACGTTGACCTCGGCACCGACGGCGAGGACGTGCCGCCCGTCAAGTTCCAGCATGGTGGCCGGCCGTCCGATCCCCTGTGCCTGCGGCGGCCCGGTCTCGCGCACCAGGCCGAGATCCTTCAGCTCCCCGACGAGCCGGGAGATGGTCGACCGCGTCAGGCCGGCCCTGGCGGCGATGCTGGCGCGGGAGTCCGGGCCCGCCAGAGAGAGGTGCCGCAGCACCACCTCGAGGTTGTTGCGGCGGATCTCCCGGTGGCGGGTGCCGGCCGGAATGACCGATACCACAGTCTCATCCACCTTGTCCTCCGAGGTGTCAGGTCGGTGCGCCAGTCCCCGTCGGGCACGGTAAGTATATCTGCGCAGGCTGCAACAACATTGTCCGAGTCTGAGGCTTGTATCGGCTGATTGTGGCGGGTTATGTTTTGTGCAAACAACAACAAACTCAGCCCTCAGGCCGCCCACGCGATCCCCATTTTTCCCGCTCGTTGTCGAGGAGCAGAGCATGCACAAGTATTCGCCCCGGCTGGTGGTTGCCGCGGTAGTCGGCGCAACCGCCCTGATCGTGTCGTATGCGGGGGCAGCGCAGGCGAGTTCCGCGACCGCCGCGGCGCCGCGGAGCGCCGCCGGGTCCGGGCTGACGGTGCCCCCTGCGTGCCCAGACGGCTCCGGTCAGCCCCCGCTGTACCGTGACACCCGTTACTCCTTCGCCGAGCGGGCCGCCGATCTTGTGTCGTGCATGACCCTTGCGGAGAAGGTGGCGCAGTTGCACACCAACAGCGCGCCGGCGATCCCGCGGCTGGGCCTGCAGGAGTACACCTACTGGAACGAGGGCCAGCACGGCATCAACACCTTGTTCAACGACACCAACAACGGCGGTGCGACCGGCGGAGTGCACGCGACCAGCTTCCCCACCAACTTTGCCTCCACCATGTCGTGGGACCCGCAGCTGACTTACCAGGAGACCACCGCTATCTCTGATGAGGCGCGGGGCTTGCTGGACAAGTCGCTGTGGGGAGTTGCCCAGAACAACCTCGGTCCCTCGGCGGACGACTACGGCGCGCTGACGTTCTGGGCTCCCACCGTCAATATGGACCGTGACCCGCGCTGGGGCCGCACCGACGAGGGGTTCGGCGAGGACCCTTACCTGGCCAGCCAGATGGCAGGGGCGTTCGTCGAGGGCTACCAGGGCGAGACGATGGGCGGCAGGCCGCTGACCCCCTATCTGAAGGTGGCGTCCACGGCCAAGCACTTTGCGCTCAACGACAACGAAAACAACCGGCACGCCGACAGCGCCGACACCACGGACGCCAACATCCGGGACTACTACACCGCCCAGTTCCGCAGCCTGACCGAGAACGCGCACGTGTCGGGCGTGATGACCTCGTACAACGCGATCAACGGCACACCGGCACCGGCCGACACCTACACCGCCAACGAACTGCTGCAGCGCACCTACGGGTTCGGCGGCTACACCACTTCGGACTGCGGCGCGGTCGGCGATGTGTACTCCAGCGGCAGCCACGACTGGGCCCCGCCCGGCTGGACCACCGACGGTGCCACGTGGACTAACACCTCGACCGGACAGCAGGTACCCGCGGCGGCAGGCGGGCAGGCTTACGCCACCCGGGCCGGCACCGATCTCAACTGCACCGGCGCCGAGTACACGCTGTCCGGCATCCAGGCCGCGATCAAGGCTGGCATCCTGTCCGAAGGAGTCATCGACAACGCGCTGACACGTGTGCTGACGGTGCGGATGGAGACCGGCGAGTTCGACCCGCCCGGCCAGGTGCCTTACACCAAGATCACCAAGGCCGCGATCCAGAGCCCGGCGCATCAGGCGCTGGCGGAGAAGATCGCCGCGGAGGACCTGGTCCTGCTGAAGAACGACAACGTGACCGGCACCTCCGCTCCGCTGCTGCCCGCCGACCCGGCCAAGCTGAACAACGTGGTCATCGTCGGCGACCTGGCCAACACCGTCACCCTCGGCGACTACTCCGGCGACCCGGCGCTACGGGTGAACGCGGTCCAGGGGATCACCGCCGCGGTGCAGGCCGCCAACCCTAGCGCCACGGTGACGTTCGACGCGTGCGGCACCTCCACCTCCGCCACCACCCCGGCGGCTTGCTCGGCGGCCACCCAGACCGCCATCAAGGCCGCCGATCTGGTGATCGTGTTCACCGGGACCGACACCAACGTGGCCACCGAGAGCAAGGACCGGACCACGCTGGCCATGCCCGGCAACTACAACTCCCTGATCAGCCAAGTCGCCGCGCTCGGCAACCCCAGGACGGCGCTGGTACTGCAGACCGGCGGCCCCGTCGACATCTCCGCCACCCAGGGCGACTTCCCGGCCATCGTGTTCAGCGGATACAACGGCGAAAGCCAGGGCACCGCGCTGGCACAGGCGCTGTTCGGCCAGGTGAACCCCAGCGGTCACCTGGACTTCACCTGGTACGCCGGCGACTCCCAGCTCCCGCCGATGAAGAACTACGGGCTCACCCCGTCGCAGACCGGCGGGCTCGGCCGGACGTACTTGTACTTCACCGGCACCCCCACCTATCCGTTCGGGTACGGGCTGTCCTACTCCCGCTTCGCGTATTCGGACGTCAACATCGGGCCGGAACACGTCGGCGCCGACGGCACCGTGCGCGTCAACTTCAACGTCACCAACACCGGCACGGTCGCCGGCGCCACCGTGGCGCAGCTGTACGTCGAACCGCAGTTCACCGTGTCCGGCACCGAACTCCCGAAGGAACAGCTGGCGGGCTTCCAGCGGACCGAAGTGCTGGCCCCTGGGCACACCCAGCACATCACCCTGGCGGTCAAGGTTTCTGACCTGAGCCAGTGGGACGAGCAGTCTCTCAAGCAGGTCGTCTACGACGGCTCCTACCAGTTCCGGGTCGGCCCTGACTCGGTCACCAGCGCCGGCTCCGGCACGGTCGCCGTCAGCGGCGCGATCGCCCCGCATATCCAGTACGTCACCGTCCAGCCGGGCCAGACAGTCCTCAAGCCCGGCGACACACTGGACCTGACCGGCAAGAACCCGTGGATAGCGCCCGACACCAACGCCGCGCTCGAGCAGCCGCACGCCACCGCGGACAACGTCGTGGCGGCAGTCAACAACGACCAGTCGTTCGTCGATCTGTCCCGCGCGCACGTGACGTACAGCAGCGGCAACCCACGGGTGGCCACCGTGAACGACAAGGGAGTGGTGACCGCGGCAGGAGTCGGCGTCACGACGCTGCGGGTAACGGTCAACGGGGTCACCGCTACCGCACCGCTGGTCGTCAGGCAGCCATTCACGCTAACCGCGCCAGGGGTCGCCGACCCGGGCTCGAGCGTCACGGCGACCACCACGTTCCCGAACTCGGGCCCGACCGCGCTCAGCAATGTGCGGATGACTCTCACCGGACCGGCCGGATGGACGGTCACCGCCACCTCACCGGCGTCGTTCGGCACCGTGGCACCCGGCCAGACCGTGCAGACCACGTGGTCTGTCACCGCGCCGGCGAACGCGACCCCCGGCGGCTACCCGCTCTCCGCGTCGGTGTCGTTCAGCGGGCCGACCGGGCAGGCAAGCTCGAACGACGCCGCACAGATCTCGGTCCCGTTCGCGTCGTTTACCAGCGCAATCGACAACGTGGGCATCAGCGATGACAGCAGCCCGTCCGCGGGCAACCTGGACGGCGGCGGGGCCAGCTACTCCGCCCAGGCGCTCGCCGCGGCGGGCCTGACCCCGGGTGCCACGATCACGCACGACAGCCTGACGTTCACCTGGCCGAACGCCCAGCCGGGAACGCCCGACAACGTCGTAGCCGGCGGCCAGACGATCGCGGTGTCCGGCTCGGGTACCACGCTCGGCCTGCTCGGCGCCGGGGACTACGGCGCGGCCAGCGGAACCGGGACGATCACATATACGGACGGCAGCACCCAGCCGTTCGACCTCACCTTCTCCGACTGGTGGGCCAAAACCGCCCCGCCGGGCGGGGACATCCTCGCCACTGTGCCCTATATCAACACCCCGACGGGACAGGAGAACCAGGGAGGGGTCAGCGTGTACTACGTAGGGGTGCCGCTGCAGCAGGGCAAGACGGTCAAGTACGTCAGCCTCCCCGACATCAGCCAGGGGGTGGTCCAGGGCCAGAACGCGATGCACATCTTCGCCGTGAGCATCGGCTGACGCCCGCGGGCACCGCGATGTGCGATCACCTGACGACCAGGGAGGCCGGGAGTTCCACGCGCTCCGGTGGGCCTTGGTGTCCGCCGATCCGGCGGAACAGCATGTCGGCGGCGACCCGGCCGAGTTCGGTGGTGTTCTGCGCGACCACGGTCAGCGGGGGAGCCAGCAGGTCGGCGAGCTCGAGGTCGTCGAAGCTCACCAGCGCGATGCTCAGCGCTCGCTCGCGGACCTCACGGAGCACCAGAGCGGCGACCCGGTTGTTGCCGCAGAACACGGCGGTCACCGGGGCTGGCCCGGTGAGCATGCGGCGCAGGGCGCGGCTGATGCCCTCCTGGCTGGGGTGCGCCATCGCGACCGAGCCCGCCGCGGGTGGGGGCAGCCCAGCCGCGGCGAGCGCGTCCAGGTATCCCCGGTGCCGCTGGGCGGCGGTGTAGATGCGCGCGTCGTCGCCGACGAAGCCGATGCGCTGGTGCCCGCACGCGATCAGATGGGAGACGCCGAGACGGGCGCCGCCGGCGTTGTCGGTGAGCACGGTGTCGGCCTCGATCAGGTGCGGCGGGCGGTCGGCGAACACGACCGGGCAGCCCGCGGCGATCTCCGGCCGCAGATAGGTGTGGTCGCGAGAAGCGGGAATGACGATGAGCCCGTCCACCCGGCGAGCGCAGAAGGCAAGCGCCAGCATGCGCTCGCGCTCCGGATCCTCGTCGCTGGAGCCGGTGATCAGCAGCGCGTCGTGGCGTGCGGCGACGTCCTCCACGGCACGGGAGAACGCGGCGTAGAACGGGTCGCCGATGTCCTCCATGATCAGGCCGATCGACGCGGTCTGTCCCCGCCGCAGCACGCGCGCGCTGTCGTTGCGGCGGTACCCGAGCGCGGCGATGGACTGGCGCACGCGCTCGGCCATCTGCGGCCGGACGCCCGGCTCGTCGTTGACCACCCGGGACACGGTCTTCGTCGCCACGCGGGCATGGTGTGCCACGTCGCGCATGGTGGGCCGTGCCCCGGGGATCGCCATAGTTAGCCTGCCGAGATCGCGAAGATGCCAATCGAGCCGTTGTTGACGGTCGCGGGGAGTGTAACGCTCGCCACCGTCTTCGAGCCATCGACCGGTATCGTGGCGGTGAACAGGTAGGTGTTGATCGTCTGCTTCGAGCCATCGGTGGCGTTGCGGTACGGCAAGGTCGCCGCCGTGACGTTGCCGAATTGCGGCGTTCCGCTGCCCCCGCCCAGCGTCCAGTCGGTCATGCCGAGGCTGGCGGTGGACGTGGTGCCGTCGGTGTAAGTCACCGTCACCGTGCCGGACGCGCCGGTGGTGCCGGCGTTGACGGCGCTGCCGAGGAACCCGATGCTCGTGGCACCGCTCGGCGTGGTGACCGGAATCGTCTGACCCGACGCCTCGACCGCGTCGGGCTGGCTGGCCGCGGCGCTGGGCATGGTGTAGGTCATGCCGCCGGAGGTGAAGGCCGCGCCAGGCCCGAGGTTGGCCGCGGTCAGCGCCTGCTCCGAGTAGCTGAACCCGTCGCCGTCAAAGTTGGCGGTTGTCGGTGAGCCGTCGTCGCTGATGCCGGTCACGTTGTAGTAGGGCGCCAGGTCGCCTGCCTTGGCGACCACGACGCTGAGCTGAACCGGTATCACCTGGCCGGACGAGCTGGTGAACGTGATGGGGATCGTGTAGTCCCCGTCGGCGGTGCCGGCCGTGACGGTCAGGCTGGCGGTGGCAGCTCCGTTCGCCGGAACCGGCAGGCTGCCGCTCGCCGGGCTCAGGGTCAGGCCGGCCGGCACGGTGGCCGTCCAGCCCACGGTCTGCGCCGCTGTCAGCGACTGGACCGTCAGCTTCACCGGGGCCGAGGCGCCTGGGGTGAGATAGACCGTGCCGGGGCTGAGCGAGGCGGAATCGGCGAACACCGGCCCGTACGACGGCGGCGAGTCCGCGGCGGCGCTGCCCCACGAGGTCGCCGTGGTGCCCAGCGTCCAGTTGAGCGTGGCGCCCTTGCTCAGCGTCGAGAACGGCACGTACAGCTTGCTGTCCGCGGTGCCGTTGATCTTCAGCGCGTCGACATAGAACGTGGTCGGCGACGCGCCGGGCGCGTTGATCGTGATCGTCTTGCCGTTCGGCAGCGAGATCGTGGCGCGCGGGAAGCCCGGACCGGTGAACACCAGCGTGTCGGCGCCGGAGTTCTCCGGGTACATACCGAGCATTTCCCAGACGAACGCGGAGCTGTTCGCGCCGAGGTCGTCGTTGTTGGGCAGCCCGGACGGGCCGGGCGCGTACAGGCCGTTGCGGATGTTGTTCACGGCCTGCTGGGTGCCTGCCGGGTCGCCGGCGTAGTCGAGCGCGTTCTGCTCACCGAAGTCGAACTCGTTGGTGAGCTGGGCGAACATGCCGAAGCCGTTCGGTTCCGACAGGTACTGCCGGAGTTCCGGTGCCACCTTGGCATTGCCGCCGAGCAGCGAGAACAGGCCAGCGTAGTCGTTGGGCACGTTCCACAGGTACTCGTAGGCGTCGCCCTCCACGTAATGCGCCGTCGTGGTCGGGCTGATGCCCGGCACGAACGCGCCGTTCGCGTTCCGCGGGTTGAGCAGCCCGGTGCCGCCGTCGAACACGTTCACCCAGTTGTTCGCGCGGTTCTGCAGCATGGTGGCATCGGAGGTGTCGCCGAGGGCCTTGGCGAACTGGGACAGCGCGAAGTCCTCGGAGTCGTACTCGAGCAGGGTAGGCACGTAGCCGTGCGGATTACAGCAGCCGTAGGCGCCGTCCTCGGGGAGGTAGCCGTCCTTCTGCTCGAGCGCCTCGCCGGGCCGGACGTCGTTGACCGTGGTGGCCTGCTTGAGCATGTCGGTCAGCGCCTCGCTGGTGTTGAAGCTCTTGGCGCCGAACGCGTAGTAGTCCGCGATGATGGACTGCGAGGGGTCCCCGACCATGACGTAGTTGTCCAGGTTGAGATATCCCCACTGCTGGAGCAGGCCGTTCTCCGCGTAGTAGTTGAGCAGGGACTGCGCTTGGTCACTGGCTGGTCTCGGATCCAGCATGGCCTGGAGCTGGGACAGGGAGTGATAAGTGTCCCAGCCGGAGTAGATCCCGAACTGGTTGTGCTGGCCGGCGGCGACCGTGTGCACCTTGCCGTCCGAGCCCATGAACTGGCCGTTGACGTCGCTGGTGATGTTGGGCTGCACGAAGTCCTTGTACAGCAGGCTGTAGAACTCCTGTGTCTGGGCATACGAGCCGCCGGACACCTTGATCTCGTTGAGCAGGGAGTTCCAGCTGTTCTGGGCGCTGGTCTTGATCTTGCCGAAGTTCCAGCCGGGGTTCTCGGTCTGCCAGTTCAGCCTCGCGTTGGCGGCGCTCACGTACGAGATGCCGACCTTGGCGCCGATCGTCTGGGTGGTGCTGGTGTCGAACGTCAGGAACACCGAGTCCGGGTCTTTCTGACCGGTTTCGGTGATCACCTGCGACGCGGTGAACGGCTGGCTGAACGTGATGTCGAAGTACACCGTGTACAGCTGCGACTGGCCGTCGTTGACCGTCTCGCCGCAGAAGTCGCCGCTGGTCACCGAGCCCGTGACCTCGTTGTTGCCGACCACGCTGGCAGTCGTCGCGCTGTCGCCGTTCTGGCTGGCCATCAGCTTGATCAAGAAGTCGGCGGCGGTCGTCTGCGGGAAGGTGAACTCTCCCATCGAGCTGTGCGGTGTCTCCGCGAACTGCGACGTGATCGCGCTGGGCAGGTTGTTCACCGCCGAGTAGTAGCCGGCTTGCGCCACCTCGCCGGTGTTGGTGAACGACGTGGTGGCCTGGGCCGGGTCGCCGGACGGCAGCGCGCCGGTCATCGGCAGGATCGGCACGTCGCCGCCCGCGCCGCAGCCGGGGCCAGAGATGTGGGTGAGGCTGTAGCCCCACAACGATTCGTCGCCGAACTGATAGCCGCCGCCCGCGTTGTAGGTCGGCATCGTGTCCGGGCTCCACTGGACCATGCCGAACGGCACGTCCGCACCGGGGAACGTGTTGCCGCCGCTGCTCGTCCACGTGCGGGTGTCGACGAGCGTGGCGGGATCGCTGACCGCGCCAAGCGGGTTCTTGTTCTTCGCGCCGGCCGGGAGCCGCGCCTGCTCGAGGGCGGGCGGGCACACCGTGGGCTTGCCGTCAGGACCCTTGACGCAGCTGACTGGTTTCTTGGGCGCGAACGCGGGCGCGTGGCCGCCAGCGCCCGGCGGGGCGCTGGTCGACGGGGCAGGTGACGGGGTCGCGGCTGGCGATCCCGCGGCGGTCGCCCCGGGGACCGCGGCGAAGACGATCCCCGCGACGGCGAGCGCGATGGTGGCCGTGCTACGGATTGCCCGGCGGCGGGTCACGTGGCTGTCGTCGTGCCGCTGCTTCGGATGCATATGGAAGTCCTCCTCCATTGCGGCTGAGCACGCCCAAGCGCCTTCGCTTGAATGTGCCTTTGACAACGATGTCAACTCCATATCCGCGCGAGGTCAACCATTTAGGCACATATCGGGATGGAAAATATCGGTAAGTCACACGTTCGCGCAGCGTAGAACCACTGTCGTTAGGAGATATGAGAGACAAGCAGGCGCGCACCCAGCGCCAGGCAGGCCACGGCGAGCACGGCGAACCCGAACACCCAGACGCCGGCCGGGATCCGGGTCAGCCGGCCGAGCTGGTCCGCGTCGCTGGTCCGGCGCCTGCGCCGTACCAGCTCGAACACCGGGCGGATGCCGCCGAGCAGCAGGAACCACGAGCAGCCGTATGCGAACACCGCCTGGACCACGGAGCTGGCCTGCCAGCTAACCGCGAACACCGCGGCACCGGTGGCGAGCACCGCCAGGAAGCCGTAGGCGTTGCGGATGACCAGCAGGGTCAGCATGAGCAGCGCGAGGGCGAGCCACAGCATCGCGGTGACGTGTCCGGCCGCGAGCAGCCAGGCCGACCCGACGCCGAGCAGCGGGGGAGTGACGTAGCCGGCGGCAGCGGTGAGCACCACCCCCGGCCCGGTCCGGCGGCCCCGCGAGAACGTCTCGCCCGAGGTGTCGGCGTGCAGCCTGATGCCTTCGAGCCTTCGGCCGGAGAGGACGGAGACCAGCGCGTGCCCGCCCTCGTGCGCGATCGTGATCACGTTGCGGGAGAGCTGCCAGGTCAGGCTCGTGAAAACGATCGCGAGCGCCGCCACGCCGCTAGCCGCAACCACCCATGCCGCCGGGACCGGCTGGGTCCCCGCCAGCTTGTGCCACGCCTCGGTCAGCACCGACATGCCGACAGGGTAAGCGCTCCTTCGGCGTCCCGCCGAGGTTCCCGGCGCCGACGTGTCAATTACGCAGTTGAGCCCGCTAGAGCGTGTCTGCGCGCTTCGGCCGTCACGGCTGGGGGCAGTCGCGGTAATCCCGGGTCGTCCGCAGCCGGAAGATGCGGTCCCGCATGCCGGTCCGGCGGTTACCGAACCACACCGCCCAGCCCATGGGTACCACGCCTCGCGCGCGTGGGAGCCGCTGGCCGGAAATGCCGAGGCCGGGACGCTCGCGCGCGATGCGGGCCCGGACCTCGTCGTCGTGGTGGCGGACCAGTGAGCTGTTCTGGTCGTCATCGAGGCTGAGGCGCCCGGCGATGCGATCGGCGGCGGTGCGCTCCAGATGAACGAGCGCCGCCGCGTCGCCAGCATTACGCACCCGATGCAGCGGCAGGTGATCCTGCCGCCAGCGCAGCACTCGCCAGGCGCGTTCGTCCAGTTCGCCGACCTCAAGGGGCGGCCGGTCCCAGGTGCCCGCGGGGGTGAGCGGCGGCATCGTCAGGGGAGGATGGTCGGGCGAGGCGCCGATCCCGGCCAGCGTGGTCCGGCGGACCTCGGCCGGGTCGAGACCAGCCTCGGTCAGCGTCTGGCCGACTTCGAGAGTGCCTTGGTCGAGCAGGGCGATCAGCAGGTGCTCGGCGCCCGGCGGCTGGCCTAGCGTTTCCGCCAGCGACAGCGCGGCCTGCTGCGCCTGCATGTGCAGGTAGCCCGCGCCCTCACCGGCCCGGCCGGCCGCGACCGTCGCCGCGGTGGCGGCGGCGCGTAGCGTCGGACCCCGGCCCAATGCGGTGGCGGCGGGTCCGTCGCCGCCGGCGATGCCGACCAGAAAGTCGGCCGGACCGCAGCCGTGGTGCATCTCGCGCGCGAACTGGAAGGCGCGGCGGACCGCCTCCAGGTACTGGCCGGTTGGCTCCGGCGCGTCCGCCTGCCCGCTCATCTCTGTCAGTTTGCGGCACCAGTCCCGATCTGTCACCAGGGTGCGCGCTCACGGCGGCGCGGTGGCGGACCTGGTCCGGGACACCCCTCGGTTCTGTCACCATTCGGAGTGTGCCAGAGAGGTTCTCCGTCGCCGAGATGCGCCGTCGCCGGGCGGCGTTCGCCCAGGAGATGGATCGCGCCGAGACCCCGTACGCGCTGGTGTACGGCGCGAACCGGTCGGGGAGTGCGGTGTCCTGGCTGACCGGCTGGCCGGTCACCCGGGAGGCGCTGCTCGTAGTCGCCCCGGACGAGGACGACGACGTGCTGCTGGTGGCGTTCTTCAACCATGTGCCGCAGGCCCGGCGGCTGTCCGGCACCAGGGTCGAATTCGCAGGCCACCGAGCGATCGCCACGGCGCTGGACCTGATCGCCGCGCGCGGGCCGCTGCCGGGCCGGGTCGGCGTGGCCGGTCCGCTGCCGTTCGGCGAGTACCGGATGCTGTCCGAGCGGATACCCGACGTGGTGGATCTCGGCGCCGCGTATACCAGGCTGCGGTTGATCAAATCCGCGGCGGAGGTGACGGCGCTGCGTCGCGGCGCGGCGCTCAGCGACGCCGCGATCGCCGCGCTGGCCGAGGCGTTGCGGCCCGGGGCGAGCGATCACCAGGTGCTGGCCAGCGTGGAGCAGGCCTATGTCTCGCAGGGCGGCATGCACCACATCCACTACCTCGGCGTCACCGGCATGGACAAACCCGGCCTGGCCGTGCCCGCCCAGTGGCCTACCGGCCGGCTGATCCGCGAGCGCGACGTCGCCACCTGCGAGATCAGCGCGGCCGCGGCACCGGACTACGCGGGCCAGGTGCTGCGCACGTTTACCGTGGGCGCGCCGCCGACCGCGCTGTACCGCGAGCTCCACGACGTCGCGGCCGCCGCGTTCGACGCCGTCGGACGCATCCTGCTGCCCGGTACCACAGCGGGCGAGCTGGCGGCCGCGGCACTGGACGTGATCGGAGGGGCAGGTTATACCGCGATCGACGACCTGGTACACGGGTTCGGCGGCGGCTACCTCCCGCCGGTCGTGCCTGCTCCGGCACGACCGCTGCCGGCGCCGGACTTCACGCTGGCCGCGGGGATGACCGTGGTCGTCCAGCCCAACGTCGTGACCCGCGACGGGCACGCGGGCGTGCAGACCGGAGAGCTCCTGCTGATCACCGAGCGCGGCCCGGAGCGCCTGCACGCCTATCCACGGGGCCTGCGGCGGGCGGGCGACGAGCCGCCCCCAATCGAGGCTTAATCGGCACCACATCACGGTGGGTAATCATGGACGAGCAAGCCTGGTCAGCGCGGTGAGCGCGGCCAGCGGACGCGGGAGGCCCGGCTTCTCATCCCTCCCTCACTACCGGAGGAGCCAGGCCTCTCGCCTTGGTCAGCGTGCGCTGAGGCACGGTCTAGTGGGCTCATTTGCGCAATTGACACGCTGAGGGCGGGCGCTGAGGGCGGGCGGCGGGCGCTGAGGGCGGGTTAGCCGCGGATCGCGCCGACCAGGCCGCCGACGAGCTTGCGCTGGGCGAAGATGAAGATGGCCAGTGCGGGGATCATCGACAGGGCGGTGTA
>Ga0207664_10000182_pt1 | contig 47958 bp, 41 predicted proteins | sample LARL83metaG_FD_184349 | JGI IMG/M metagenome (GOLD analysis project Ga0207664, IMG submission 184349) | Corn, switchgrass and miscanthus rhizosphere microbial communities from Kellogg Biological Station, Michigan, USA - LAR L8-3 metaG... | ecosystem: Host-associated > Plants > Roots >...
TGCCGATGCCGCGCATGACCAACACCTACATGCGGGCCGGTTCGCACGATCCGGCCGAGATCATCCGCTCGGTGAAGAAGGGCCTGTACGCGCCGAACTTCGGCGGCGGCCAGGTCGACATCACCAATGGCAAGTTCACCTTCTCCGCGAGCGAGGCGTACCTGATCGAGGACGGCAAGATCACGCGGCCGGTGAAGGGCGCCACCTTGATCGGCTCCGGTCCCGAGGTGCTCAACCGCGTCTCGATGATCGGCAACGATCTGGCGCTGGATGAGGGCGTGGGCGTGTGCGGCAAGGACGGGCAGAGCGTGCCCGTGGGCGTGGGCCAGCCGACGCTGAAGATCGATTCGATGACGGTGGGCGGGACGGCGTCCTGAACCCGTGGACCAACCGCGCGACAGACAAGGTGTTCAACTGCAGCGTCTGCTCCACGGCGAATGAAGGGCACACTGGCCGATCGCGCCCTGCGTAAGAAGACCTCAGCCCACCACGGCCAGCCGCGCGCCGAAATCGAGCAGCGGCGCGGCGATCAGCAGCCGCGCCAGCAGCAGCACGATCATCACGACCATCGGCGCGAAGTCGATGTTGCCGGCGATCAGCCGGCCGTGCAGCGGGCGCAGCAGCGGTGCGACGATGCTGCCGGCCAGCCGCAGCAGCGGTTGCCGGCGATCGACGGCGAACATGCTCAGCAATGACCAGCCGAAGATCAGGATCAGGTAGAACAGCAGCACGAAATCGAGCAGCTCGGCCAGCGCCAGCACCACGGCGCCGGCAGGATGCGGCACGCCGCCGAGCAGGGCGAACAGCAGCAGCCGCTTGACCAGCATCGCCAGCCACGCCAGCAGCAGGGCGGCCAGGTTGATCCGGCGCCAGTTCGGCAGCACGCGGCGGATCGGCGCAAGCACCGGGTTGGTGTAGCGATAGACGAACTGGCTGAGCGGATTGTTGAAATCGGCACGGGTGGCTTCGGCCATCACGCGCAGCAACAGCAGCGTGACCACGGCATCGAAGGCCAGGTCGATCAGCATGGATAGTGCATTCAGCAGGTAGCTCACGAGACGTTGTCCAGTTCGGCGGCGAGTTCCACGCCGCGGCGGGTGGCCGCGTCGACGGCGCGGGCGACGATGCGCGGCAGGCCGTCGGCGTCGAAGCTTTCCAGCGCGGCCTGCGTGGTGCCGTGGGGCGAAGTGACCCGCTGGCGCAGCACGGCCGGATCCTCGCCACCGTCGACCAGCATGCGCCCGGCACCGAGGCAGGTTTGCGCCGCCAGTGCGCGGGCGGTGGCGCGCGGCAGGCCCTGGGCGACGGCCGCGGCTTCGAGCGCTTCGACCAGGGCGAAGAAGTACGCGGGGCCGGAACCCGACACGGCGGTGACGGTATCCATCAGCGCTTCGTCGTCGATCCAGCGGGTGATGCCGGCGGCGTCCAGGATGTGCTGGGCCTGTGCTTTCTGCGACGGGCTGACGCGGCTGTTGGCGCACAGGCCGGTGGCGCCGGCGCCGATCAGTGCGGGCGTGTTCGGCATGCAGCGCACGATCGGCAGGCCGTTGCCGAACCAGCGCTCCAGCTGATCGAGCCGCACGCCGGCGGCAATCGAGATCAGCAATGGCCGGTTGCGCTGCAAGGTATCGCGCAGTTCGAGGTGGATCGCCGGCATGATCTGCGGCTTCACGGCCAGCAGGATGACTTCCGCTTCGGCGGCCGCGAGCCGGTTCTCGGCGTAGCAGGCGACGCCGAATTCGCTGCCCAGCCGATGCCGGGCCTCGGCCAGCGGCTCGGCCACGCTGATGGTGGCGGGCGCGACGCCCGTCTTCAGCAAGCCGCCGATCAGGCTGCGCGCCATGTTGCCGCCGCCGATGAAGGCAAGTCGTGTCATGCAAGGGCCCTCGATTCGTCCAGACGCCTACCTTACCGGAGCCGGCGTCGCGGCGACGCAGTTTAGTGAACCTCGGCGGAGCCCTGCCGCGCCGGTGACCGGCCCGCCGGCACGGGCCGAACGACGGTTTGGGCAGGCGTACTCAAACCGGGTCCACAGTTTCCGCGTGGCGCTGTGAAAACACTGGCCGCACAGCCGCTTGCGCGAGTAGTATCGACGCGGCTGCAAGGGGGCTCGGGTCGTTCGTTCCGGTGGTCGTGGCGCCTGCGCCACGCACGGTGCGCCGGCGCGTGCCATCGGTTTCCCGCGTGGCTCTCGTATTCATGCCATCCAGACGATCGGTTGAGGGGAACGACAAGATGGACATTGCCGAACTGCTTGCTTTCTCGGTGAAGAACAAGGCCTCGGACTTGCACTTGTCCGCCGGGCTGCCGCCGATGATCCGCGTTGACGGCGACGTTCGCCGCATCAACATTCCCGCGCTTGAGCACAAGCAGGTGCACTCGCTGATCTACGACATCATGTCGGACAAGCAGCGGCGCGATTACGAAGAGTTCTACGAAACCGACTTCTCCTTCGAGATACCCGGCCTGGCGCGTTTCCGCGTCAACGCGTTCAACCAGAACCGCGGCGCCGGTGCGGTGTTCCGTACCATTCCGTCCGAAGTGCTGACCCTGGAAGACCTCGGCGCGCCGCGCATCTTCAAGGAGCTGATCGAGCAGCCGCAGGGCCTGATCCTGGTGACCGGCCCAACCGGCTCGGGCAAGTCGACCACGCTCGCGGCGATGGTCGACCACATCAACAAGAACGAATACGGCCACATGCTCACGATCGAGGACCCGATCGAGTTTGTGCATACCTCGCAGAAGTGCCTGGTCAACCAGCGAGAAATCCATCGCGACACGCTGGGTTTCAACGAAGCGTTGCGCTCGGCGCTGCGCGAGGATCCCGACTTCATCCTGGTCGGCGAGTTGCGCGACCTGGAAACCATCCGGCTGGCGCTGACCGCCGCGGAAACCGGCCACTTGGTGTTCGCCACCGTGCACACGAGTTCGGCGGCCAAGACCATCGACCGCATCATCGACGTGTTCCCCGCCGGCGAGAAGCCGATGGTGCGTTCGATGCTGTCCGAGTCGTTGCGCGCGGTGATTTCGCAATCGCTGCTGAAGAAGGTCGGCGGCGGCCGCATCGCGGCGCACGAGATCATGGTCGGCATCCCCGCCATCCGGAACCTGATCCGCGAGGACAAGGTGGCGCAGATGTATTCCTCGATCCAGACCGGCCAGCAGTTCGGCATGCAGACGCTGGACCAGTGCCTGCAGGATCTGGTCAAGCGCGGCCTGGTGACGCGCCAGCAGGCTTCCAGCTACGCCAAGAACAAGGACAGCTTCAAGTGAAGCCGGGAATGGGAAGGCGGATCAGGTTCCGGCAAGCGCCGGGGCCAAGCCCGCTTCCGACGTCGGGCGGCCTGCGGGCACGGGCGCGCATCGCTGCTGACGAATTCCGAATTCCGCCCCCCGCATCCCTGAGGTACCCGCCATGAGCGATTTTGATTTCACCTCGTTCCTGAAACTGATGGTGCACAAGAAGGCATCGGACCTGTTCATCACCGCCGGTGTGGCGCCGTCGATGAAGGTTCAGGGCCGCATCGTGCCGATCACGCAGAGCCCGCTCAGCGTGCAGCAGGCGCGCGACATGGTGCTCAACGTGATGACGCCTGGCCAGCGCGAGGAGTTCGAGAAAACCCACGAATGCCAGTTCGCGATCTCCGCGCAGGGCGTGGGGCGCTTCCGCGTATCGTGCTTCTATCAGCGCAACTGCGTCGGCATGGTGCTGCGCCGGATCGAATCGAAGATCCCCACGCCGGAAGAGTTGAGCCTGCCGCCGGTGATCAAGCAGCTGGCGATGACCAAGCGCGGCATCATCGTGTTCGTGGGCGCCACCGGCTCGGGCAAATCGACCTCGCTGGCGGCGATGGTCGGCTACCGCAACCTCAACTCGACCGGCCACATCATCACGATCGAAGACCCGATCGAATACGTGCACAAGCACGAGGGCTGCATCATCACCCAGCGCGAAGTCGGCATCGACACCGACAGCTGGGATGCCGCGCTGAAGAACACGCTGCGCCAGGCACCCGATGTGATCATGATCGGCGAGGTGCGCACGCGCGAAGGCATGGACCACGCCATCGCGTTCGCCGAAACCGGCCATCTGGTGCTGTGCACGCTGCATGCAAACAACGCGAACCAGGCGATGGACCGCATCCTGCATTTCTTCCCGGAGGATCGTCGCCAGCAGCTGCTGATGGATCTGTCGCTGAACCTGAAAGGCATCGTGGCGCAGATGCTGATTCCCACCCCCGACGGCAAGGCGCGCCGGGTCGCGGTGGAAGTATTGCTGGGTACGCCGCTGGCACAGGATTACATCCGCCAGGGCGAGATCCACAAGCTGAAGGAGCTGATGAAGGAATCGACCCTGCTCGGCATGAAGACCTTCGACCAGAGCCTGGTCGAGCTGTACCACGCCGGCGAGATCAGTTACGAGGATGCGCTGCGCTACGCCGACAGTTCCAACGAAGTGCGCCTGCGCATCAAGCTGGCACAGGGTGGCGACGCGCATACGCTGTCGCAGGGGCTGGACGGCGTCGAGCTGGAGGAAACCCGCGATTCGCAGAATTTCGGCGGCAGCAATCTGCTGAATCGCTGAAGCGCGCACGCAGAAAAGAAAAGGCGCCGCTGGGCGCCTTTTCTTTTTGCGGGATCAGGCCCGTTTATTGCTGATCGGCCGGTGGCGTTCCCGCGACCGTCAGGCCGCTGGCGTCGACGCTTTTGACGCCCTTGACCAACTGGGCCACGCGCTGCGCCCGCATCTTTTCGTTCTCGCTTCTGACGGTGCCGGTGAGCGTCACCACGCCGTCGTTGGTCGATACGGAAATATCGTTGGCCGAGACACCCTTGGTGGTGCCGAACTCCGATTTCACCTTGGTGGTGATCCACGCGTCGGCGGCCTTGTCCGGCACGGTCTGGTTGTTCGCCGATTTCTGCATGGCCGGGCTGGTGTCCTGCGCCATGGCCTGGCTGAGCGGCGCGGCTGCAAAGGCAAGTGCAAGGCCGGCGGCAAACATGCTGCTGCGAATGATTGAACGAGTGCGCATGACAATCTCCTTGCTGGAATGAAGGCCTGGCGACGGCGACCCTCGTCGTTGCTGCCGGACCCTGCGAGCATGGCAACAGCTGCGCCGTGAACATCAGGTGGTTGTGGCTGCGCCGATTCAGCAGGCGATCACCAAGGCGAAGGCGAGGTCAGGACGGTGTTGCGCCGGCGTTCCGCGATATCGAATTGCGCCCATGAAAAAGCCGGAGCGCCGCAGCGCTCCGGCTTCTTGCCGCGACGGCGGCGCCTACTTCAGGACGGTATGGCTGGTGACCACCATGCCGCCGTCGTCCACGTGCATTTCCGCGTCGATGCTGTCGACGCGTTCGGCTTGGGATTTCATGGCGGCGAACTGCGCCTTCGAGCGGGCGGCATCGGCAGCGGCCTGGGTGGCACCATCGTCGCCGTCGACGTTGTCGATCGAAGGCTCATCGCTCTTGCCGATCGCGGCAGTCGCGGCGGCCAGGCTGTCGACCTTCTGCTCCATCAACTGCAGCCAGTCCAGGTACATCGCGCCAGTCAGATGCATGCGGGTCATCTGGCCGGCGTCGCCGACCGGATCCTTGAGCGTATCGGCGAGCTTGGCGTCTTCGCCCGCACCCACGCCGAGCGCCAGCGCCTTGTCGCTCATGGCAAGCCATGCCGGCTGGCCCAGCATGCTGACCATGTCCTTGGGCAGCGCTACCGGCTTGCCGTCATTGGCTGGCTTCAGCTGGTTCAGCGCGGGCACCATCATCTGGCCCATGGCAAGCAGGCCGGCGGGATTGCTGGTGCCCAGCACCAGGCGTCCGCTGAAGGTCGGCAGGCTGGAGTTCTGGCCGGGCACCAGCGAGTCGAGCGCAATGCGCAGTCCGAGCATGTCGCCGAACGGCGGGATCGCCGCCTTCTGCATGGCCGGACCGAGCTTGGCGAAGCTGTCGTTGAGATCGGTCAGGCTGGGGCAGGTGAACGGCGCCGCAGCCACGGCATCGGCTTGCGCCATCCAGAACGTGCGCAGCTGCGCCACCGGCACCGCGATGCTGAGGTCGAACGGCGCGGCGGCGCTGCGGCCCAGGCCGGGCAGTTCGACCTTGAGGCTGGCGAAGGCCTTGCTGATGTCCGCGGCCAGCGCCACGTCGAACCGCACGTCCTGGTGCTTCGCATCCAGTTGGGTGTAACCGAAGCTCAGCGTCGGCACGCGCGCGGCGATGCGCGCGGCGTCGGTCGCGCAGCTCGGCGAGGACTGCAGCTGATTTGCCACCGGCTCGCCGGTCTTGGCCGACTCGGCCTCGGCGCGCGCTTTCTGGATCGCACTGATCAGCGGATCCTTGCCGCTCACCGCCAGCGGCAAGGCGCGGGTCAGGTCGAGATCGCCGACCAGCCATTGCTGGTAGCCCTTGGCCTTGGCCAGCGCGTTCAGGCGGCCATCGTCCTGCAGGTTTTTCTGCGGCCGGTCCAGGCCAAGCGCCTGGCGCAGCAGGGCAGGCGATGCACCGGCCGGCAGCAGTGCCGCCACGGCCTGCTTGTCGACCATGGCCAGGATCATCTCGGTGCCCGAGGCGGCGAACACGTATCGGCGATAGCTCTGCTTGTCCGCGCTGGCGAGATCGAGCTTCTTGCCGTAGGCGGTTTCGAGCCGGCCGATGAAGCCTTCGAACGCCTTGGGATCGCTCAGTTGGAAGCGCAGCACCGGTGCCAGGCCCAGGCCGTAGAACGCGGAATAGCCTTTCAGGTCGAGCCCCACGCTCTGGGCGAAAGTCTCGACCGTCTTGCCGTTGAACTCGGCGCGCAGCGCGCGCAGCAGGCGGGCGCCGTCAGGATCCTTTGCCGCCAGCCGGTCGGCGGCGGAATCGAGCTGGGCGAGGTTGGACGGCAACTGCGCATCGGCCTGCGCGAGCAGAGCCGCGCGGGTGCTGTCGTCCATGATGTCCAGATTGGCCACGACATAGGGCGTGTCCGCGGGTACGAAAGCCAGCGGTGCGTCCTTGTCCTTGTGCCCGCAGGCAGCCAGCATGACGCCGGCGAAGCCCAGCGCGATGAATCGCGTTGTCGATCGCATGATGATCCCCAGAGGTGATGAATGGTGCGGGGTTATTATGCCCGCTTTGCGCGTGGCGACGCGGCAGGAACATGCCGGCCGTGCGGCCCGCAAGCGCCGCCGCAGGTGGTGGCACCAGTTCAGCGGGCCAGCAGTTCGTTGAGCACGGCCATGCGCACGAACACGCCGTTGCCGACCTGTTCGAGAATGCGCGACTGGGCGCCGTCGGCGACATCGGTGGCGATCTCGATGCCGCGGTTGATCGGACCCGGGTGCATCACCAGGCAGCCCTTGGCGGCGAGCGCCAGGCGTCGCCGGTCGAGGCCGTAGTGGGCGAAATAGGCGGCCTCGTCGGGCAGGTCGATGGACGCCATGCGCTCCTTTTGCAGGCGCAGCATGATGACGGCGTCGGCGCCTGCAATGGCCTGGTCGAAATCGTCGTAGCGGCGGCCCAGCGGCACCTCGTCGCTGGTTGGCATCAACTCGACCGGCCCGCACAGCCGGATTTCACGCACGCCCAGCGTGGCCAGCGCGTTGATGTCCGAGCGCGCCACCCGCGAATGCTTGATGTCGCCGCAGATCACCACGCTGAGGTTCTCGAAATCCGGCCGGTGCTGGCGGATGGTCAGCGCGTCCAGCAGGCCCTGGGTGGGATGGGCGCGGTTGCCGTCGCCGGCGTTGATCACCGACACGCCGCTCATCGCGTGGCGCACCAGTTCCTCCGGCGTGCCCGACTGCTTGTGGCGCACGACGATCGCGTCCAGATGCATCGCTTCCAGCGTGTGCAGCGTGTCGAACAACTCCTCGCCCTTGCTGGTGGACGACAGCCCGATATCGAAGTTGATCACGTCCGCACCCAGCCGCCGCGCGGCCAGTTCGAACGAAGTGCGGGTGCGCGTGGAGGGTTCGAAAAACAGGTTCAGCACGGTGCGGCCGGCCAGCACGTCGAGCTTGCGCGTGCCGTGCGCGCAGGCATCGCGCAGCGCCTCGGCGCGATCGAGCAGGCGCTCGATCGTTTCGCGCGGAAGATTTTCCAGGGTGGTCAGGTGGCGCAGGCGAGGGCTCATGGCGTCGGTTCGGAAGGTGGAAAGGGGGCCGCGTTTTTTCAGCGTTCCGGAGCGTCGGAGGTCAAGCCGGATCCGCTCAGCCAGCGCTCGAGGATCACGGCGGCAGCTTCGGCATCGATGCTGGCCGCATCGCGGCGGCGCTTGAGCCCGGCGGCACGCGCGACGGCAAAGCGCTGCGCGGCTTCCTGCGAACTGTGGCGCTCGTCGATGAGGATCACCGGCACGCCGTAACGCTCCTGCAACTGGGCGGCGAAACGGCGGGCGCGGCGGCTGGCGGGCTGCTCGGCACCCTCGAGCGTCAGCGGCAAACCGACCACCATGGTCTCGGGCAGCCATTCCCGGCGCAAGGCGTCGAGCCGGTTCCAGTCGGGGCCGTCTTCGTTGACGGTGACGGTGGACAGGGCGCGGGCGTCAGCCGTGAACGTGTTGCCGATGGCGATGCCGGTGAGCCGGCTGCCGACATCGAAGCCGAACGCGTAGCTCATGCGTGCCCTGCGTAGCCGGACAACTGGCGCGGATCGACCCCGACCAGACCGGCGGCAGCACCCCAGCGCTCCTCCAGCGGCGTGTCGAACACGACACGGCCGCAGGCCTCGGCGGTGAGCCAGGCGTTCGCCATCAGCTCCTGTTCCAGCTGGCCTGCTTCCCAGCCGGCGTAGCCAAGCACCATGACGGCCTGGCGCGGCCCTTCGCCGGCGGCCATCGCCACCAGGATGTCGCGCGAAGTGGTGACCGACCAGTCCGGATTGATCCGGTAGCTGGATTCCCAATCGCCGGGTTCGCGGTGCAGCACGAAACCGCGTTCCTGCTGGACCGGGCCGCCGATCAGCACGGGCGCATCGGCCAGCTCGCTGTCCTGGCATTCGAGCTTCATCTGGGCGAGCACATCCCCGAGCCGGTATTCGGACAGCTGATTCACCAGCAGCCCGACCGCGCCGTCTTCGTCGTGCTGGCACAGCAGGGCCACGCCACGCGAGAACGGCGGTTCGGCCAGGTTGGGCATGGCGATCAGGAAGTGCCCGGTAAGGGTGCTTGGCGCAGAGGTGACCATGGACGCCATTGTAAGCCGACGGGCGCGCGGTCGCTGGCTATTTGTTGCGCAACACGTCGCCCGGCAGGAACTGCCAGGTGCGGGTGATGTAGAGCTCGTCCACGTTGGCGTCTTTCGGCAGCGGAGGAAACGGCGCCGCGAGCCGGACGATGCGCTCGCCCGCGGCGTCAAGCAGCGGATGGCCGGAACTCTTGATGACGGTGATGCTCTTGATGCTGCCGTCGCGGTTGAGCCCGACGGTCAGCAGGAGATCGCCATACAGCCGGCGCCGGCGCGCTTCGTCCGGATAGTTCAGGTTGCCGATCCGCTGCACCCGGTCGGACCAGCCGCGCATGTAGCTGGCGTAGACGTATTCGCGGGTGTTGGCCGAGATGAACTTCTTCTTCGGCCGCTTGGCCAGCGCCTCGGTCTGCTGGCGCAATTCGGCCGCCAGCTGGGCGATCGCCTGCTGGCGCTTGAGCTCCGCGGCGGTCGAGGCGTGCTCCTGCGGATCGACTTCGGTCCGCGCGGTGTCGCTGGCGACGCTGAAGCCGCTGACTCCGCGGGTGGTGACCATACGCGTCGGCGTCGCCTCGCGCGGCTGCGGTGTGGTGGCCTCCACCGGTTGTGCGGCAATGCCAGGATCGGGCTTGGGCAGTGCGCCGGAGAACATCTGCGACGGCCGCGCGGCACGGTCGCTCTGGCCGCCGCCGCTGTTGTTGGCCTGGGCCAGGAAGTCCGCCTTGTCCGGCGCTTCCTGGTTGGCCACGTTCACCAAGGTCACGTCCAGCGTGGGCAGGCTGGGTGTGGGCTTCACGAACTGGAAGGTGATGCCGAGCAGGAGCACACCGTGCAGCAGCAGCGAAAACAGCAAGGTGGCACCGATCGGGTTCGGCGCGGTGGGGACAGTGGCGGTGGTGCTCACGCGATGCGCTTTCCGGTGACATGCTGTTCGATGACGTCGAACAGCTGGCCGGCAATGTTAAGCCCGAACTGCGCATCGAGCTCGCGCACGCAGGTCGGGGATGTGACGTTGATCTCGGTCAGGTAGTCGCCGATCACGTCCAGTCCCACGAACAGCAAGCCGCGGCGGCGCAGTTCGGGCGCCACCTGGGCCACGATCCAGCGGTCGCGATCGGACAGCGGCACACCTTCGCCACGGCCACCGGCGGCCAGATTGCCGCGGAACTCGTCGCCTTGCGGAATGCGCGCCAGCGCATACGGCACCGGTTCGCCATCGATCACCAGGATGCGCTTGTCGCCCGCGGTGATCTCCGGAATGTACTTCTGCGCAATCGCGAACTGCCGGCCTTCGCCATGGGCATCGCCGCCGAGCAGGGTCTCCAGCATCGAGTTGAGGTTGCTGTCGCCGGCGCGGGCCCGGAAAATGCCGCGCCCGCCCATGCCGTCCAGCGGTTTCAGCACCACTTCGCCATGTTCGGCGGTGAACCGGCGCAGTTCGCCGGCGTCGCGGGCGACCAGGGTCGGCGCGATGCACCGCGGAAAGGCCAGCGCGAACAGCTTCTCGTTGCAGTCGCGCAACGATTGCGGGTCGTTGACGACGGCGACGCCGCCGCGCTGGGCGGCTTCGAGCACCATCGTGTCGTAGATGAATTGCGCGTCGACCGGCGGGTCCTTGCGCATCAGCACGACGTCGAGTTCGCGCAGGTCGCGCCACGCGGGCTGGCCCAGCGTGAACCAATGCTGTGGATCCTCGCGCACGGCGAGCGGTGCGATCCGGCCCCACGGCGTGCCGTCGCGCAAGGCCAGGTCGCCCTGCTCCAGATAGTGCAGCGCATGACCCCGGCGCTGCGCCTCGAGCAGCATCGCGAAGCTGGTGTCCTTTGCCATCTTGATCGCGCCGATGGGATCCATCAGCACGCCGACCGAAAGGGTCATCGGGGTTCTCCTGTGGGTGCCTGATCCGTGCCTCGGTGCAGGCAGGCGTGAGCTGTCAGGTCGCTATACTAAAGTGCTTGGCCGCCGAGCCCCTATCATGATCGGCCATTTGCACCGTTCGTGCTGTCGCGAGTGGCCCGATGGTGCCAATATGGGTCATGTTTGTGCGGGCGGCAGGCAGTAGCGGCGATTATTGCTTGACAGTCTCGGCGGGCAGGCAGTACACAACAAAACCATGAATGCCCGCCGCAGAGCGGGTGTTGGATGGCTGGATTTCGGCGTTTTTTTACATGCGCACTATGCGGCATGGCTGTTGCATGTCTTGGTGCCTATCCTGAGCTCGGGGCGGGCCGCAGGGGGAGTAGTGAATTTGAACGTGAGCGCTAACGATTTGGCTGGTCTCAAGGTCATGGTGATTGATGACTCCAAGACCATCCGCCGAACTGCCGAAACCCTGCTGAAGAAAGAGGGTTGCGAGGTACTGACCGCCGTCGACGGCTTCGAGGCGCTGGCCAAGATTTCCGACCAGAAGCCGGCGATCATCTTCGTCGACATCATGATGCCGCGGCTGGATGGCTATCAGACCTGCGCGCTGATCAAGAACAACCCCCAGTTTCGCGCCACGCCGGTGATCATGCTGAGTTCGAAGGATGGCCTGTTCGACAAGGCGCGCGGCCGCATCGTGGGTGCCGAGCAGTATCTGACCAAGCCGTTCACGCGGGACGAGCTGCTTGGTGCCATCCATCGCCATGTCAGCACGGTATCGAGCCACTGACTGCAGATTCTGAGGGGGACCTGTGGCCAATATTCTCATCATCGACGACTCGCCGACCGACGTGCGCGTGTTCACCACGCTGCTCGAACGGGCAGGCCATCAGGTCGTCGCTGTCAGCACTGCTGAAGACGGCATCGAGCGCGTCCGCGCCGACCTGCCCGACCTTGTCATCATGGACGTGATCATGCCCGGCATGAACGGTTTCCAGGCGACCCGAACGCTCACCCGCGACCCGGCTACGGCCGTGGTGCCGATCGTGATGATCACCACCAAGTCGATGGAAACCGATCGCGTCTGGGGCTTGCGCCAGGGCGCCAAGGCGTTCATCACCAAGCCGGTGAACGAGAAGGAGTTGCTGGCCTGCATCAACGATTTGTTGCCGAGCAAGACATGAACCAGTCCGTCAACCGCACTCCTTTCGAAATCCTGGCGCGCTACGAGCGGTTGTCGCTGGCCCACGCATCCGATACGCAAGACAAGCTGGAAGCCCCGGGGCTGTGGCGCGGCATCGGTTTTCGCGTGGGCTCGCGTCTTCTCGTCAGCGGCATCGACGAGATCAACGAACTGCTCGCGGTGCCGGTGCTGACTCCGGTGCCCGGCACCCAGCCCTGGCTGCTTGGCGTGGCCAACGTGCGCGGCAACCTGGTGCCGGTGATCGACTTTGCGCGCTACCTGTTCGGTGAGCGCACGCAACACACCGACCGGACCCGCCTGCTGATCGTGCGTCAGGGCGGCGGCAACGTGGCGTTGCTCGTCGACGAGGTGTTCGGCCAGCGCACGGTGGACGAAGAGCAGCGCCGGGAGGCCGCGCACGAAGACGACGCACGCCTTTCCCGGTTCGTCGAGAGCCGGGTGGGCGAGCAGCAATTGGCGATTTTCAGCATGAACCGACTGGTGCGCGCACCGGATTTCCGGCACGCCGCGGCCTGACGGCCGACAGCATGTGAGGGGCCGGCGCCGGTTGTGGCTGGAGACGTGGAACCGCAATTCCCTGGCCAGTACTCGCGTCCCCGGACGCGCAGCCGGTAACGTATTAGTTAGACGATGAGGTGAACATGAGTACTACAGGGGGCGTCAGCAGGGAACGCGGTTACACCGCACTCATTGTCCTGCTGCTGATTGCGATCGGTTTCGCGGCACTGGACTTCTTCCTGCTCAACCAGAAGAACGGCGAAGATCGCCAGGCGATTGCGCTGACCACGCAGATCCAGGTGCTGTCGCAGCAGACGGCCAAGTTCGCGCTGGAATCGGCAGACGGCAACACCGACTCCTTCAAGGAACTCGAGAGCACCCGCAACAGCATCGATTCGGCGGTGCAGCGGCTGAACAAGGGCGACCCGAAGAGCGGCATGCAGCCGTACTCGGACAACAGCGCGACCCCGGCAGGCCGCGCGGTAAGCGCGCTCGACGCTTCCTGGAAGCAGCTCGATGCCGACATCGGCAAGATCCTCTCCAACAAGGCGGTCGTGGTCGACTCCGGCCAGCGCGCCAACACGTTGTCGCAGCAGATGCCCCTGCTCAACTCGAGCATGGAGCAGGTGGTCAACATCCTGCAGCAGCGCAACGGCAGCTCCGAGCAGATGCTGGGCACCTCCCGCCAGATGCTGTCGGCCGACCGAATCATCCGACGCGTGCAGGAAGTGTTGCAGGGTGGCGACAATGCACAGTCGGCCGCCGACGGCCTGTCCCGCGACGCGCAGTTGTACGGCAGCGTGCTGAAGGGTCTGATCGCCGGCAACCCCGACAGCGGCGTGAAGCCGATCGGCGACGCCAACGCGCGCAAGATCCTCACCGACATGGACGCCAGCTGGACCACGCTCGCCGATCCGGTGGCGAAGCTGGTGGCTGCGGCGGGCAATCTGGCCGACGTGAAACACGCAGGCAACCAGGCCTCGCTGGATTCGCAGACGGTGCTGCTGCGAGCCAACGACCTGTCCGAGCAGATCGGCAAACTGCCGTTGCGCCGGTTGTTCCCCAACGTTTGGTGGGGCCTGCTTGGCGCGATCGCGGCGGTGGCCTTCGCCCTGTTGCTGGTCATCACCCTGGTGCGCGACCAGCGCAAGCGGTTCGCCAGCAGTACCGAGCTGAACCAGCGCAACCAGGAGGCGATCATGCGCCTGCTGGACGAGATGGGTTCGCTGGCGGAAGGCGACCTGACCGTGAAAACCACCGTGTCGGAAGACATCACCGGCGCCATCGCCGACTCGGTGAACTACGCCATCGACGAGCTCCGTTCACTGGTGACCACCATCAACGAGACCTCCGAGCAGGTGTCGTCTTCGGCGCAGGAAACCCAGACCACCGCGCGCCATCTGGCCAACGCGGCGGAACAGCAGGCGCAGCAGATCAGTTCGGCGACCTCGGCGATCAACCAGATCGTGAGCTCGATGGACATCGTGTCGAAGGATTCGGCCGAGTCGGCCGACGTGGCGGAGCGCTCGGTGAAGATCGCTTCGCACGGCGCCGAAGTGGTGCGCGAAACCATCTCGGGCATGGACTCGATCCGCGACCAGATCCAGGAGACCTCCAAGCGCATCAAGCGCCTGGGCGAATCCTCGCAGGAGATCGGCTCGATCGTGGAACTGATCAACGACATCGCCGAGCAGACCAACATCCTGGCATTGAACGCGGCGATCCAGGCGGCTTCGGCCGGCGAGGCGGGCCGCGGCTTCGCGGTGGTTGCGGACGAAGTGCAGCGACTGGCCGAACGCTCGACCAGCGCGACCAAGCGTATCGAAACGCTGGTGCAGACGATTCAATCCGATACCAACGAAGCGGTGAACTCGATGGAGCAGACCACCGCCGAGGTGGTCGCCGGTGCGCGCCTGGCCGAGGACGCCGGCAGTGCGCTGGGCGACATCGAGCGCGTTTCGCACGATCTGTCCGCGCTGATTCAGAACATCTCCACGGCAGCGCGCGAGCAGTCGGCGGCGGCGACGGATGTGTCGCATTCGATGAACGCGATTCAGGAAATTACTTCGCAGACTTCGCAGGGTGCGAGCCAGACCGCCGACTCGATCGGTACGCTGGCCCAGCTGGCGAGCGATCTGCGGCGATCGGTGGCGCATTTCAAGCTGCCAGGTTGACATCGGCCGGGCCGATCATGGCCCGAATGAGACAAGTACAAAGACAGGGGGCAGTCTCGCTGGTTGCGTGATGCTTGCATGATGCAACCGCTGAGAGAGGCGCATGAGACTTCAAGACCACATCGATTTCACCACGCTGCAGTGGGTCAAGCCGGAGCTCGACGATACGTTGTCGATCGCCCGCGAGGCGCTGGAGTCCTACGTCGACAATCCGGGCAAGCGCGATTACATGCGCACCTGCGCGGACCATCTGCATCAGGTGCAAGGCACCTTGCAGATGGTCGAGCTGTATGGCGCTGCCATGGTGACCGCGGAGATGGAGGCGCTCGCCATTGCGCTGCTGGAGGATCACGTTGCCTATCGTGAGGAAGCCTACGCCGCGCTGATGCGTGGACTGATGCAACTGCCCGATTACCTGGAGCGCCTGTCCAGCGGCCATCGCGACGTGCCGGTGGTGTTGTTGCCGCTGCTGAACGACCTGCGCGCAAGCCGCGAGCAGGAACCATTGCCCGAGTCGGCGATGTTCCACCCGAACCTGGACGCGTTCTTGCCGGAGCAGGCTCCGGCGGCGATGAGCGAGGCCTATGCCGAAGCGCACCGTGGCGAACTGGTGGACTTGCGTCTGCGTTTCCAGCAGCAATTGCTGGGATGGTTCCGCGGTCAGAATGCCGGGCAACAACTGGTCGGCATGCGCAAGACGCTGCTGGCGATCAGCGCACGCTGCTATCACGTGCATGGCCGCCGCCTGTGGTGGATTGCAGCCGGCGTGCTGGAAGGTCTGGAACAGGGCTCGCTCAAGGGTTACGCCGGCGAAGTGCGCCAGTTGATCGGCAAGGTCGACCGCAACATCCGTCTGCTGATCGAGCAGGGCGAATCCGCGCTGCGTGGTGGCGAGGCGGACGATGTGGCGTGCAAGCTGCTCTACATCGTGGCGCAGTCCAAGCAGCGCAGTCCGCAAATGGAATTGCTGCGCACGACCTACGCACTGGATAGTCTCTTGCCGGATGCCGGCGAGCTGGAACATGCCCGCGGCTCGATGGCGGGGCACAACCGCGCCCTGCTCGATTCGGTATCGCGTGCGCTGAAGGACGACCTGCTGCGGGTCAAGGAAGCGCTGGACCTGTTCCTGCGTCAGCACGACGGCGATCCCGCGCAGCTGTCGGCGCAGGGCGAAGTGCTGGAGCGTGTCGGCGATACGCTGGGCATGCTGGCGCTGGCAGTGCCGCGACGGGTAGTCACCGAACAGCGGCGGGTGCTCGACGAGATCGCCAACCGCATGCGTCCGGCCGACGAGGAAACCCTGCTCGACGTCGCCGGCGCGTTGCTCTATGTCGAAGCCTCGCTTGACGACCACATCGAGAGCCTCGGTTCCGAGGACGAGCCGGGTGTCGGTGATGCCATTCATGGCCTGCCGCGCAGCGAAGCTCTGGGCGTGGTCACGACCCTCATGCAGGAAGCGATCGGCAATACCGGCAAGGTGAAGGAAGCGATCGTTGCCTTTGTCGAGTCCGGTTGGGAGCACGACCGCCTTGCTGGCGCGCAGCCGCTGATGGATGAGGTGGCCGGCGCGATGCGGATGCTGTCGTCACCGCGCCCCGCCGAACTGGCCCAGGGTGTCGGCCGCTTCATCGGCTATGAACTGCTGGACGACCGGCGCGTGCCCAGCGGCACGCAGATGGATCATCTGGCGGACGCTCTGGCTGCCCTTGAGTACTACCTCGAGGCCGCCCGCGAACACCGCGGTGGCCTGGAACACATTCTCGACGTGGCCGAACACAGCCTCGGTCAACTCGGATACTGGCCCGTGCCGGCCGCTCGTGCGGCCACCGTCAGCGCGCCGGTCGAGGCGCCTTCGGCAGCCCCGGCAGCTGCAGCTGCGGGGTTCGGTATCGACCACGAGGAGCATCCGGAACTGTCGGAGTCCGTCAGCCTGATCGCAGGCAACGACCCGGCACAGCTGTTCGTGGGTGAGGCCGTGCCACAGGTCGCCGCCGTGCACGACCTGGACGGATTGCGTCTGGCCCCGACCGAGACCACGGCGCCCGCCATGCTGGAAGGCGACGGTGCTGCGGAAGGCGACTGGATCGAGATCGAGGAAGAGGTTTTCGAGCAGGTTCCGGTGCGCGATGCGCTGGCCACGAACACCAGCTTCAACATCAACGCCGAAGGCATCGACGACGACATCCGGGAGATCTTCCTGGAAGAAATGCAGGAGGAAATCGACAACCTGCGTGGCGCCGAAAAGGTCTGGCTGGTCGATCCGACCCAGACCTCGTCGCTGATCAGCATCCGCCGTTCGTTCCATACGCTGAAAGGGTCAGGCCGCCTGGTCGGCGCTGGCGTGCTGGGCGAATTCGCCTGGAAAGTGGAGGACATGCTCAATCGCGTGCTCGACAACACGATCGAGCCGGACCAGAACGTGCAGGCGCTGGTACGCCACGCCATCGATGCATTGCCCCAGCTGCTGGGTGCGCTCAAGGGCGAAGGTGCGCCAACGGCGCCGCTCAGCGCCATCATGCATACCGCCGAGCAGCTGGCCGCCGGCAACCCGGTGCGTCTGGAAGACCATGCGCCGCTGGCCACGGAGACGGTCAGGCGCGTCGTGCGCCGTCGCGTGCCGCGTGCGGACGCCATGGTGGCTGCTGTTCCGGAAGCGGCCCTGACCGATGCACGCGCCGCCGTCGCCGCCCAACCCGTCGAGGCTGAGCCGTCGATCGCGATGCCGGTAATGCCGCCGGTCGATCCGGTATTGCTGGAGATTCTCCGCAGCGAAGTAGCGCAGTACCTGCAAACCATTCGCGCCGCGATCCAGCGCAGCGGAAACGAACTGCCGGTCGGCGAAGAGCTGCTGCGCGCGGTGCATACCCTGCACGGCGCGATCGCCATGGTCGACATCTCGCTGCTGACCCAGATGCTGTCGCCGCTTGAAGGCCTGTTCAAGCGCCTGCGCGCGGCCAACCTGCCGTTGCCGTCCGATGGCGTGCGTCTGCTCGGGCAGGCGGTCGACATGGTCGACCAGGTGATGGGCCAGTTCGATGCGGCCGAGCCGCAATTGCCGAACGCGGACGCGCTCACCGCGCAGATCACCGCGATGCGCGATCGTTATCCCGAATCGCAGGTGGCACACGTCGTGTACGAGCCCCGCGCCGACGAGGTGGACGAGGCGCGTACCGCAACTACCGATCAGGCCGACGAAGGTGCCGCCGCGATGGCCGCCTCGCTGGACGCAAGCATGCGGGACGTCGAAGCGCCGGCCTCGCAGCCTGACGCAGCGGTTCAGGCGGAGGCTGTCCAACCGTCGCAGATGAGCCCGGACGAAGCTCATCAGGCCCAGGTGGCTGCCGAGCTGGTCGCGGCATTGGACGCCTTCGAGCCACAGGAGGCCAGCGCGGCGCGCGCGGCCGCGGAACGTGCCGCCGCCGAACAGCTTGCCGCCGAGCAAGCCGCAGCGGAACAGGCAGCTGCCGAGAAGCTGGCGGTCGAACAAGCTGCGGCAGAACGCGCCGCGGCTGAAAAACTGGCTGCCGAGCAGGCCGCCGCAGAGCAAGCCGCGGCCGAGAAGGCGGCGGAGCAGGCTGCCGCAGAACGCGCTGCAGCCGAAAAGCTGGCCGCCGAGCAAGCGGCTGCCGCCGAGCGCGCCGCGGCGGAGAAACTCGCGGCCGAACAGGCCGCGGCCGCTGCTGCCGAGCAGCTTGCTGCAGAACAAGCCGCTATCGACGAGGCGGAGCAGGCCAATACCGAAACGAGCTCTGAGCCGACCTACGCGCTGGCGGGTTCGGGCCACATCGACGCCGACCTGCTTGAGGTATTCATCGACGAGGCGCGCGAGATCCTCGACCACGCCGACGGCGTCCTCGCGCAGTGGCACGCCGAACCGACCGAGCTGTCGCACGTGGCCGAGTTGCAGCGCGACCTGCACACGCTCAAGGGCGGTGCGCGCATCGCCGGCCTGGTGCCGGTGGGCGATCTGTCCCACGCGATCGAGACGCTGCTCGAGAAGCCGATCCGCGACAACGCAAAGACCGGCACGCTGATTTCCGCGCTGGAAGCGAGCTTCGACCAGTTGCACTCGCTGGTACAGCAGATATCGCAAGGCCAGACGCCCGAGTATCCGCAGGCCACCATCGATCATCTGCTGCGGCTGGCTGGTGAAACGACGCTGACCGATGACGCGATCCTCGCAGCGGTTGCGGCGCCGGAATCGGAAGCCGCACCCGTGCGGGTCGCCGCACCGCCGGCAACATCGCAGCCGACGAGCGGGCTCGACCTGCCCGAGTTGCTGCCTGAGATGGAGGAGGAAGTACGCTCCTCGCAGGAACAGATCCGTGTCCGCGCCGACCTGCTCGACAGCCTGGTCAACCACGCGGGCGAGGTCGCGATCTACCGTTCCCGCCTGGAGCAGCAGGTTGCCGGCTATCGCTTCAACCTGGTCGAACTCGAACAGACCGTGGCGCGTCTGCGCAGCCAGTTGCGCATGCTGGAAATCGAGACCGAGGCGCAGATCATCGCGCGCTTCCAGCGCGAGCATCGCGAAGCGGGCCTGACCGTATTCGATCCGCTCGAGCTCGATCGTTATTCGCAGTTGCAGCAGTACTCGCGTGCGCTGGCGGAGTCGGTATCCGATCTGGTGTCCATCCAGAACATGCTGGACGAGCTGACCCGCCAGGCCGAAACCCTGCTGATCCAGCAGTCGCGGGTCAGCACCGAGCTGCAGGACGGCCTGCTGCGCACGCGCATGCTGCCGTTCGACACGATGGTGCCGAACCTTCGCCGCACCTTGCGCCAGGCCGCGCAGGAGCAGGGCAAGAACGCCCAGCTCTACGTCGACGGCGCCCACGGCGAAATGGATCGCAACCTGCTCGACCGCATCAAGGCGCCGTTCGAGCACATGCTGCGCAATGCGATTGCGCACGGTATCGAAACACCGGCCGAACGTCGCAAGGCCGGCAAGCCGGCCGAAGGCGCCGTGCACATCCGGGTTGCCCGTGAAGCCACCGAGGTGGTCATCCGGGTCAGCGATGATGGTCGCGGCCTGAATCGCGAAGCCATCCGCAAGCGCGGCATCGAGCGCGGCCTGCTGCGTGCAGAAACCCGGCCTACCGATAACCAGCTGCTTTCGCTGATCACCCAGCCCGGTTTCTCGACGGCCAGCAAGATCACCCAGCTGGCCGGCCGCGGCGTCGGCATGGACGTGGTGGCGAACGAGATCAAGCAACTGGGTGGTTCGCTCTCGATCGAATCGGACGAAGGCAAGGGCACCACGTTCGTGCTGCGCCTGCCGTTCACGCTCGCGGTGACCCAGGCGATCCTGGTGCGCATCGGCGAGGCGACGTTCGCGATCCCGATGACCTCGGTGCAGGGCGTGGCGCGCGTCAACCCGGACGACCTGGCCGCTCTGCTGGCCGAGGACGAGCCATCGTTCCAGTATGGCAACGAGGATTACGGCATCCACGACCTGGCCGAGTTGCTGGGCCTGCCTCCGGGGTTGCCGGCGGAAGGCGAACAGCAGCCGCTGCTGCTGACCCGTGCCGGCGATCTGCGCGCGGCGATCCGCATCGACGCCGTACTCGGCTCGCGCGAGATCGTGGTGAAGTCGGTCGGTCCGCAGATCAGCTCGGTGCCGGGCCTGCTCGGCGCGACGATCATGGGCGATGGTTCGGTGCTGATCATTCTCGATCTGGCGCCGCTGGTGCGCCACGGCATCATCCGCCGCGACCAGCGCCTGGCTGAAGGCTTGAGCGCGGTGCAGGCTCCGGTCATCGAGGAGGTGCAGGTACGGCCTCTGGTGATGGTGGTGGACGATTCGATCACCATGCGCAAGGTCACCGGCCGCGTGCTGGAGCGCCACGAATACGAAGTCAGCACGGCCAAGGACGGTGTCGACGCACTGGAGAAGCTGCACGAACGCGTGCCGGACCTGATGCTGCTCGACATCGAGATGCCGCGCATGGACGGCTACGAGCTGGCGACCCACATGAAGGCCGATCCACGTCTGCGCGACGTACCGATCATCATGATCACCTCGCGCAGCGGCGACAAGCACCGTCAGCGCGCCTTCGACATCGGCGTGGATCGTTACCTTGGCAAGCCGTACCAGGAAGCCGAGCTTCTGGTGCAGATCAGCGAGGTCCTGGAGCAGCGTGCGGCGGAGCTGGTTCATGACTGATTCGGCTCCGGCGGTCGCGCTGCTGTTCGACGACACCGAACTGGGCACGCAGTTGCGCGAGGCGTTGCACGAGCGTGGCGCGCGCATCGTTCATGAGGGTGGCGTAGCCAGCCTTACCCGCGACTTGCTGCAGCGGGTCGGCGCCGACGTGCTGGTGGTCAACCTGGACGACGGCGCTGACGATGCGCTCGATCAACTCTATGACGTCATCGACGGCGATCGTCCACGCGTAGTTTTCAATGACGCGCATGCCAGCCGCACCCTGATCGGCTGGGACCGCGCCCGCTGGGCGAGGCATCTGGCGGTCAAGGTGCTGGCGATGGGCGATGTCGATCCGCCGCGGCCGGAGGACGCCCGGGCCGTCGAGGCGGTGCAAGCCGCGCAGCCCGAGCCGGCACGGCAGGATGCCGAGCCGGTGCAAGCACCGATGGTTGCGGTCGCCGAGCCAGCGCCTGCCGGCCAACCATTGGCGCAGGCCTACACAGAACTTCCGGTGGCGGAGATCGAGGCCGAGTCGGAGCCGGATTTCCTCACCCACGACGATCCGCATCAGCACGAGCAGATCGCCATCGCCGAATCGGAAAACCTGGCGGCGGAACTCGAAGCCCTGCTGGCGTCCGACGAACTGCCGGGCGAGGACGATACGGGCACCGGCCTGCGCTATCTCGACGACGAGGAGCTGCCGCCGCTGCATGACGGCAACTTCGGTTCGCCGGAGACGATCAAACCCGGGATCGCATCGGCGCCATCGGCGGCCATGCCGGAGCGTGTTGCTCCGCTTTCGTTCGACGCTGACGATCTGCAGCTCTCCGCAGCCATCGATCCCGCGATCACGACCCAGCCAGCCAATGCGGCCGAGCCGGTGTTGCCCGCTCCGGTGGTTTCGGTGCGCGCACCCGAGGCGTGGGCCTTGCTTGATGACGACGCGCCGTTGGCGCCTGCGGTGACCGGGCAGCCCGATGCGGCGGCCTTCGGCATCGAGAAGCTGAGCGCCGCCGATTTTCTGGCACCCGATGTCGAGCCGATCGATCAGGGGGTCGAGGCCTTCATGAGCCTCGAGCTGGTTTCGATGGAGGAGGCGATTGCTCCGCAGGCCTACGTGCACGAACACGAAATGCAGCTCGACGAGCTGGGTTCCGCATTGAGCCGGATCGTGGTGCTGGGTGCGGCAGCCAGCGGCGTCGACTCCGTTTGCGAGTTCCTGGCGGCACTGCCGGCCACGGCGCGGCTCACCTTCCTGCACACCCAGCATCTGGGCGGGCAATCGGATGCGGCCCTGGTCGAACGGTTCGCTGCCCGGTGCGCGTTGCCTGTCCGCCTGGCGAAACAGGGCGTACGTGCCGGCGCAGGCCAGGTGCTGATGGTGCCGGCCGGACAGCAAGCGCGGGTGCTGCGCGACGGTTCCGTCGAGCTGTTGGCAAATGCCAACGACGCCTCCGAAGATCCTTCGATCGACGCCAGCCTCACCATGGCGGCGAACGCGTTCGGCCGCGATGCGCTGGCGATCGTGTTCGCGGGACGCGGCAACGACGCCGTTGCCGGCGCGCAGGCGATCCATGATCGCGGCGGCCAGGTGTGGGTAGAGTCGTCGTCCGGCGAACATTTTGCGGACATGGTCAGCGGAATTTTCGCCGAACGGCTGGTCAGTTTTTCCGGTACGCCGCCCGAGCTGGCAGCGCACCTGATCGAGGTGTTCCCATGAGTGATCCGCTGCCGCGTGAAATCCGTTGCGTCCTGGTGCCGGTAGGCAACCTGCGATTGCTGTTGCCCAACGCCACCATCGCCGAGGTGGTGACCCAGAGCAAACCCGAGCCGGTGGATGGCGCGCCGGACTGGCTGCTCGGGCGCATCGCCTGGCGCGGCTGGCGCGTGCCGCTGGTGTCGTTCACCCAACTGGCGGGCACCGAGGAAGGCGACGCCGAATTGAGCGTGCGCGTAGCCGTGCTCAAGGCGCTCGGCGGCAATCCCGCGTTGCCGTTCATTGCGGTGCTGACCCAGGGCTTCCCGCGTTTGACCACATTGAATGCCGAGCTGATCATTCCCACCCATGATGGCAGCGCGCTGCCGCCGGGTGTGCGCGCGCATGTGCTGGTGCGCGACGACGTGGCGATGATCCCCGACCTGGAATGGCTCGAAAGCGAGTTGCTGGGTTTGCTCGGTGAAGCGGACCTGACCTCGTCCGAAGCGGGTGAGCCCGTTAGCATCTCCGAGCGTTTCGACGCCGAAAGCTGAGCCGCTGCGGCGGCCTGGCGGGTCAGCCTAGCCGTCGCCGTGCAGCGCCTGCAGCGCGGCCAGCGCGGCCAGCCCGGCGGTTTCGGTACGCAGGATGCGCGGCCCCAGCCGCAAGCCGTCGAAGCCGGCCGAACGCAGGGCCGCGGTATCGCGCTCGCCCAGGCCGCCCTCGGGGCCGACCACCAGCACGCCTCCGCTGGCGTTGAAGCGCAGCTCGCGGGACGAGCGCGTGGCTTCCGGCAACAACGCCAGCCGCAACGCGCCATCCCCGGCGAGGCTGTCCAGCCAGGTGGCCAAAGGCAAGGCGGCGGCGATCGTCGGCAAGCGCGCCCGACCGCTCTGTTCGCAGGCGCTGGCCGCAACGGCGCGCCAGTGCGCCAGCCGCTTTTCGGCGCGCGCGGCGTCCAGCTTCACCTCCGAGCGTTCGGTCAGCAGCGGCACGATGCGCATGACGCCCAGCTCGGTCGCCTTCTGCACGATCAGGTCCATCTTCTCGCCGCGCGCCACACCTTGCGCCAGAGTCAGCGGCAAGGGCGATTCATTGCTCAGCGCCTGCCGCGAGTCGATTCGGGCAACGACCTCGCGCTTGCCCACGGTGACGAGAATAGCCTCGTAGTCGCAGCCGTCGCCGTTGAACAGCGTCAGCGGATCGCCAGGCACGAGCCGCAGCACGCGCGCCACGTGCTCGCCGGCCTGCGGCGGCAGTGTCAGTTCAGTGCCTGGCTGCAACGGCAGGTCGGCATGGATGCGGATGGTGCGCATGGGAACGTGATGCTTCCTTATGTCAAAGTCAGCTGGCGGTGGCGAGGTTGATGCCTGCCGTCGCCGTGTCGACCAGCAGGTCGAGTTCCGCTTCCGTGACCACGTACGGCGGCATGAAGTACACCACATTGCCCAACGGGCGCAGCAGCACGCCATGCTGCAAGCCGTGCAGATAGACGCGCAGCCCGCGCCTTTCGTGCGCGGGAAACTCGCGGCGGCGGGATTTGTCGAGCACCAGCTCGATCGCCGCGATCATGCCGGTTTGGCGAACCTCGGCCACGTGCGGATGATCGCGCAGCGGCGCCAGCCGACGAGCCAGGTGGGCGGCAAGCTGACGGTTGCGTTCGAGCACCGGCTCGTCGCGAAAGATAGCCAGCGTCTCCAGCGCCACGCGGCAGGCCAGTGGGTTCCCGGTGTAGCTGTGCGAGTGCAGAAAGGCCTTGCCGGCGTTGTATTCGGCGTAGAACGCTTCGTAGATGCGGTGGGTGGTGACCACGGCCGATAACGGAAGGAAGCCGCCGGTAAGACCCTTCGACAGGCACATGAAATCCGGCGTCGTGCCGGCCGTTCGGCCGGGCTCGGGGCAGGCCTGGTCGCAGGCGAACAGCGTGCCGGTGCGGCCGAAGCCCACCGCGATCTCGTCGGCGATGAAGTGCACCGCAAACTCGTCGCACAGCGCGCGCAGGCCGGCGAGGTAGGCCGGGTGATACATGCGCATGCCGCCGGCGCACTGCACCAGCGGCTCGACGATCACCGCGCAGGTTTCATGCGCGTGCCGTTCGAGCAACTGGCGCAATTCGCCGAGGCGGCGTTTGGCCGTCTGTTCCGGCGACTCGCCCGGCTCGCCCTCGTACGCGTCGGGCGACGGCGCCAGGAACGGGGTCAGCAGCAGCGGCGCGTAGGTCTTGCGGTACAGCGCCACGTCGCTGACCGACAGCGCGCCCAGCGTTTCGCCGTGATAGCTGCCAGTCAGCGCGATGAAACGGGTCTTCTCGCCATGGCCCTGGTTGAGCCAGTAGTGGAAGCTCATCTTCAGCGCCACTTCGATCGCCGCCGAGCCATTGTCGGCATAGAACACGCGCTCAAGCCCCGGCGAGGTGATCCGTACCAGTTCCTCGGCCAGTTCGATCGCCGGTTGATGCGTGAATCCGGCGAAGATCACATGTTCCAGCGAGCGCGCCTGCTCGGCCAGCGCGGCGGCGATGCGCGGGTTGGCATGGCCGAACAGGTTGGTCCACCACGAACTGATGCCGTCCAGGTAGCGGCGGCCATCCGCATCGATCAGCCAGGCGCCATCGCCGCGCACGATGGGTACCATCGGCACGCCGCCGGCGAGTTCGTGATCGTGCATCTGCGTGCAGGGGTGCCACACGTGTTTCAGGTCGCGCTCGGCGAGTGCGGCGTTGCTGCTTGCAGGCTTGCTCATCCGGCTATCATCGGCGCTGCGCGATGGGCGCTCAAGTGCGCGCTGGAAAGTCGCCCGGATCGAGGCGGAATCACTAGTTGAACTACGTTCGCAAAAGCCTGCTTGGCCTCGGTGTGCTGCTGCTGGCATCGGCCGTGCTGTTGTGGTTTCTGCCCGCACGCTGGCTGATGCCGTGGGTCGAGCCGCAACTGCACGGATGGCGGCTGCAACAGGTGCAGGGCTCGCTGTGGCAAGGGCGGGCGGCGGAAGTCGTGAGCCCTGGCGGGGAGATGGTCGGCGAACTGCAATGGCGGGTGTCGCGACTCGCATTGCTGGGCCGATTGCTATCGCGCGTGTCGTTCAACGGGCCGCAGTTGCAGTTCTCCACGACAGTGGAACGGTTGCCTGGCGATCGCATCGTGCTGAGTGATGCGAACCTGCATGGCGAACTCTCCGCGCTGGGCCATGATTTCACGTCGCCGTGGGGGCAGCCTCGCGGAGAGATGCAGGTGGCTGCGCCGCAGGCAGAGCTGCAGGGCGGCTGGCCGCTGCAACTGGACGCCCGGGCGCATTGGAAGCACGCGGTGATGCGCACGCCGCATGGCGACGTGGCGCTCGGCGAGCTGCAAATGCAGGCCCGGGCACAAGGCGGCGTGATCCAGGCGCAAGTGCATGACGATGGCAACGGCCCCTTGCACGTCGATGGCCAGATCCAGCTGAGCCCGCTCGGCTGGCGACTGGACGCCGCGTTGCGGCCACGACAGACTGATCCGTCGCTGCACCGGTGGCTGGCCAGTCTCGGGCCGGCGTCCGCCGATGGCAGCGTGGTTATCCATCGCAGCGGCGGGCTGGCGACACCGGCACGGACATTGAAATGAGGAAGCGAAAAGCATGAATCCCGATATCGCCGCCACCGCACTGGCCGCGGCGCGCGAAGCCGCCGACGCGGCGGCCGAGGTGATCAGGCACTACTGGCGGCGAGGCGTCGACGTCGAGATGAAAGCCGATGCGACGCCGGTGACCATCGCCGATCGCGAAGCCGAGCAGGCGATCCGGAAGATCCTGCAGGCAGCGCTGCCGCAGGCGTCCATCTACGGCGAGGAGTTCGGCCTGGAAGGCGAACGCGGCGGCCTGCTGTGGCTGGTCGATCCGCTGGACGGCACCAAGAGTTTCGTGCGCCGCACGCCGTTCTTCTCCACCCAGATTGCGCTGATGGATGGCGACGAACTCGCGCTCGGCGTATCCAGCGCGCCGATCTACGGCGAAACGATGTGGGCCAGCGCCGGCAACGGCGCGTGGCTCGACGGCGCACGCGTGCAGGTGGCTGCCACGTCGGCGTTCGCCGAGGCATCGCTTTCCATCGGCAACGTGAAGACGCTTACCGCCGATGCGCGCTGGGAGGCATTGGGTGCATTGATCCGCGACAGCAACCGCATTCGCGGCTACGGCGATTTCTGCCACTACCACCTGCTGGCGCGCGGCGCGCTGGACCTGGTCATCGAGTCGGACGTCAACATCCTGGACATCGCGGCGCTGGCCGTGATCGTGCGCGAAGCCGGCGGCGTGTTCACCGACCTCGATGGCGCGGCGCCGACGCTGGACACGCGCAGCGTGCTGGCCGGCACCGGGGCGATCCACGCGCAGGCGCTGCAGCGACTGCGGCGCTGAACCACGCGCGCTAGAATGAGCGGATGCCCAAGCTACCCATCATCCATGCCACGCGCGACGTCACCGACAGCCGGTTCCTGCAGGTCGAGCAGGTCGACCTGGAGTTTTCCAACGGCGTGCGGCGCACGTACGAACGGTTGAAGGGCAGCGGCCTGGGCGCGGTGATCATCGTGCCGATGCTGGACGATGAAACCGTGCTGCTGGTGCGCGAATACGGCGGCGGCGTGGGCCGCTACGAACTGGGGCTGCCGAAAGGTCGCCTCGATCAGGACGAGACCGCCGAGCAGGGTGCCGAGCGCGAGCTGAAGGAAGAGATCGGCTATGGCGCGCACCGGCTGAAGATTCTGCACAACCTGTCGTTGTCGCCGTCGTACATGACGCACATGGCGCATGTTGTACTGGCGCAGGACCTCTATCCGGAAAAGCTGGCCGGCGACGAGCCGGAAGAGCTCGAAGTGGTGCCATGGAAGATGAGCGAGCTGCATACCCTGCTCGGCCGCGATGACGTGACCGAGGGGCGCTCGATCGCTGCGCTGTTCATGGCCCGCGAGTACCTGGCCGGGCGCTTCGAGCGCTCATGAGTGCCAGCGCTCCCTCTGCCTTGGCGTATCGGATCGGCGAGATCGCCCGCGCTGCCGGCGATGCCATCATGGCGGTGTATCGCGGCGATTTCGCCGTGCAGACCAAGGCCGATGCATCGCCATTGACGGCCGCGGACCTCGCCGCGCAGAGGGTCATCCTGGCCGGGTTGAGCGAACTCGATCCGCTGCTGCCGATATTGTCCGAAGAGGCCAAGGCGCTGCCATGGCCCGAACGCCAGCACTGGTCGCGCTACTGGCTGGTGGACCCGCTCGACGGCACGCGCGAATTCATCAAGCGCAACGGCGAGTTCACCGTCAACATCGCACTGATCGACCAGCGACAGTCCGTGCTTGGCGCGGTGTTGGCTCCGGTGACAGGCGAGCTCTATCTTGCCGAGCGCGGGCATGGCGCATGGTTGCAGGTACAGGCCGATGGCGACTGGCAGCGGATCGGCACCCGACCCCTGCGACAGCCGCCGCTGGTGGCCGGCAGCCGTTCGCACGGCGGGCCGCAGCGCAGCTTGCTGGAGCAACTGGTCGGCAGCGATTACGAGCTGGCTCCGCTGGGCTCGTCGCTGAAATTCTGCCTGATCGCGCGCGGCGCCGCGGACGTCTATCTGCGCCTCGGCCTGACCAGCGAATGGGATACGGCGGCCGCGCAGTGCGTGCTGGAAGAGGCCGGTGGCGCCTTGCTCGACTTGGCTGGAAGCCCCTTTCGCTACAACCGCGGCGAGTCGCTGCTGAATCCGGAGTTCATCGCAGTGGGCGACAGCACGCTCGACTGGGCGGCCCGGCTGCAGGCGATGCAGCGTTGACCTGGATGGACGTGCGCGAAAGCAACGTTCCCGCACTGATGGATTGCCCAGCGACATGAGCGACTCGACCCGATACAGCCTCGACGACCTGCTTGCGATCATGGCGCGCCTGCGCGATCCCGAACGTGGCTGTCCGTGGGATGTGCAGCAGGATTTCTCCTCCATCGCGGCATACACCATCGAGGAGGCCTACGAAGTGGCCGACGCGATCGACCGCGAGCACTGGCACGACTTGCGCGACGAACTCGGCGACCTGCTGCTGCAAGTGGTGTTCCATGCGCAGATGGCGCAGGAGCGTGGGCTGTTCGACTTTGCCGACGTGGCCCATGCGATCAGCGCCAAGATGCGGCGGCGTCATCCGCACGTCTTCGGCGAGGTGCGTTACGCCGACCTCGACGAGCAGAAACGTGCGTGGGAAGACATCAAGACCCAGGAGCGGGCGGACAGGGGCGAAGGCGTCGACGACAGCGCGCTGGCGGGCATTTCGGCCGGGTTGCCCGAATGGAAGCGTGCGCTGAAGCTGCAGCAGCGTGCCGCTGCGACCGGCTTCGAATGGACCGATCCGCAGCCTGTGCTGGCGAAGCTGGCCGAAGAGGTGGACGAGGTGCGTGCCGAGTTCGCCAACGGCGCCGATCCGGTCCGGCTGCAGGACGAAATCGGCGACGTGCTGTTCGTGACGGCGAACCTGGCGCGCCATGCCGGCGTCGATTTTTCGCGGGCCCTGCGGCATGCCAACGCCAAGTTCGAGCGACGCTTCAGGCAGATGGAGCGGCTGGCCGCGGACGAAGGCGTCGCGTTCGCGGAACGCACGCTCGCCGAGCAGGAGCAACTGTGGCTGCGCGCCAAGGCGATCGAGCGCGAGTCGTAGCCCGCGCCGTGCGAAACCCTGTTCATTGCTGGCCGCCTGCAACCTTTTCGCGCCGGGCGGCATCCCAGGCTGGTCGTCCATTCGAGGAGTTCACCATGCGCCGTCTTGTTACCGCCGCCTTGTTGCTTGCGCCGTTCGCCGCCTTTGCCGCCACGCCGTGCAAGTACGAAGCGCCGCGAAATCTCCAGCTCGACCTGGCCGGCGTGCGCGCCGTGCAGATCGAAGTGCACAGCCAGGACCTGCATCTGACCGGCAGCGACAGCGCCAAGGGCCTCACCGCTACCGGGCGCGCGTGCGCCTCGGACAAGGCGGTGCTGGACGATCTGCAGATCGTCCAGCGACGCGAGGGCGACCAGCTGTTGATCGACATCGGCGCCAGCAACAACCATTCTTCGCTGGGCCTGTTCGGCAACTCGTATGCGAATCTCGAGGTGACCATGCAGTTGCCGGCGAACCTGCCGGTGACGCTGGGCGTGGGCTCCGGCGACGCCGACGTCAGCGGCGTGCAGCAGTTGCAGAGCAACGTCGGTTCGGGCGATCTGCACGTTCGCCAGGTGCGTGGAGCGTTCAGCACCAGCGTCGGCTCGGGCGACGTCGACGCGACCGACATCGGCAGCCTTCAGCTGGGCTCGGTCGGCTCGGGCGACTTCAAGGCTTCCGGCATCAAGGGCGATGCCCGCATCGGCAGCATCGGCTCGGGCGACGTGACCTTGCGCAACGTCGGCGGCAGCGTGCGGGCCGATACGCTGGGTTCGGGCGACCTGACGGTGGACGAGGTCGCTGGCGATTTCAGCCTGGGCGCCAAGGGCAGCGGCGACGCCAACCATTCCGGCGTCAAGGGCAAGGTCAGCGTGCCACACGACAACGACAACGACGACGATTGAGCGCGGTGGTCAGCCCAGCCAGCGCCAGGTCCAGTACACCAGCGGCGCGCACACCAGCAAGAACGGAATCGACACCAGGTGCAGCAGCCGCAGGCCATGCGGCTGCTTCGCCAGGCGCAGGGCGATCAGGTTCGCGAGCGAGCCGATCGCCACGCCGAAGCCGCCCACGTTCACCGCGACGGCCAGCCCGATGGCGTCCGGTGTGCGATCGAGCAACAGCACGGTCGCCGGCACGTTGCTGATCAGCTGCGAGGCAATGATGCCGCTGGTATAAAGCGTCAGCGGCTGCCCGAAGTCGAGACGGTCCAGCGCCTGTCGCACCAGCGGCAGTTCGGCGAAATGGCCCAGGCCCAGAAAGATCGCCGCGAAGGTCAGCAGCAGCAGCCAGTCGATCCGCGCCAGGCTCGAGCGCGACAGCAGCGCGAACAGCACCAGCAGCAGCGCTGCGCCGAGCGGCGCGTGGTGGTATTCCATCAGCAGCACCATGCCGGCCAGCGCGGCCGTCGACCACGCGCCAAGCCGGCGTGAGGCGGGCCGGCCGTCGATTCTGTCCGGCGCCAGTTCGACCCGGTCGCGCGGCAGCCACAGCAGGGTGAAGCTGGCCACCAGCGCGAACATCACGGCGGCCGCCGGCAGCATCGCCAGCACGAACCGCAGGAACGGCATCGAGGCGCGTTGCCAGAGCAGCAGGTTCTGCGGGTTGCCGATCGGGCTCAGGGCCGAACCCGCGTTCACGGCCAACGCTTCGAGCACCACCATGCGCAGCACCGGCAGGTTCGAGATCCCTCCGATCGCGAGGGTCAGCGGCACGATCAGGAACAGGCTCACGTCGTTGGTCAGCACCGTCGACAGCAACGCCGTCGCGCACACCAGCAGCAAGCCGAGGCTGCGCAGGGAATGGGCGCGAACGACCAGCGCGATCGCCGCGTGTTGGACCAGGCCGCTGTCGCGGATGCCCTGTATCGCGATCAGCAGGCCCATCAGCCCGGCAAGCGTGGGCCACTGCAGCCATTGCCCGTATTTCACCAGCGGCTGCGGATCCAGCAGCGCCAGCGCCAACGCCAGCAGCGCGAACAGCAACAGCAGCCATTCGGCCTGCAGCCTGGCGCGCCAGCTCAAGGGTGCGAGCGTGGTGCCGTTCAACACGGCAGGCCGCGATCCACCCGCGCGGTTTTCCCGCGCATTGCCATCGCGTCGCGGCTCACCACCCGCTCAGTCCTTCGATTTCATAAAGCCTCTGCCAGCTTGGCCGCGCACGCACCAGGTCGGCCAGGCGTTTCAGCGCGTGCCACCCGGTGGCGGGGCGAGGCATGTTGCGCGACCAGCGCATCAGCATGGTCAGCAGCAGGTCGGCGCCGGAAAATTCGCGGCCGAGCAGGTAGGGGCCGCTGGCCGACAACTGCGCATCCAGCAGATCCCACACGCCTTCGATCTTGCGCTGCAGGGCGGCGCGTACTTCCGGCGTGTGTTCCGCCGAGCCCAGCTCAGGCGGATAGAACCAGAAGCGGTACGTCGACATCAGCGTGTTGCTGAGATAGACGATCCACTGCTGCCACGCCTCGCGCCCGGGCGTGCCCGGCGCCGGGGCCAGCCCGGATTCCGGATGCCGTTCCGCCAGGATCATCAGCAGCGCGGCCGACTCCGACAACGGCCGTCCGTCGATCACCAGCGTCGGCACCACGCCGCGCGGATTGAGCTTCAGATAGGCCGGATCGCGCTGCGCTCCGGCATCCACATCGACCAATCGCAGTTCATGCGGTGCGCCGATTTCCAGCAGGGCCAGGTGCACCACCATGCTGGCGGTGCCGGGCGAGTAGTAGAGGGTATACATGGGAGTCATCGATCCTCGGTCGGCGGCGCCGCACATCTTACCCATACCCGGGATCGGGTCCCGGCTCAGCCTTCGCGCAGCAACCGCATCGGCGGCGTGCGCGTCACCTTGCGCGTGCCGACCAGGCCCAGCAGCATCACCACGAAGCCCGCGCCGAGGGCGGCGAACGCCAGCGGCCACAGCGGCGGCACGAAGCCCTCGATGTGGAACACCGCATGGCCCAGCCAGAGACCTGCACCCGCGGCACCCAGCGCAGCGGTGAAGCCGGCGACCAGGCCGAGCAGGGCGAACTCGCACGCTGCGGCAATGCGCAGCTGGCGGCGGCGCGCGCCGAGCGTGCGCAGCAGCGCCGCCTCATGCCGGCGTTCGGCGGCGCTGGCGGCAAGCGCGGCGGCCAATACCAAAGCGCCGGCTAGCAGGCTGAAGCCCAGGATCCAGCGCACGGCGTTGCCCACCCGATCGACGATCTCGCGCACGCGGTCAAGCAGCGAATCCACGTCGATCAGGCTGAGGTTGCTGTAGTCGCGCGACAGCTGTGCCAGTTGCGTGGCGTGGCCGCGCGGCAGATGGAAGCTGGCCAGCCAGGTGTGCGGCAGTTCGCCGGCATGCGCCGGATCGAGCAGCAGGAAGAAGTTGACGCGGAACGAACTCCAGTCGACCTTGCGGATGCTGCCGACCTTCGCGTCGAGGTTGCCTTCGCCCACGTTGAAGCGCAGCGTGTCGCCCACCTTGAGCGCGAACATGTCGCGCCACATGGTGTCGATCGAGACCTCCGCCTGCGCCGGATGCGCGCCCTGCCAGTGGCCGGCGACGATCTCGTTGGACGGCGGCAAGTCATCCGCCCAGGACAGGCGCAGTTGCCGGTCGGCCCACTCCTTGGCGCGGCCGTCGGCGAAGGGAAGCTGGTCGATCGGCACGCCGTTGATCGCGGTGAGTTTGCCCACCGCCAGCGGCAGCATGTTGAGCTGGTCGCCGCCGAGGCCGGCCAGGACGTTTTCGAAACCGGCGCGTTGATCGTCCTGCAGGTTCAGCGCAAACCAGTTCGGCGTGTTCGCCGGCAGTTCCTGCCGCCAGCCCTGCAACAGCGACGGCGCCACGATCGCCAGCAAGAGCAGCGCGCACAAGCCGAGGCTGAGCGCGGTGGCCTGGATCAGGCTCAGCGTGCGCCTTCGCGCCAGCGCGGCAAGCCCGAGCCGCAGCGCCGGATGTGCGCCGGGAGCGACGCGTCGCGCCATCCACAGCAGCAAGGCGGCCAGCAGCGCGGCCACCACGGCCACGCCGAGCAGGCTGGCGGCCAGAATGCCGGCCAGCTTCAACGAGCTGCTCTGGCTCCAGATCAGTCCCAGCGCAACCAGGACGGGAACCAGGTAAAGCATGTCGAAGCGACGGACTCGCCGCGTCATGCTCTGGCGGAACACCGCCACCGGCGATACCTCGGCCAGCCGCACCAGCGGCGGCAGCGCAAAGCCGGCCAGCACAGCGATGCCCATCGCGGCGGCGGCGAACGAGGGCGCCAACGGCAGCGCGGTCGGCAGGTTGCTGAACAACTGGCTGGCGAACAGCCAGGCCAGTTGCGAAAGCCCCAGCGCCAGCAACAGGCCGAGCGCCGCTGCCGGCAGCGCCAGTGCGCCGAGCGTGCCAAGCAGCAGAGCCAGCACGCGCCGGCGCGACGTACCCAGCGCGCGCAGCAAGGCCACCTCGGCAGTCTTGCGCCGCGCATAGCGTTGCGCGGAAAGCGCAATCGCAATGCCGGCCAGCAGCGCCGACAGCAAGGCGGTCAGGCGCAGGAAGGCGCCAGCCCGGTCGAATGCGGAGCGCATGCGCTCCTGGGTCTGTTCCGGCGTGATCAACTGGGCGCCCTGCGGCAGCGTCGTCGTCTGGGCCCAGTCGCGCCAGCGCTGCACCGCCGCGGGCGCGCCCGCCAGCAACAGTTCGTGACGGGCGCGACTGCCGACGCCGAGCAGCCCGGCCTGTTCGGCGTCGGCCAGGTTCATCACCGCGCGTGGCGCCAGCGCAAACAGCTGGCCGCCATCGGGCTGGCGCACGAGTTCGGCGGCGATTCTCAGTTCGCGGCCGCCCAGCTGCAGCGACTGGCCGATCCCGACATTCAAGGCCACCAGCGCGCGATGATCGAGATAGACCTCGCCCGCGGCCGGCGCATGCCCGTTGTGCGTGCGGCCTGCACCATCGCCGAGCTCCAGCGTGCCGCGCAGCGGGTAGTTCGGCCCGCCAGCCAATACGTCGAGCAACTGCGTCTGCTGATGGGCGAACGCCACACTGGGAAAGCTTGCCGTTCGCGCGATCTGCAGCTGAAGCCGGGCGGCCTGATCGACAAATCCGTCGGGTATCGCTTGCGGTGACGACAGGCCGACGTCGCCACCGATCAGTTCGGCTGCGCTGGCGAGCATGCCGCGCTCGATCCGGGTGGCCAGCGTGGCGACCACGCCAAGTGCCACCACCGCCAGCACCAGCGACGCGGCCAGCGTGCGCAGTTCGGGCAGGTGCCATTCGCGCCGCAGGCTGCGCAGGGCCAGCAGCAGGATCTTCATGCGTGCGCGCTCATGCGTTGCGCCACCACGCAACCTTCCTCCAGTTCGATCCGCCGATCGCAGCGAGCGGCCAGCGTGGCGTCGTGGGTCACCAGCACCAGCGTGGTGTGGTGGTCGCGATTCAGCGCAAAGAGCAGATCGCAGACGTGGTGACCGGTGCGCTGATCGAGATTGCCGGTGGGTTCATCGGCGAACAGCACGCGCGGGCCGTGCACGAAGGCGCGGGCGATCGCCACGCGCTGCTGCTCGCCGCCGGAAAGCTGGGCCGGATAGTGCCGCCGCCGCGAACTCAGCCCCACCGCCTCGAGCGCCTTGCGCGCACGTTCGCGCGCCGCTCCGACGCCTTCCAGCTCCAGCGGCAGCATCACGTTTTCCTCGGCGGTCAGCGCAGGCAGCAGGTGGAAGGACTGGAACACGAAGCCGACCAGCTTGCGGCGCAGGTCGGCGCGCGCTTCCTCGTCCAGCTGCTGCAGCGCATGGCCGTCCAGTTCGATGCTGCCGGCATCGGGCGTGTCCAGGCCGGCCAGCAGGCCGAGCAGCGTGGTCTTGCCGGAGCCCGAGGCACCGACGATGGCGAAGCTCTCGCCCGGCAGGATGCGCAGATCCACGTGGCTGAGTATTTCCAGTCGTCCCTCGGGGCCGCTGACCGACTTGCTAACATCACAGGCCTGAAGAATGGGACGGGAAGAATCACTCATGCGTCGATGCCTATGGTTGTTGGTCATGCTGTGCGGTATCGGCAGCGCCCAGGCGGCCGCGCCGAAAACCGTGCTGGTGCTGGGTGATTCACTGTCCGCGGCGCACAACATACCGGTGGAATCCGGCTGGGTGCATCTGCTGGACGAGCGTCTTGGCAGGATGGTGCCGAAGTGGACGGCGATCAATGCCAGCATCAGCGGCGAGACCTCGATCGGCGGACGCAACCGCCTGCCGGCCCTGCTGGCGAAATACCGACCGGACATCCTGGTGCTCGAACTGGGTGCCAACGACGGTTTGCGTGGTTTGCCGCTGCCCGCCTTGCGCGACAACCTCGCGGCCATGATCGATCAGGCGCAGCGGGCGAAGGTGCGCGTGTTGTTGCTGGGCATCGAGCTGCCGGTGAACTACGGCCCGCAGTATCGCGATGGGCTGCGGGACACTTACGCAGGACTCGCGCGCAGCCGGCATACCGCGCTGGTTCCGTTCCTGCTGGAAAATGTGGCGCTCGATCCCGCGCTGATGCAGGAAGACGGCCTGCACCCGGTGGCCAAGGCCGAACCGATCGTGCTGGAAACGGTATGGCGGCAGCTGAAACCGTTGTTGGCCCCGGGCCAAACGATCTCTGAATCGCGGTAGCGGCATTTCACGGCGCCCTCACCGGCCGCTTGATTAGATTTCACATATGTGAAACCACTGGAAGGGGCCCCCCATGACCGTACATGACGAGCAAGCAGGACTGATCCTACTGGTCGAGGACAACCGTCAGATCGCCGAGATGGTGGGAGAGTTTCTCGAGCGCCGCGGCTACTCGGTCGATTACGCCGCCGACGGCGTCAGCGGATTGCACCTGGCCGTGTCCAACAGCTACGACGTGCTCGTGCTGGACCTGGCGCTGCCGGGACTGGATGGACTGGAGGTCTGCCGCAAGCTGCGCAAGGAGGCGAAGAAGTCCACGCCCGTGCTGATGCTGACCGCGCGCGACACGCTGGAAGACAAGCTGGTGGGGCTGGAAGCCGGCGCCGACGATTACCTGGTCAAGCCGTTCGAGGTGCGGGAACTGGAAGCCCGCCTGCGCGCGCTGATCCGGCGCGATCGACGCCAGGTATCCACGGAAGTGCTCACGGTCGGCGACATGATGCTGGACACCGCCACGCTGCGGCTGACCCGCGAGGGGCAGGAGCTCACCGTGTCGCCGATCGGCCTGAAGCTGCTGGCCATCCTCATGCGCGAATCGCCGCGGGTGGTGAGCCGGCGCGACATCGAACGCGAAATCTGGGGCGACACGCTGCCGGATTCGGATACGTTGCGCTCGCATCTCTACAACCTGCGCCGGGTCATCGACAAACCCTTCGCGCGGCCGCTGCTGCATACCATCCACTCGGCTGGCTATCGCCTGGCGGACCTGGAATCGGAAGTGGCATCTACGGCGCAATCGGCCTGACTTCGCCTTGTGTCAGGGCGCAAGCATGTAATGGACAGCAGGGTAAAACCCGCGACGTTCCGGGTCGGCGCGTTCAAGCGGCGGATCGCCTGGGTGTTCGGGCTGCAACTGCTGATTGTGGCCATCGTCAGCATTCTGGGCATCTACAACGCGATGCCGATCGGGGCGGTGATCGCAGTGATCGTGGCCACCGCCGCGATCGCCTGGTTGGTCACACGGCGTGAATGGCGGCCGGTGCGCGCGCTGGCGCGGGTGGTCAATCGCTGGGATGGCCAGCAGCTCGATCCGGACGCGCTCGACCTTAGCCGGCTGTCCGCCGATACCGATGCCGACGTCGCTTCGCTGGTGCGCGGGCTGCACGGATTCGCGGCGCGCATCGCCGGCTACAACCAGCGCGAACGCAACTTCACCCGCGACGCCAGCCATGAACTGCGCAGTCCGCTGACCGTCATCAAGATGTCGATCGACATGCTGGCCGAAGAGGAAAACCTCAGCGACTTCGGGGTGCGCTCGGTACATCGGATCAGGCGCGCCGCACGCGAAATGGAAGTGCTGGTGGAGGCGCTTCTTCTGCTCGCGCGCGAGCCGGACGCGTCGGATGGCGAGCGCTTCGTCGTCAACGAGCTGTTGCGCCCGCAGCTGGCCTCCGCGCGCGATCTGCTGGCCGGGCGGCCGATCGAACTGGCGCTCGAGGAAACCGACCGCTTTGCGGTGCGGGGTTCGACGCAGGCGTTTTCCGTGCTGTGCTGGCAGCTGATCCGCAATGCGTGCCAGCAGACCGAACAGGGCACCGTGGTGGTGACCGTCGGGCCCGGCGTGGTGAGCGTGAGCAACCATGCCGATACCTATCTTGGTGGCGACACCTCGCGTCCCGTGCGCATGCCCGGGGCCGACCGGCACGGCTTCGAGCTGGCCATTGCCCAGCGCATCAGCGACCGCTTCGGCTGGCCGCTTGAATTGCAGACGCGCCTCGGCGAAGAGAACATCGCCCGCATCCGTTTTCCGCAACCGCTGCCGGCGAACGGGCCGGTCCGAAGCACCGAAGGGTTTTAGGTCGGCGTTGCAGCCAAACCTGGCCGATCCCGTTCCAAGTCGAAACGAACCGGCCTCGCAGAGCGGACCTGCTCCTGGCTCAGCCGCCCTGCAGCGCGGGGTCAACGCTGAACGCGCAGCCGGTTTTCGACTTCACCTCGTCGAGGCTGATGCCTTCGTTGAGCTCGATCAGGGTCAGCCCCTGGCCTTTGTCCACCTTGAACACGCACAGGTCGGTGATGATGAGGTCGACCACTTGCTTGCCGGTCAGCGGCAGGTCGCAATTGGTCTTGATCTTCGGGCTGCCGTCCTTCGCGTTGTGCTCCATCAGCACCACCACGCGCTTGACGCCGCTGACCAGATCCATGGCGCCGCCCGGGCCCTTGACCATCTTGCCCGGCACCATCCAGTTCGCCAGGTCGCCATGGCAGGACACTTCCAGTCCACCCAGGATCGACAGGTCGATGTGGCCGCCGCGGATCATCGCGAACGAATCGGCGCTGGAGAAAAAGCTGGAGCCGGGCAGGGTGGTGATGGTCTGCTTGCCGGCGTTGATCAGGTCGGGATCGATCTCGTCTTCGGTCGGGAACGGGCCGATGCCGAGCAGGCCATTCTCCGATTGCAGGGTGACGTTGACGCCTTCGGGGATGTAGTTCGCCACCATGGTGGGAATGCCGATACCCAGGTTCACGTAGAAACCGTCCTGCAGCTCCTGCGCCGCGCGCCGCGCCATCGCCACGCGGGTCGGGCTTTCCTTGCCGGCGGCGACGCCGGCAATGGTGCGGAATTCGATGCGCTTCTCGTACTTCGCGCCCTGCACGATGCGGTCGACGTAAATGCCGGGCACGTGGATGTTGTTGGGATCGAGTTCGCCCACCGGCACCAGTTGTTCCACCTCGGCGACGCAGGACTTGCCGCAGGTGGCGATCATCGGGTTGAAGTTGCGCGCGGTCTCGCGGAACACCAGGTTGCCGTGGGCGTCGCCCTTCCACGCCTTGACGATGGACAGGTCGGCGGTGATGGATTCCTCCAGCACGTATTCCTTGCCGCCGAACATCTTGGTTTCCTTGCCTTCGGCCAGCTTGGTGCCGAACGCGGTGCGCGTGTAGAAGCCGGGGATGCCGGCGCCGCCGGCGCGCAGCTTCTCGGCCAAGGTGCCCTGCGGGGTCAGGTGCAATTCCAGTTCGCCGGCCAGCGTCTGGCGTTCGAACTCCTTGTTCTCGCCCACGTAGGAGGCGTAAACGCGCTTCACCTGATGCGTCTTCAGCAACGGGCCCATGCCGAAATCGTCCACGCCGGCGTTGTTGCCGACGATGGTCAGCTCCCTGGTGCCGGCTTCGAGCAAGGCGCCGATCAGGTTCTCGGGGATGCCGCACAGGCCGAAACCGCCCGCCGCGATCGTCATGCCGTCGAACAGCAGACCGTCAAGGGCTTGCGCCGCGCTCGGATAAACCTTGTCCATTGCCGTGCCTTTCTCATGGAGAGTCAGCTGCCAAGGATACGACGGTTTGCCCTGCGCCGGCCCTGTACCAAGGTCGCAAGCGCGCCCGCGGCGCCTTCCCCTGGCCCGGTGGGGCGCAGGCCGGGTGCGAACGCTAGCTTGTCCGCTGCAGGATTTGGGTGCTTGACGCAAAGATTTACACGTGTAAACATTTGCCCACTTACACGCGTAAACGGTGACCCATGGCCATCAGCGAAGCCGAAGCCGTAGTGATGGATGTGCTGTGGCGCGAGGCACCCCGCACTGCCGAAGAAATTCTGGCCGAAGTCGGTCCGGCACAGAACTGGCAGGAGGGCACGGTGAAGTCCCTGCTCAACCGCCTGCTGAGGAAAAAAGCCGTGCACGCGGAGCGCGATGGCCGCCGGTATCTCTACACGCCCTTGCTCAGCCGCGAGCACTATGTGCTGCAGGAGAGCAAGGGGCTGCTCGACCGGCTGTTCGGCGGGCGCGTGGCGCCGCTGGTGGCGCATTTTTCCGAGCAGCGCAAACTGTCGAAGAAGGACATCGCCGAACTGCGCAAGCTGCTGCAGGAGCTCGACGATGAACGGCATTGAATGGGGCGCCATCGACTGGCTCGGTCGCGGCTGGCTGCTGGTGCTGTCGTTTACGGCGGCCGTGCTGCTGGTTGCAACGTTGCGCAAGGTGTCTCGTCATCTGTTCGGCGCCGAGCGCGCGTTCGCCCTGTGGCTTTTGCCTCCGCTGGCAATGCTGGCCAGCCAGCTGCCCCATGTGGTCGGCGTGGATCACGCGCCCCTGCCTGCGCTGGTCTATCTGATCACTTCAGCGATCGGCGCGCCGCCCAGCGTCCAGGCATCGCCCGTCATCGGCTGGCGCCACGGGATTCTGGCGGTCTGGTTTGGCGGCATCGTGATCAGTCTGGCGCTCGCCGCGCTGGCGCAGTCGCGCTATCGCTCGCGCCTGAGCGGAGCCACGGCGATAGCCGTCCGATCGCACTGGCCAGTGTGGCGCGCCGCCAGTGTCGATGTCGGGCCGGCGCTCGTCGGTGCGTGGCAGGCCCGCATCGTGGTGCCTGCCGATTTCGAGCATCGCTACGACGCGACCGAGCGCTCGCTGATCCTTGCTCACGAGGCGATGCATGCGCAACGGCACGATGGATGGTGGTGTCTGCTGGCGCAGGTCGTCGTTGCCATGTTCTGGTTCCATCCGATGGCCTGGTGGGCGCTTGGCGCACTGCGCCACGATCAGGAGCTGGCCTGTGATGCCGCCGTGCTCGGGGAACACCGCGCGCAGCGACGCAGCTACGCGAATGCCATGTTGAAGACCCAATCGGCGCAGTTCGCCTTGCCAGTGGGTTGCCCCTGGTCACCTCGTCATCCACTCACGGAGCGCATAGCCATGTTGAAGTCACCTTTGCCCAGCCGCTTTCGCCGCCATGCCGGCACCATGGCGATAGTCGCACTTGCATGCGCGGTGGGCGGCATCGTCTACGCCGCCAGCGCACCCTCCGGGCAGGGCCCGGCCATGGCCGCTGGCTCCGTCGGTGAATACCAGCTGGACATGAAGCTCGAGCTGGGCAGCGACGACCTGCATGCCAGCCATGCCGAGCGCACATCACTCGCCCTGTGCATGCAACCCGGCAAGAGCGGCAGCGTGACCACGCATGGCTGGACGGTGGAGGCCACACCCGCACCGGAAGGCGACAGCAGGCTGCGCATCGATCTGGCCGTGACCGGCACCGACGGCGTAGCCGTTGCTCGCGCCGAGCTGCACGGCGCGCTCGGTGAACCCGTGCATGCGCAGGGCAACGGCGAGGACGGTAAGCACCGCTATGCCATCGACATCACGCCCCTGGCCGGCTGCCCCGCACGCAGCGCAACCGCTGACACCGGCGCCCGCCTGCGTCCGGTCAGCCAGGCCGTGCGGAACGAGTCTGCGCGAGCGGTGGCTGTATCGGTGGCATTGGCTTCTGGGCTGACCCTGGTCAACCCCGAGGCATTGGACAACCGCCTCGTTACGCTCAACTTCGACAACATACCGGCCGAACGCGCGATGCAGCTGATCGCCGATATCGATGGTGCCAAAGCGGTGTTCGATGGGAACCGGGTGAGTTTCGAGTCGAAGTGAACGATGGGCTGGCTATACTCGCCCGGTCATGCATCGGGAGAGCGAAGTGAAGCCGCGCCACGTGTTGTTTGCCCTTGCCGCCCTCGGAGTCGTCACCGTGAGCCACGCCGCCGTCTCGCCCGTACTGGTGATCCACGGCGGCGCTGGCGTGATCAGGCGCGACATGACGCCCGCCCGCGAAAAAGCCGTGCGCGAGGCGCTGGCGCACGCCTTGCAGGATGGCCACGCCCAGCTCAAGGCAGGCAAGAGTGCGCTGGATGCGGTGGCCGCCGCGCTCACCGTGCTGGAGGACGATCCGAACTTCAACGCGGGCAAGGGTTCGGTGTTCACCCACGACGGCACCAACGAGCTGGACGCCGCGATCATGGACGGCTATACGCTGCGCGCCGGCGCGGTGGCCGGCGTGCGGCGCATCAAGAATCCGATCCTGCTGGCTCGTGCGATAATGGACCGGACGCAGCATGTGATGCTGTCCGGCGATGGCGCCGAAGCGTTTGCGCAGAGCATCGGCATGCCGCTGGTCGACCCTTCGTACTTTCGTACCGAGGAACGCTGGCAGCAGCTGCAGAAGGCCTTGAAGGAGGACGCTGCGAAGCAGCCGCATGCGGACGTCGAGACGGCCAAACACTTCGGTACGGTCGGCGCGGTGGCGCTGGACGCACAAGGACATCTGGCAGCAGGTACCTCCACCGGCGGGATGACCGACAAGCGCTGGGGCCGCATCGGCGATTCGCCACTGATCGGCGCGGGGACCTATGCGGACTCCGGCTGCGCGGTGTCGGGTACCGGTTGGGGCGAGTTCTACATCCGCACCGTGGCGGCGCACGAAATCTGCATGAAGGTCACGCAGATGCGGATACCGCTGAAGCGCGCCGCGGCCGAGGTGATCAATCAGGAAATCCCTTCGATGGGCGGCAACGGCGGCGCGATCGCGCTGGACGCCGACGGCCACATCTCCATCCCGTTCAATACCGACGGCATGTACCGCGGATGGATCGGCGCGGACGGCGTGGCGCACGTCGCGCTGTACGGCGACGAGGACGACGGCACCGCCGAACTGCCGCAGCCGGTTGCCGCAACGAGCATTGCGCAGCCCTGAGCGTTGCTGCCCGGCGCAGGTCAGGCGATGCAATGCGTGCGCCATGGCGCCGCCGCGGGGCGTTTCTACCGAAGCTTGTGGAGCTCGGCGGGAGTCAGCGCGCCGCTGATGCCCAGGCGGCTGCCATCGGCGCGGATCAGCAACACGCGGGGCGTTTCGCCGCCCCAGCGCGGATCGAGCAGGAAGTTGATCCGTTCCGGCGACGCTTCGGCGTAGGCCAGGTTTGGGTGGGCGTCCATCTTCATGGCGTGCAGGCGCGCCTGGATCGCGTCACGCTGCTCCATGCTGTCGGTCGCCACGACGACCAGTTCGATGTCGTCCGGGTGGGCGTGTTGCAGCTTGTCCAGCGCCTGCAGATTGGACTCGCAATAAGCGCAATCGAGCGCCCACAGCGCGATGATCCGCTCGCCGCGGGCAGGCGGCTTCAGCAGGGCGGGCACATCGGCTGCGCTCAACGGTTGCAGCGACGCCGCCATGGACAGGCTCGGCAGCAGCAGCGCCCAGGCGAACAACAGGCACTTCATCGCGGCACCCCGATCAGGCGAAAGCCGGCGGCCGTGTTCCACGCCACGAATGCACGATCCCGCTTCAGCAACAGCTGCGGCGAGGCGACCGCGCCGGGACTGCTGGCGATCTCGCGGGCGGCGTCGAAATGCGCGCCGTTGTCGGCGGAATGGCGCAGCATCAGGGCATAGCCGCCGGCGTTCACCTGGTTCCACGCGATCCACACCTCGCGCCCGTGCATGGCGACGTCGGCATGGCTGGCGCCTGCGGCGGCGATGGCCAGCGGATGCTTCGGCGCATGGCCGGGATCGAGCTGGCCGTACCAGATCGTCGGCCGCTCCTTGGCTTCGTACCACACCGCATGGCGGGTGCCGTCGCGGCCGATCGCCAGGCCCGGGCCATGATGGGGGCAACCGGCGATCTGCCACTCGCTGAACGTGGCGCGCTCGGCATGGCTCGTTTGGCCGTCCGTATGCAGCACGGCATAGGCATGGTCGCGGATGTTGTCGCCGTAGATGCTGCGGAAGAACGCGGCGATCTCGCCGTTCGGCGTACGCGCCAGCGCGATCCGGCAGCACTCGCAGCTCTGGTCGATCAGTTTCCGTTCGGCCGAGAAGCTGGCGCCGCCGTCGCTGGACCAGCTGTAGTACACCGCGGCGCCGAGGTAGGGCTGATGCCTGGCGGTGGCGGCGATGACGTCGCGCTTGTCGATCCATGCCAGCACGATGCGACCATGGCCATCCACGGCGAGCGCGTCGAAGCGGTGGGTGATCTCGGCGCGATCGTGGTGCACGGTGAGCGGCGTGCTGAAATGCGAGCCGTGATCCAGCGAGCGGGCGAAACGCACGAAGCCGGTCCACGGCTTGGCGCGCGGTTGCGACCAGCTCACGTAGATTTCGTCGTGGGCGCCGAATGCGATCTTCGGCCGGTTCTCGCCTTCCGCGTAGATGCGCTCGGCCACCGGATTCACTTGGACCGGCGTGCTCAGCGTGGCGCCGTCGTCATCCGAATGGCGCAGGCGCACATGGCCATCGGCGGCGTCCACCAGCCACAGGCGGCCATGGCTGTCGAAGGCGGCGCTGGCGCCGAGCTCCGGGCCTTTGGGCATTTCCATGTGCATGCCGTCATGCGCGAGCAGCGCTGGCGAAAGCAGGCAGAGCAGGGCGATCAGCAGATGGCGCATCACAACTCCCAGCGCAATTCGCCGAACCAGGTGCGGCCGGCGTAGGGATGGTAGACCCAGTATTTCTCGTTGGTGAGGTTGTCCACGCCGAGCGAAGCGCGCCAGCCCGGCGAGAACGCCCAGCGCAGCTTGGCGTCGGCCACGGTGAAGCGGCTGACCGCGCCGTAGCTGTCGACGTAGTCGCTGTTGTCCAGCGTGCCGTACTGGCGCCCGGAATGGCGGATACCCAGCGAGGCGTCCCACTGCGGCGCGAAGCGGTAATCGGCGAACACGCTGGCGCGGATTTTCGGGATGCGCGGGAAATATTTGCCGTTGGCGAGCGGATACTGCCGGTCGCTCAGCGTCTTCGCATCGTTGAAGGCCAGGCTGGCCTGCAGGTCGAGTCCGGCCGTCCAGACGTCCACAAGGGCCAGCTCGCCCTCGATGCCGCGGCTGCGCATGCGGTCGATGTTCTGCACGCTGGTCACGCTAGGCGTGACGGTGATGTCGGTCTGCGAATAGAGCGAGTCGGCGATGCGGTCCTGGAACACCGAAGCGCGCCAGTGGCCGTGGGTGAGCTGGCGAGTGATCGTGACATCGGTGGACTCGTCCCGTTCGGGTTTCAGGCCGGGATTGTTGTTGACGATCGCGTTGGCCGAAATGCTGCCCTGGAACAACTCCGCCACGGTCGGATAGCGCACCGCCTTGCCGTGCGCCAGGCGCAATTCCCAGCCATCGGCGACATCCCAGCTCAACGCCGCCTTCGGCGAAAAGTCGGTGCGCCGGCGATCGGCATAGCGCAAGCTGGCCTGGGCGTTGCCGAGCAGGCCGCCGTAGGCGCGCCACTGCTCCAGCCGTCCGCCGAGGGTGAGCGACCAGGCGTCGGCAAAACTCCACACGTCCTGCAGATACGCCGCACGGGTCTGGCTGCGTCCGGCAAAGGCGCTGACCGGCGCGCCGTCCGCCGCGGCGAGCCAGTCGGCGGCGTTGCGCACGCGCGTTTCCAGCACGTAGCGGTCGCCGTGCACGCCGGCGTACAGCATGTGCCGTTTGCCGACGGGGCCGGAACTGCGCAGGTCGAAGGTGTCCCAGCCGGAGCCGGACTTGTCGGCGATGGTGCCGGATCCGCCGCTCGGTGTGCCGGGCTCGGGCAGGCTGGCGGTGTTCGCCTGCGAGCGCAGGAAATCGTAGTGGCTGGCCACCGCGGTCCAGCGCCAGCCGTTGTCGAGGTGGCCGTTCAACTCGACGCCGTAGAGCATGTGCGTATCGCGGGACGAGGTCGGCGCCAGTCCGCTGGGCGGCAAGCCCCAGATGCGCCCGGCCGCGCTGATGACGCCGCTGTTCACCGGCTGGCCGGCGCCGTCGCGGATCAGGCTGCGGGTGCGGTCCTCGGCGCGGTCATGCCACCAGCCCACGCTGAACAACGCGGCGACGTGCGCGCTGAGGTCGACGCCGACTTTCAGCTTGGCCTGATCCTGCACCGTGTGTTCGATGCTGTTGGCGCCGTATACCAGTCGCGTCGTGCCGTTCGGATTGCGGTCGAGCGTGGCGCCGCTGACGGCGACTGCCGCGGCCGGGTCGCCGCCCGCCCTGGCGGTGGCGTACTGCATCGGCTGGCCGCGGTTGTCCAGCCGGCTGATCGCCAGCAGCCAGCTCCAGCGACCGCGCCGGTCACCCAGCGTGGCGGCCAACTGATGGCCGTTGTAATGGCCGCCGGCGCCATACGCGTCGCGATAGTCCTGGCTGAAGAACTGGCTGCTGAAGCTGGCGGTGAGCCGCTGCGGCAGCACCGTGTGGATCAGCACCGTGGTACCCAGCGAGTTGCCCGGATACAGCGCCGAATACGGGCCGTACAGGATGTCGACCGCGCCGATTTCCTGCGGCGTCACCATGCCCCAGCGCGGCGCGCCATCGTAGCCGTTGGTCATCAGGTTGGAGAGCAGCAGCCCGTCCGCGTAAACCAGGCTGCGTGCGCTCTGCAAGGTGCCGGCGTTGCGGCCGCTGATCACCGCGTTGGGGTCGCCGATGTAGCGCTTGCGCACCATCATGTTGGGGGCGTACTTGAGCGCATCGGCGCTCTCGGTGACGTTCTGCTGCTGCAGCTTCGCCTGGCTGACACGCACGTGCACGCTGGGTGTTTCCATCACCATGCTGTCGCTGGCGTGCACCGAGACCGGGGCCAGCGTGGTGGTGGCCGGGGCGGGATCGGCGGCCAGCAGCGAACTGCTGGACAATGCCAATGCGGCTGCACAGAGGCCGATCGAAAACACGTTCAAGCGATACTCTGGATGGGGGTCTAGGGTTGCAAGGATAATCCGCTGCCGCGTGCACAGCAGATGACGCGTTGTCGCAGCCACGGTCCGCCATGGGATGCACGCACACGCCGAAAGGTGCCGGCCGGGGCGCAGGAGCGCCGCGCCTTGCCGGTGGTCGTTCGTTACCTGAAGTCGCGCGGAGCGTTTTGCGCTCAGTCGTCCCGGTCGGGGCGCTCGCGAACCGGATGCTTGCCGAGCTTGCGCTGCAGCGTGCGCCGATGCATGCCGAGCCGGCGGGCGGTCTCGGAAATGTTGCCGTCGCACTCGGTGAGTACGCGCTGGATGTGTTCCCACTCGAGCCGGCGCAGCGCCAGTGGCTGCTCGGGGGCGTCGGGCGGATCGTTGTCCTCAGTGTCGCTGTCGCCATCCAGCAGGGCGCGCACGACGGCGTCGGCGTCGACCGGCTTGGACAGGTAATCGTGCGCGCCGCGCTTGATCGCCTCAACCGCCGTGGCGATCGAGGCGTAGCCGGTCAGCAGCAGCACACGAAGGTCCGGCACCAGCGCGTGCAGCTCGGGGATCAGCCGCAGCCCGTTGTCCTCGCCCAATTTCAGATCCAGCACGCAGTAGCGCGGCTGGTGCCGGCGCGTCAGCGCGCGCGCTTCGTCGAAGCTGGTGGCGGTGATGACCTCGAAGCCGCGCGAGCCGAGCGCGCGCGCCAGCACGCGCAGGAAGGTGGCGTCGTCATCGACCAGCAGCAGCGGGCGCGTGGTGGCGGCGTGGGGCAGGTCGGTCATGGCAGGGGTTTTCCTCGGGCGGAACGTTGCCCATTCTTGCCGGAAGCGTCGGCGCTTGCACGCCGGCCGGATCGGCGGTGGCTATTTTTCGGCGACCACCGCGAGCGGCAGACGCAGGCGCACCTCGGCGCCATGTCCGGTGTTGCCGGCGATCAGCTCGCCGTTGAGCCGTTCGGCCGTCGCCTCGGCCAGCGCCAGGCCGATGCCGAGGCCGGTCTGCTTCTGCGAATAACCCAGCGAGGTCAGCTCGCCGATGGCGTCGAAGCCGGAGCCATGGTCGCGTACGCTCAACTGCAGCCAGCCGGCATCGAGCGACACTTGCAGCGTCACCGCCTGGGAGTGGTTGGCGCTCGAGGCGTCAACCGCGTTGTTGAGCAGGTTGAGCAGCGCATGGCGCAGCCCTGGCGGCGTGCGCAGCACGGTGCCGCCCGTCGCTGCGTCCAGGTCCAGGGTCAGCTCGGCCTCGGGGCGCAGCAACTGGAAGCGTTCCAGGCAGCCGTGGATGAATGCCGCCACGCTCAACCTTTCCGGCTCCTGCGACAGCTGCGCCTTGCCGAAGGCGACCATCTCGCGAAGGATCGTGCGGCAGCGGTCGACCTGGCCTTCCAGCAGCGCCAGGTCTTCCGCCAGCGAGCTGTCACCGGCGTACTCGCGGCGTAGTTCGGGCAGCAGGGTGCGCATGGTCGACAGCGGCGTGTTGAGTTCGTGCGCGGCGC
>Ga0207664_10000183_pt1 | contig 47928 bp, 42 predicted proteins | sample LARL83metaG_FD_184349 | JGI IMG/M metagenome (GOLD analysis project Ga0207664, IMG submission 184349) | Corn, switchgrass and miscanthus rhizosphere microbial communities from Kellogg Biological Station, Michigan, USA - LAR L8-3 metaG... | ecosystem: Host-associated > Plants > Roots >...
CTTCGCGATGCTGCGCGTCGACGACATCAACGGCGATCCGCCGGAGGCGTCGAAGAACAAGATGCTGTTCGAGAACCTCACCCCGCTGTTCCCGCGCAAGGCCTTCAAGCTGGAGCGCGGCAACGGTTCGAGCGAGGACATCACCGGGCGCATCCTCGACCTGATCGCGCCGATCGGCAAGGGCCAGCGCGGCCTGATCGTGTCGCAGCCGAAATCCGGCAAGACGATGATGCTGCAGAACGTGGCCCAGGCGATCACCTATAACCACCCCGAAGCGCATCTGATCATGCTGCTGATCGACGAGCGCCCGGAGGAAGTGACCGAAATCGCCCGCACCGTGCGCGCCGAGGTGATTTCCTCGACGTTCGACGAGCCGGCCGTGCGCCACGTGCAGGTCGCCGAGATGGTGATCGAGCGCGCCAAGCGCCTGGTCGAACACAAGAAGGACGTGGTGATCCTGCTCGATTCGATCACCCGCCTCGCCCGGGCCTACAACACCGTGGTGCCGAGCTCCGGCAAGGTGCTCACCGGCGGTGTCGACGCGAACGCGCTGCAACGCCCGAAGCGCTTCTTCGGCGCGGCCCGCAACGTCGAGGAAGGCGGCAGCCTCACCATCATCGCCACCGCGCTGACCGAAACCGGCAGCAAGATGGACGAGGTGATCTACGAGGAGTTCAAGGGCACCGGCAACATGGAAGTGCACCTGAGCCGCCGCATCTCCGAGAAGCGCGTCTACCCGGCCATCGACATCAACCGCTCCGGCACCCGCCGCGAGGACCTGCTGATCGATCCGGACATGCTGGCCAAGATCTGGATCCTGCGCAAACTGCTGCACCCGATGGACGAGCTCTCCGCGATGGAGTTCATGCTCGACAAGATGAAGAACACCAAGTCCAACGATGAGTTCTTCAACTCGATGAAGCGCTGAGAGCAGGGCCGGCCACGCCGGCCCTGTTTCTTTCTGCCATCCGGCATCGGCAACCCTCGGGTATTCGCCAGCGAAAAGGATCTTCGTCATGGACACTTCCCGTCCTTCGCCGTCCGGCGGCGACCACGCCAACAATTTCGACGGGCTGCGACTCGTCGCTTCGCTGATGGTGCTGGTTTCCCACCAGTTCGTGCTTCTGGGCATGCACGAATCCACGCTGGCGGACGGCATGACGCTCGGCTCCATCGCGGTGGCGATGTTCTTCATCATGAGCGGTTACCTGGTGGCCGAGAGCTGGTACCACGACCCGCACGTCATGCGCTTTGCCATGCGCCGGTTCCTGCGCATCTGGCCGGCGCTGATCGTCGCCACTATCGTGATAGCGGTCGCCGGTGCGGCGGTCACTTCACTGCCGCTGCATGAATACTTCGGCCGCGAGACACGTCGCTTCATCACCTTCAACGCCCAGCTGCGCCCGTACTACACGCTGCCCGGCGTGTTCGGCACGATACCGGCCAACGCCAGCCTGTCGGCGGTCAACGGCAGCTGGTGGACGATTCCGCTCGAGGCGAAGTGCTACGCGTACGTGGCCGTACTCGGCGCCATCGGTCTGCGGCGGCGGGTGTTCACCCTGTTGGCACTGGCCGTGGTCGCCGTGATGTACGCCAAGACGCTGCCCGGACATTCCCGGGACGACGCCTTCGACAACCTCTGCTACTTCTACACGGCCTCCTTCCTGGCCGGCGTCGGCTCGCGCCAGTTCGCCGCCGAAATCGGTGGTCGGCGCCTGTTCATCGCCGGTGCCGTAGCGGCCTGCCTGCTTGCCGCCGCACTGCTGCAACACGCGCGACTGGCGCAGTGGGCCGTGATGGTGCCATTGACCCTGTGGTTCGGACGGCAAAGCACCCCGGGGCTGCGTTCCGCGGCCCGCTTCGGCGACCTGTCCTACAGCACCTATCTCTACGCATACTTCGTGCAGCAGTTGACGGTTCGCCTGTGGCCGGCGACGCCCTCCTACCTGGCGACGGCGAGCGTCGCGGGCATCGCCACCCTCCTGCTCGCCTGGTGCTCATGGCATGCGGTGGAAGCGCCGGCGCTGTCGCTGAAGCGGCGGCTTCGCGGCTGGTTCCCGGACTTCGCCCACTGACGAAGCCGGGCACGATGCCCGATCGCCGAGCGGGCTGCCGCATCCGACGGATGCACCGCTCGCAACCCGACACGGCGGGCAGACCCGGCGACGATTCCTTCCACCGATGAAACGCCGGAAAGGCGGGATGGGGGCGGCTCCGATGCTTCCCGCGACCGCAGAATGACAGTCGGCGGTTAACGCCCTGCGGGGTCACATGCCTGATCCAGCTCAAGGCGCCATCCGGGCGATGCTGCTCCAATGAGGTTCCGATCCCGCATCCCACGACGCCCCCTTTCGTCGCCTTGCGTCGTCCCCATAGTGTCGGCTCCCCCAGCGAGGCTTTGCCCGTGTCCATATCCAGTGCCGTCAAGAGCACCCCCGATCCCTGCTAGCCTGCAATGATGGTTGGCTCAGAGAGGACATCCACATGCTGCCTCGCATGGCTCTGCTTGTCGCTGGATTTCTGCTAGCGGGCACCGCCAAGGGCGTTGAAAAACCTCACCCCCCGCTGACCCTCATTTGCCCAGCTCAGACCGCCTTGGCGCGCGCGCTCGCCGTTCACGATGCCTTCGATGCGCCACCCGCCGTCAACGCGCTTATCGTCAATGTGATCGACGGCAAGTTGGCGCAGGTGCGCCAACAACTGGATGCTATGGATACCGCGGACGCTGCCCGTTGGCGGCAATCCGCCCTGGTCATCGCGACTTACGCCAGAAATCCCGCAATGGTGGCCGGCCTGCTGGACGGCGGTGCCTTGGTCGATGGTCAGGGAGCGCTGCCCGACATCAAGCGCGAGGTTCGGGATGAGCTCCTGGCGGAAGTGAAGAAGGATCCCAAATGGGCTACCGTCGACCCAGCTCCGAAGACAGCACGTGAACTGGATGCTGTTTTCCTGTTCGACGGCCGACTCGACGGCCCCGCGGCAACCATCGCCGCGCAGTGCGGCGACCTGGCGACACTCGACGTCGCGCTGGATCACCACGCCAACCTGAAGGCACGGATACCGAATAGCAACGATGTCATGGCCATGGCGGTGACCGCTGATGACCCGGTCATCGTCAAACGTCTGCTCGATAACGGCGCCGCCCCCTCGAGCACAGTGGGCGAATCCGCCGATGGACTGACTACGGCCATCGTCCAAGGCAACGCGGCCATGGTGAAGCTCTTGCTCGACCATGGCGCCGATCCCTGCGCCGAATATCGAAGCCGCCAGCAACGGCTTGATGCCTACCAGGCCAAACATCACAGGCCGAAGAGGACATTGCCCAGCGATGCCGAGATAGGTCGCCGCCAGAAGCTGCCCGATGATCTGGTCGCCCGACTGAGCTGCCCTGAACGTGACAAGGCCAGCGCTTCTAGCCTTTGACAACGGCTCCCGGACACCCGTTCGGCGATTCAACTAGTAGGCGCCACGCCGCCATCTGTACCGCCACGTACAATTATTTCTCGTCAACCCCTTTTCGTGGCTCCGTGGCGCCTCCATAGTCGGAGCCTTACCCAGCGAGGCTTTGCCTGTGTCCATACCCAGTGCCGTCAAGAGCACCCCGATCCAGGGCCGCCAGCAGCTTGCCGACTACCTCGCCGCCGGCGAGAAGCCGCGCGAAGCGTGGCGCATCGGCACCGAGCACGAGAAGTTCGGCTTCCGCACCGATGACTTGCGCCCGCCCACGTTCGAGGGCGAACGCGGCATCAAGCTGCTGCTGGAAACCATCGCCACCCGTTACGGCTGGGACGTGGCGCGCGAAGGCGAGAATCCGGTAGCCCTGTCGCGCGACAAGGCCTCGATCACGCTGGAGCCGGCCGGCCAGCTGGAGCTGTCCGGCGCACCGCTGGAAACCATCCACCAGACTTGCTGCGAGGTGAACTCGCACCTGGAGGAAGTGCGCTCGGTCGCCGACGGCATGGGCCTGGGCTTCCTCGGCATGGGTTTCCAGCCGAAGTGGCGCCGCGACGAGATGCCGTGGATGCCGAAGGGCCGCTACAAGATCATGCGCGAGTACATGCCCAAGGTCGGCTCGCTCGGCCTGGACATGATGACGCGCACCTGCACGGTGCAGGTGAACCTGGATTTCTCGTCCGAAGCGGACATGATCAAGAAGTTCCGCGTCGGCCTCGCGCTGCAGCCGATCGCCACCGCGCTGTTCGCCGACTCGCCGTTCACCGAAGGACGTCCAAACGGCTATCTGTCGTACCGCTCGCACATCTGGACCGACACCGATCCGGACCGCACCGGCATGCTCGACTTCGTGTTCGCCGACGGCTTCGGCTACGAGCGCTACGTCGACTACATCCTCGACGTGCCGATGTACTTCAGCTACCAGGACGGCAAGTACATCGATCTTGCCGGGCAGGACTTCAAGCGTTTCCTCGCCGGCGAGCTGCCCACGCTGCCGGGCGTCCACGCCACCATGAAGGACTTTGCCGACCACCTCACTACCGCCTTCCCCGAGGTGCGCCTGAAGCAGTACCTAGAGATGCGCGGCGCCGACGGCGGCCCCTGGAACCGGCTGTGCGCGCTGCCCGCGTTCTGGGTCGGCCTGCTGTACGACGACGAGGCGCTCGACGCGGCATGGGACCTGGTCAAGGACTTCAGCCGCGAGGAACGCCATGCCTTGCGCGACGGCGTGCCGAAGCACGCGCTGAAGCTGCCGTTCCGCGGCGGCACGGTACGCGACCTCGCCGAGGAGGCGTTGAAGATCGCCGGCCACGGCCTCAAGCGCCGCGCGAAACTCAACCGGAACGGCGCCGACGAGAGCATCTTCCTCGAACCGATGATCGAGATCGTGCAGGCCAACCAGACCCCTGCCGAACGCAAGCTGGAGCTGTTCCACGGCGCGTGGAACGGCAGCCTCGATCCGGTGTTCCGCGAGTTTGCGTACTGAGTCTCAGGCAGGAAGCAAACCAGGCTTTTGCTCCCTCCCCTGCTCGCAGGGGAGGGTTGGGGCGGGGTCGCTCTGGATGGGCGCGTTCGATACCTCCGCACATCCCATCAGAAGGAAGCCTGTTTCACCACTGACCACGCCACCGATTCACCCGCCCGCATCGGCTTGCAGGTGGACCCGGCCAGCGGATACTCGTCCGGTACGACCCATGGCGTGCGCTCGAGCGCGATGCACTCCTGGTTGCGCGGTAGCCGGTAGAAGTCCGGGCCATGGAAGCTCGCGAACGCCTCAAGCCGATCCAGCCGGCCGGCCTGCTCGAACGCTTCGGCATACAGCTCCAGCGCCGCGTGGGCCGTGTACAGACCTGCACACCCGCAGGCCGATTCCTTCGCTTCGCGCGGATGCGGCGCGCTGTCCGTGCCAAGGAAGAAATGCGCATCGCCGCTGGTCGCCGCCTGCAGCAGGGCGGCGCGATGCGTCTCCCGCTTGAGGATCGGGGCGCAGTAATTGTGCGGGCGGATGCCGCCCTCGAACAGCGCGTTGCGGTTGAGCAGCAGATGATGCGCGGTGATGGTGGCCGCCAGGTTGGCCGGCGCGCCGCCGACGAACTCGACCGCATCGCGCGTGGTGATGTGTTCCAGCACCATGCGCAAACCCGGAAACCGCGCCTGCAGCGGCATCAGATGGCGCTCGATGAAAACCCGTTCGCGATCGAAGATGTCGATGGCCGGATCGGTGACCTCGCCATGCAGCAGCAAGGGCAGTTCGTGCTTCTCCATCGCTTCAATCACGCGGTACACCCGCGACAGCTCGCGCACGCCGGATTGCGAATTGGTGGTGGCGCCGGCGGGGTAGTACTTGACCGCAAACACGCTGCCGCTGTCCTTCGCGCGGGCGATCTCGTCGGCTGGCGTTTCCTCGGTGAGGTACAGCGTCATCAGCGGCTGGAAACGCGAGCCCGCCGGCAGGCTCGCAAGAATCCGCCCGCGATAGTCCTCAGCTTGCGCGACCGTCGTCACCGGTGGCTTCAGGTTCGGCATCACGATGGCTCGCGCAAAACGCCGCGCGGTGTGGGCGATCACCGAGGCCAGCGCACCCCCATCGCGAAGGTGCAGGTGCCAGTCGTCGGGACGGGTGATTTCAAGACGCGTGGGTGTCATGGCTGGCGGACTCGGGATGGCGGATCGAGAAACAAGGGCACAGCGGATGCCGCGGTTATTCGCGTGGCGGGCGCATGCCGGATGCCTCTTGGCACGGCCGCCAATGGCACATGGTATCGCGCGGCTGCCCCGGTTTGTTTCGGCCACGGTCCGCAGCGTCCGTGCGTTTCGCTCTCGGCGTTGTTGCCGTACCCGTCACAATTGCACTGGAATGGCATTTCGGGTTTCGGCTGCGCGCACGCCCCAACCTCAGAAACCGATGGGAGTTGGGCGCGCAGCGTTCGCCCTCATCTACCCTGTTCCATTCTCGTGGAGAGTCGCCATGCCATTGGTTCGCATCTCGCTCCGCCGCGGCAAGTCGCCCGGCCACATCGCCGCTCTGCGCCACGGCATCTACCAGGCCATGCGCGAAACCTTCAACGTGCCGGAGAACGACCGCTTCATCCTGGTCAGCCAGCACGACGCCGACGAGTTCGACTACGACCCGAGCTATCTCGGCATCGCCCGTAGCGACGATCTGGTGATCGTGCAGATCACCTGCAACAGCGGCCGCACGGTGGAACAGAAGCAGGCGCTGTACCGACGCATCGCGGAGAATTTCTCCAACGATCCGGGCCTGCGTCCCGAAGATGTGTTCATCAACCTGGTCGAGGTGGCGAAGGAGAACTGGTCGTTCGGCAACGGTATCGCGCAATACGCGTGATGTGCAGCTCGGCCATCAACGGCATCGGCTTTCAACCGAAAGCCGATGCCAAAAGCCAGTGGCCTATTCCCCGAGCAACCACCGTGCGGCGTCGATCGCGTAGTAGGTGAGGATGGCATCGGCGCCGGCGCGCTTGAACGCGGTGAGCGATTCCAGCACCACGGCTTTCTCGTCCAGCCAGCCGTTCTGCGAGGCGGCCTTCAGCATCGCGTACTCGCCGCTGACCTGGTAGACGAAGGTCGGCGCGCCGAAGGTGTCTTTCACCCGCCGCAGCACGTCGAGGTACGGCATGCCGGGCTTCACCATCACCACGTCGGCGCCTTCGAGCAGGTCCAGCTCGATCTCGCGCAGTGCCTCGTCGCTGTTGCCGACGTCCATCTGGTAGGTGTGCTTGTTGCCCTTGCCGAGGTTCGCCGACGAACCGACCGCGTCGCGGAACGGGCCGTAGAACGCGGAGGCGTACTTTGCGGAATAGGCGAGGATGCGCGTGTGGATGTGGCCGGCCTCTTCCAGCGCGTCGCGGATGGCGCCGATGCGGCCGTCCATCATGTCCGACGGCGCCACGAAATCCATGCCGGCTTCGGCCTGGGCCAGTGACATCCTGATCAGCGCTTCGACGGTGGGCTCGTTCATCACGTAGCCGTCGCCGTCGATCAGGCCGTCCTGGCCATGCGTGGTGTACGGGTCCAGCGCCACGTCGCCGATCAGGCCCAGCTCGGGATGCTTTGCCTTCAGCGCGCGGGTGGCCCGGTGCATCAGGTTGTCGGGATTCCATGCCTCGGCGGCATCGAGCGACTTCACGTCGGCACCGGGCGACGGGAACAGCGCCAGCGCCGGAATGCCCAGGCGCACGCACTCGCCGGCCAGCTTCAGCAGCTCGTCGATCGACAGCCGGTCCACGCCCGGCATCGACGGCACCGGCTCGCGCTGGCCTTCGCCCTCGATCACGAACGCGACCATGATCAGGTCGCTCGGCAACAGGGTGTGCTCGCGCATCAGGGCGCGGGAGAAGGCGTCGCGGCGCATGCGGCGCATGCGGGTAGCGGGGAAGCTCATGGCGGAATCTCGTGGGGCGATATCGGGACATTTTACGCCGCTGCGTGCCGCACCCGTCGCTGCCGGACACTTTGCCACGGTCTGGCGGCCGGCCACCGATGGATACCGCGGCACATTCCGCGCCGTACGGTCAGCAAAACACTGGACTAACCGCCGTTACGTCGGCAGGCTTGGCGCTTCACGTCGCCAGGAAGTTACATGAGCCAGTCCAGCAGCGCCCCCACCTTGCTCGTCGATCTCGGCGGCACCAACGTCCGTTTCGGGGTGGCCGATCCTGCACGCGACAAGCCCCTGCTCACCGACAGCATCCGGCGCTACCGCGTGGCCGAGCACGACTCGCTGGTCGCCACCGCGAAGCAGTATCTCGCCGACACCGGGCTTGAAGTGCGCCGCGCCATCGTGGCCGCCGCCGGCCGCATCGTCGACGGCGAGACGGTCAAGGTCACCAACAATCCCTGGGCGATCTCGGCGCACCAGACCGCCGCCGCACTCGACCTGGAATACGTGCATCTGGTGAACGATTTCGCGGCGCAGAGCATGGCGGTGACCTTGCTGCAGGGCGACGACCTGGTCGACGTCGGCAAGCTGGCGCGGCCGGTCATCGGCGCCGAGGCCGAGCAGACCTTTGCCATCGTCGGGCCGGGCACCGGCCTGGGCGTCGGCGGCCTGCTCGTGCGCGGCGGCCATTGCAGCGTGCTGCAGACCGAGGGCGGCCACGCCGGCTTCGCTGCCCATTCGCCGGAAGACATCGCCATCCTCGACTACCTCAACCACAAGTACGGGCGCGTCTCCAACGAGCGGCTGATCTGCGGCCAGGGCCTGGTGAACCTCTACGACGCGATCTGCCACATCGTCGGCGCCCAGCCCGAGGACCTCAAACCCGAAGACATCACCGCCCGCTCCAAGGACGACAGTTGCCCGCTGTGCGCCCGCACCGTGGAAACCTTCGCCGGCATCTTCGGCAGCGTCGCCGGCGACCTCGTGCTCACGCTCGGCGCCTGGAACGGCGTGTATCTCACCGGCGGCCTGATTCCGATCCTGCTGCCGTGGCTGGAACGCGGCCGCTTCCGCGAACGCTTCGAAGCCAAGGGCCGCTTCCGCGACATCATGGAAAAAGTGCCGACCCAGGCGATCATGAATCCCGAGCCGGGGCTGCTGGGCGCGGCGGCGCTGGCGGTGCTGGAGTCGGGGCGGTCCTTGCTGCCATCGCGCTAGCCCGCTGCGACGCCACGGGTTGACGCGTATCCTTCCGATGGAATGCGAGAAATGCGTACGCCGTATACCGCCATCACCCGCCTGCTCTTCCTGCTGGCGCCAGCGCTGCCGTTCGCGGCGCTGGCGGCGCCCTCGTCGGACGCCGGCGTCACCCGCAACGCGGCGCCGGCCATTCCGGTCAAGCCGATCGCCTCGCGCGCGGAGTTGGACGCCTATCAACGCGACACGCCGCCGGCGAACTCGCCGCTGAGCTGGATCACGCCCGGCGCGCGGCGCCGCTTCCTCGACAGTCTGGTGTACCGCGAGCACGGCCTGGGCGGCATGAGCCTCGCCGATCTGCGCTACGAACTCACCCGCGAGCAGGCCTATACCCTGCTGCGCCTGTTCGGCGCGCAAAACTACGCCGTCGACCTGGATGCGCTCACCACGCCGCGCCCGGCCACGGACGACACGGCGACAAGCACGCTGGAACCCGCCTACGCTCATCTGCTGGCCGCCGAACGCGCCGACGGCGGCACTACACAGGTGCAGGCCGTCGCGCACAGCTACGCCGCGGAATTCGCGCCGGCGCAGGCCGACGCGCGCCGGCGCGCGCTCGGCGACCGCGACGCGGAACTCCTCTTCCGCGCGGCGGCGCTGGCCTTCCAGGCCACCGGCCAGCCGGACTACCTCGCCGACATGCGCCGCGATTTCGCCGAATTGCAGCGCCGCCACCGCATCGACCGCCCGCACGCCAGCGACTTCTACGACGCGCTGCTCATTGCGCATCGCGACGACGAGGCCCGCGCATTGCTCGCCGCCCATCCCGCAATCAAACGCAACCCGCCGCCGTTGATGCGTTCCTTCAGCCGCATCCGCAACGGCCAGCCCAGCCTGTGGGTCGCCACGCCGGGCACGCGCAAGCGCGAGCTGGTGCGCTTCCGCTTCAATATCCGCGCCCCGGCGCAGGTGATCGTGCTGGCCTCGACCGGCTGCCATTTTGCCGCGAACGCCGCGCGCGACATCGAGGCTGACCCGCTGCTGCGCGATCTGTTCCGCGAGTACGGGCAATGGGTAGCGCCGCCCAGCGAGGTCACCGCCTTCGATGCCGTACGCGAATGGAACGAAGCGCACCCTGCGCTGCGGCTCGGCATCGCCTACGACAACGCCGCCTTGCCGATGGTCGAGCGCTTCGAGACTCCGGCGTTCTACTTCCTCGATCACGGCACTGTCGTCGACACCGTGGTCGGCTGGCCGCCCGGCGGCAACCTCGACGCGATCCGGCGCGGCTTGCGCAAGATCGATCTGCTGCGTTGACGCAGCCTCCACGGAGAACCCTATGCCCCGCCACGACACCGCCTTCCTGTTCGACCTCGACGGTACCCTGATCGACAGCGTCTACCAGCACGTACTGGCGTGGAAGGAGGCGCTGGACCGGGAAGGTGTGGAACTGTCGGTGTGGCGCATCCATCGCAAGATAGGCATGAGCGGCGGGCTGTTCGCCAACATCCTGCTGCGCGAGACCGGGTTGGCGATCACCGCGGACCGCCTCGACCGCCTGCGCCAATGGCACGCCGAGGCGTTCAACCGGCAGCACGCGCAGGGTTCGGTGCGGCCGCTGCCCGGCGCGCGCGAACTGCTGGCCTTTCTCGACGAGCAGAAGATCCCGTGGGCGATCGCCACCAGCGGGCGGATGGAAACCGCCGCGCGCAACCTTAAGGCGCTCGGCGTCGACCCGGCGAAGGTGCCGGTGGTGACGCGCGACCAGGTGCGCCACGCCAAGCCCGACCCGGACCTGTTCCTCGCCGCCGCCGCGCGGCTGGGCGTGGACATCCAGCAGTCGCTGGTGATCGGCGACAGCGTGTGGGACATGCTCGCCGCGCAGCGTGCCCGCGCGCTCGGCGTGGGCCTGCTCTCCGGCGGCTACGGCCACGCCGAGCTGCAGCAATCCGGCGCGTTCCGCGTGTACGACGACCCGGCCGACCTGCTGCGGCACATCGACGAGGTGGCGGCGCGCGACTGAGCCGCCGCCACCCTCGCTGAACCGTGCCGCCGCGCATCATGAAAAATTAATCATCCATGCGCGTACCCGCAGTAGGCTCGTGATCAATCGCCCACGGAGCCTTCCATGCGCCGCCTCGTCGCCAGCCTGCCGCTCGCCCTGCTGCTCGCCGCGTGTTCGCCCTCGCCGGCACCACCGCAATCCGGCACCACCAGCCAGCCGGCACCGAAGAACGCCGCACTCGGTTCCCCGGAATGGTATGCGTGGGTCGATCGGTCGCTGAACATCAGCGACGACGGCCACGGCCCGGATCGCGGTTCGGACGAATGGAACCGGGCGGTGCAGAACAAGCTGGGCCAAGAGGCGCCGCAGTCGAAACCCGGTTCGCCGGAATGGCAGCAGTCGGTGGACGCGCTGCTGCGCACGCGCCTGCCGCCGTCGTCGTGACGCGAGGGCTCAGCCCGGCGCCAGCAGCGCGTCCAGGTCGCCTTCGTCGAAGCTGAGTTTCTCGCGGCTGCCACCGCCTTCGAGCACGGCGGCGGCGAGTTCGGCCTTGCGTTCCTTCAGCTCCTCGATGCGCTCTTCCACCGTGCCCGAGGTGATCAGGCGGAACACGAACACCGGCTTGTCCTGGCCGATGCGGTGCGCGCGGTCGCTGGCCTGCGCCTCGGCGGCGGGGTTCCACCACGGGTCGTAGTGGATCACGGTGTCGGCCGCGGTGAGGTTGAGTCCGACGCCACCGGCTTTCAGCGACAGCAGGAACAGCGGCACCTCGCCGTTCTGGAAGCGCTGCACCGGCTCGGCGCGGTCGCGGGTGTCGCCGGTGAGCGTGACGTAGCGGATGCGCCGGCGATCCAGCTCGGCCGCGATCAGTTTCAGCATGCCGGTGAACTGCGAGAACAGCAGCACCTTGCGGCCCTCATCGAGCAGCGCCGGCAGCATGTCCATCAGCAGTTCGAACTTGGCCGATTCGTGCACGCCGCGCGCGGCTTCCAATTTCACCAGGCGCGGGTCGCAGCAGACCTGGCGCAGCTTCAGCAGCGCGTCCAGCACCACGATGCCGGAGTGCGCGATGCCGCGCTGCGCGATCACCTCGCGCAGTTCCTCCGCCAGCGACAGGCGCAGGCCTTCGTAGAGTTCGCGCTGGCGCCCTTCCAGCACCACCCGGCGGGTGATCTCGGTCTTCGGCGGCAATTCCTTCGCCACCTGCGCCTTGGTCCGGCGCAGGATGAACGGCGCCAGGCGCAGGTTCAGCCGCTGCTGGCATTCCTCGTCGTGCTGCTTCTCGATCGGCACGCGGTAGTAGCGGCGGAACGCGCCCTCGTCGCCGAGCAGGCCGGGCACGGCCAGGTCGATCTGCGACCACAGCTCGCCCAGATGGTTTTCCAGCGGCGTGCCGGTGAGGCAGACGTAGCGCAGCGTACGCAGGCTGAGCAGCGCGCGGCGCGCCTGCGTGCGCGGGTTCTTCACCTGCTGCGCCTCGTCCAGCACGATCAGCGCGAACGGCTGTTTTCTCAAGGTGACCACATCACGCGGCAACAGCGCATAGCTGGTGAGCACGATGTCCTGCGCGCCGAGCTGGGCAAATTCCTCGGCGCGCTGCGGGCCGTGCAGGGTCAGCACCTGCAGCATCGGCGCGAAGCGCGCGATTTCCGACTGCCAGTTCGGGATCAGGCTGGTCGGCACCACGATCAGCGCGGGCTGGGTCAGCGCGCCGCCCTGCTTCAGCGACAGCAGATGGGTGATCAGCTGCAGCGTCTTGCCCAGACCCATGTCGTCGGCCAGGACGCCGCCGACGCCGGCTTCGGCCAGCGCATTGAGCCAGCGCAGGCCTTCGCGCTGGTACGGCCGCAGCTCGACGGTGAGTCCCTCGGGCACCGCGTCGCTGGCGCGTTCGGCGGCGTCGCGCAGGCGCGCGGCGAAGCCGAGCAACGGTTCGGCCGCCTCCAGCGTGCTGCCGCCGGGCATCGCCGCGACGAGTTCTTCCAGACGACCAGCCTGCACGCGTGGCAGATGGAGTTTCTTGCGCGGCTTCTCCAGGTATTCGGCCAGCGGCGCCAGCAGCCCGCGCAGTTCCTTCAGGCGCACCGGCACGCGCCGGCGCGCATCGACCGGCGCGTACCACACCGCATCTTCCGGCTCGTTCGGCGCCGGGCTGAGGTTCAACTGATGCTCGGCCAGCGCCTGCGCCACCGCGGGCAGCAGGTTGTGCCGCTGGCCGTCCAGTTCGATGCCGATTTCCAGGTCGAACGCATGGTCGTCGGCGTCTTCCACGGCCTGGCCGTACCAGCGCACCGGGCCTTCCAGCACTTCGAACGGAAAGCTCGGCGCGTATTCGACCTGGAAATTTTCCGCCTCGAGCTTGGGCCGCAACGCCAGCCAGCGCGCCGGCGTGTTGACCTCCAGCGCGCCCGCGTAACCGGTACCGGGAAACAGCCAGGCGTCGTCGGGCAGGGTTTCGGCCACGTCCCATGGCAGGCCTTCGGTATCGACGCCCGGGGTGAGTCCGGCGCGTTCGAGCTGCTCCATCGCGCTGAGTTCCTCGGCGCGGCGGCGGATGATCTCGACCAACTGGCCGTTGCGCACGCGCCGCACCAGCGGCTCGCCGCCGCGGCCGGGCAGGCGTTCGCCGGCGTAATCGAAGGCGAGCCGCGCGTAGCCGAGCGGCGGCGTACCGGCGGCCAGCCGGGCGTGCCGGGTCAGCGCGTGCAGGGTCAACACCGGCTTTGGCGCCAGTTCCGAACGGCGCACCTCACCGAACACCATCGGCAACGGCACCCGCGTGGCCAGCCGGCTGCCCGCCAGGCGGTTGCGCAGGCGACGGCCGTGCTCGTGTTTCAGCGGCGGCAATTCCAGCCAGCGGGTTTCCTCGGTCGCGGCATCGAAACGGCCCACGGTGGCGCGCTCGGCATCGAGGTACCACAGCCCGTCGATGCGCAGCAGGCGCTGGCTATGCGGCAGCACCGGCAACAGGCGCTGGCTGCCGTCTGCTTCCATCTGCCAGTGCCAGTTGAGCTGGTGCGATTTGCCGCGCGACAGCCGCAGGCCGGCCAGGCCGCCGAGGAAGCACGGTGCGGTGTCCAGGACCTCGGCCAGCAAGGTGTCGCCGACGTGGCCGCCGAGGCGCGCATAGCTGCGGCCCTTGCGCACGCTCTGCGGCAATCCCAGCATGGTCGCGGCCAGGCGCTGCTCATGCGGCTGCAGCGACGACTGCGCCAGATGCCGGCTGTCCAGCGGCGCCGGTCGCGCGTAGCGGCCATGCTCGACCACCGCCAGCAGCACCGGCGCCACATCCAGCCGGGCGAACGCGGCGCCTTCTTCCGGCATCACTTCCAGAAAGAAACCGAGCACGCCGTGATCGTCGGTCACGGCCGGCTTCGGCGCAGCCAGCAACCGCCGCCATGCCTGCGGCAGGGCTTCGTCCTCGCCGGACGGCGTGGGGGCGGCTTGCTGTTTTTCGTCCGGTTGCTGCATGCGCATGCGGTCCGTTGCGACGACCAAAACATTGAGCTTAGCAGCGCAGGGGCAGGATGCGACTGTCGAAAGCGCAGCCGGATCGCAGCGACCCGGATGCGCAACGAATGGTTCAGGCGGTACCGAACAGGCCTTGCGGATATTCCGGCTTCTGCTCGCGCGCCATCAGCGCCTTGAGCCCTTCCACGGGCGTGACCTCGCCGTGCAGCACGGCGCGCACGCCGGCACTGATCGGCAGGTCCAGGCCATGCTTGTCGGCCAGCCGCGCCACCTCATCGGCGGTGAGGATGCTTTCCACCACCTGGCCGATCCGGCGCACCGCCTCGTCGATCGCCACACCCTGGCCCAGGGCGAGGCCGAGCCGGCGGTTGCGCGAAAGGTCGCCGGTGCAGGTGAGCACCAGGTCGCCGAGGCCGGACAGGCCGATCAGCGTTTCCGGCCGCGCGCCCAGCGCCATGCCCAGGCGCAGCATCTCGTTCATGCCGCGGGTGATCAGGCCGGCGCGGGCGTTCAAGCCCAGCTGCATGCCGTCGGCGATGCCGGTGGCGACCGCCAGCACGTTCTTCATCGCGCCACCGAGTTCGGCGCCGAGCACGTCGCCGCCGGAATACGCGCGCAGGTTCGGCGCGTGCAGCAGCGTGGCCAGCTGTTGCGCGAATGCCGCGTCGTCCGAGTGCACGGTGACCGCGCTGGGCAGGCCGGCAGCGACTTCCTTGGCGAACGATGGGCCGGTGACCACCGCCGCGGGATGACCGGGCAGCCGTTCGGCCACCAGTTCGTGCAGGAAGCGGCCGGTGCCCGGCTCGAAGCCCTTGGTCGCCCAGGCGATCGCGGTATCCGCGTCGAGCAGCGGCGCCAGCTCGGCCAGCATCGCGGCGAACGCGTGACTGGGCACCACGATCAGCACGATGCCGGCACCATGCACGGCGCGGGCCAGGTCGCTTTCGCAGGTCAGCTCCGCGGGCAGCTCGATATCGGGCAGGTAGCGCTGGTTGCAGCGGCTCGCCGCCAGCGCCGCCAACGCCTCGCGGTCGCGCCCCCACAACGTGGTCGGCACGCCGTTGCGCGCGCTCAACGCCGCCAGCGCCGTGCCCCAGGAGCCGGCCCCGAGGACGGTCAGCTTCGGGTTTTCAGCCATGGACACGGCTCAGCTGTTGAGCGTGGCCGGGGCGTCGTCGCCACCCATCGCGCGGCGCTGCTGCTCGGCGAACAGCGCGTCGAAATTGATCGGCTGCAGCAGGAACGGCGGGAAGCCGCCTTCCAGCACCAGCGAGGAGATCACCTGGCGGGCATACGGGAACAGCAGGTTCGGGCAATAGCTGCCGATGATCCCGGCATGGTCCATCTCGTTGAAACCGGCGATGCCGAACAGGCCGGCCTGCTCCACTTCCGCCAGGTAGGCGGTGCGCTGGCCGATCGTGCAGGTGAGGGTGAGGCTGAGCACCACTTCATACAGGTTGCCGCCGAGGTCGGAGGCCTTCTGGCCCAGGTTCAGCTGCACCTGCGGCTGGTCCTTCTCGTCGATCTCCTGGAAGATCTGCGGCGCATTCGGCGCCTCGAAGGACACGTCCTTCACGTAGATCTTCTGCATCACCAGCTGCGGCTGACTGGCCTGGCCGTTGGCCTGGTCGTTGGTGATCTCTTGTGCCATCGGGAGTTCCTCGGGTCTGGGTCGTGTGTATAAAAGAGGACGATTGTTCCATACATCCCCGCGGCGCGCACGCCGAAAGACAGCCACGGAACCCGGGAAGATTGCGCATAGCCTTGTTTTTCTGCGAGAATACGCGGCTCGCCTCTGTCGACCCGGTACTTCCGGGCGGTCCGCCACGCGGTACGGACCTCACGATCATGCGTTGCGACAACTCCAGCATCGCGTGGCGCATGGCGCCGCTGGGCCGATCTCACCCTGGCCAACGGGTGTCAATCAAGAATTACGGAGGTCGTCATGGCCCGTGTATGTCAAGTCACCGGTAAGGGTGTGCAGAGCGGCAACAACGTCTCGCACGCCAACAACCGTACCCGTCGCCGCTGGTTGCCGAACCTGCATGAGCGTCGTTTCTGGGTTCCCAGCGAGAATCGCTGGATCAAGCTGCGCGTTTCCAACAACGCCCTGCGCACGATCGACAAGAATGGCATCGAGGCCGTGATTGCCGAGATGCGCGCCCGCGGCGACAAGGTCTGAGGATTGAGCCATGGCTAACAAATCACAAGACAAGATCCGCATGATCTCCTCGGCCGGCACCGGCCACTTCTACACCACGCAGAAGAACAAGAAGAACACGCCGGAAAAGTTCGAGTTCAAGAAGTACGATCCGGTCGTGCGCAAGCACGTGATCTACAAGGAAGGCAAGATCAAGTGACCAAATGGCCCACGCGCGCAGCGCGTGGCTAGCCATTTGGTCATCCCTGCGAAGGCAGGGATCGCTCTTGCTCTTGCTTTGCTCTTGCCACTGCATCCGCAACAGCGATCTTGATTCCTCCAGGAAAACCCGCCACCCGGCGGGTTTTCTTTTGCCCGAAGCCTGTCTATCCAGCATCATCCCCGGATGACCTCCCTCGCCCTGTTCCCCGCCCTGCTCGGCGACGACGCCTGGCGCTCATTGCCTGCCGTCGTACGGGCGATGCACGGAACCGCACCGATACTGCGTGCGAACGGCACGGCCGACGTCGCCGGTGCCAACCATTTCCCCGCACGCTGCCTGCGCCGCCTGCTCGGCCTGCCTGCGCCGGGTCCGCAGCAGGCATTGGCCCTGACGATCGAACGCAACGGCACATGCGAGGTGTGGACCCGCCACTTCACCGGCCGACGCATGCAATCCGTGCTCGATCGCCGCACTGGCTCACCCTTGCTGTACGAACGGCTGGGCGCCGCCACCCTGGGTTTCACGCTGCGTCGCGACGGCGACACGATCGACTGGCAACTGTGCAGCCTGCACGTGTTCGGCATACCGATGCCGCGCGCCTTGCGCGGCCACGTGCTTTCGCGCAGCGGCATGCACGACGGCCGCTACCATTTCAGCGTCGATGTGCGCCTGCCCGTGCTGGGGCAATTGATCGCCTACGAAGGCTGGCTGGAGCCGCTGCCCGATGAGCAGTGAATACCCATCGCCGGTGATCGTGTTCGACGGCGTCTGCCTGCTGTGCAGCCGCTGGGTGCGTTTCCTGCTGAAACACGATCGCGCAGCGCGCTACCACTTCGCCTCGATGCAATCCGACAGCGGCCGCGCCTTGCTGCTCGCGCACGGCCTGGATCCGGAGTCGCCGCTGTCCTTCCTGCTGGTGGAAGGCGGCCGCGGTTACACCGACAGCGACGCGATCGCCCAGGTGCTGCATGGCCTGGGCGCGCGCCGCTGGCGCTGGCTTGGCCGCGCGATGCGGCTGGTGCCGCGCTGGCTGCGCGACCCGACGTACCGCTTCGTCGCCCGCCATCGCTACCGCATCTTCGGGCAAAGCCGCGCCTGCTTCCTGCCCGCGCCGGAGCAGCGCGCACGCTTCATGCCGTAAGCACCTCCAGCTGCGTGTCGACCGCGAAACCATCGAGCGCAGCCAGGGCCTCGTCCAGCGTGAACAGGCCCATGCACGGCATCGCGCCTCGCGGGGACAACGCGCCATCGGCAAGCTTGCGCGCCAGCACCACCGCCGGCGTGGCGGGAATCTGCGGGCCATCGCCCGCCGCCGCACTCAGCGACCAGCGCAATCGCAGCGGCTTGCCTTGGCTATCGCGGCCGGCCAGCTCCACCACCATGCCGCCCACGTCGCTGCCGGCGCCGAGGAACCACTCGCTGATCCGGCGCAGCCTCGGTGCATGCCGCGCCAGGTCGCGGATTACGCCCAGCCGCACCAGCCATGCCGCGGCCAGCGTGCCGAAGTGCAACCGGCGCAGTTCCAGTCCGGCGCGGAACGCCACCCCGCGCACGCCGGGATAGCGCAGCGGGAACAATTCCAGATCCGGCACGTCGCACAGGCCGACCCAGCGCCGGCCGAACGGAAACGTCTGTCGACGCGTCGACATCCAGCCATGGCCGCACTGCCAGCGGCCGTCGCGCCACAACCGCAGCGGGCGACCGCAATAGCCGAGGATCGCCGCCACCGTGGCATCGCCGCGCGGCGTGCGGTTGCCCGGGCTGATGGCGTGCTCGATGGTTTCCAGCGCGCGGAACCGCGACAGCAAGGCATCCACCACCGCACTGCCGAGCGCCGGCACCGTGGACGCACCGCTGACCAGCAGACGGCCGGCCGCTTTCGCCTGGCCGTCCAGACGTCCGATACCGCTGACGAAATCACGGCCGTCGGCGAGATCGACATAGTCGCTGCCGCAGGCAAGGCAGGCCTCGGCCACCCGATAGTCCTGCGCCTGGAACGGACCGGCTGCGTGGATCACCAGTTGCGGCCGCAACGTTGCCAACGTCTCGGCCAGTCCGGCCGTGGCCACGTCGAGTGCGGCCAGCTGCACCGACGGATCACCCAGGCTTTCACGCAGCGTCGCCAAGCTGGCCAGCTGCCGGCCGGCAAGCGTCAGGCGAAAACGCGGATCGCCGGCCAGCTGGCGGGCAATGCGCGAACCGAATACGCCGCTGGCACCGATCAGCAATACGCGCAGGCTCATCCACTTCCCCGGCGGTCGTCCAACTCTCTCAAAACAAAACCCGCCATCGGGCGGGTTTTGCTGGTGCATGGCTTACGCCGCGACGGTCAGGCAGTCGCGACGCTGTAGCCCTTGAGCCGCTGTGCGAATTCCTGCAACGAGCGGATACCGCTCTCTTCGGCCTCGTGGATCCACTGCTGCAGGCCCTTCAGCGCCTGCTCGGCGCCGCGCTGCTCCATCAGGGCCGCGAGGCGGTTGCGGAAATCGCACACGGTCTTCAGGGTCGGCCGCCTGGCCAGCACCGCCTGCATGCGGTCGCGGCCTTCGTTGTCCAGCCAGCGGCCGCCGTCGGCGAGCGCAAGGCGCATACGGCGGGGCATCGACTTGATGCTTTCGCCGGCGTGCTGTGCCTCGTCGCTGATGGTCGGCAGGATCACGCCACGGTAGTAGTCGGTCATCGCCTGGAAGCGGTGGGTGAGCACGGCCTTCAGCGTCTCCGCATCGGGCAGGCGCACGTTCGGGCGCACGTCGAGCGACGGCGCCACGCGCAGCACCTTGGCCAGGCCGACGGCGCGCAGGCCGCAGATCGCCGCCCAGCCGATGTCGAATTCCCACTTGCGCAGCGCGAACTTGGCCGAGCTGGGGAACGCGTGGTGATTGTTGTGCAGCTCTTCACCGCCGATCCAGAAACCCCACGGGATCAGGTTGCGCGCGGTGTCGGCGCTCTCGAAATTGCGGTAGCCAGCCCAGTGGCCGATGCCGTTGACGAAACCGGCAGCCCAGAACGGGATCCAGATCATCTGCACGGCCCACAGCGCGGCACCGATCACGCCGAACAGCGCGATGCTGATCAGCAGCATCAGGGTCGGCCCCCAGTACGGATGCGCGCCATAAACCTTGTGCTCGACCCAGTCGTCCGGGGTGCCGCGGCCGTACTGCTCCATGTCCTGCTTCGACTCGCAGGCGTCGCGGTACAGCGAGACGCCGTCCCAGAACACCTTCTTGATGCCGTAGATCATCGGGCTGTGCGGATCTTCCTCGGTCTCGACCTTGGCGTGGTGCTTGCGATGCACCGCCACCCACTCGCGCGTGACCATGCCGGTGGTGAGCCAGCCCCAGAAACGGAAGAAGTGCGCCAGCAAGGGGTGGAAATCCACGCCGCGATGGGTCTGGCTGCGATGCAGATACAGCGTCACCGTGAAGATGGTGAGCTGGGTCATGACCAGCAGATACACCAGCATCTGACCCCAGCTTGCGCCGGTGAGACCATCGTTGAGGAAATTGAGTACCGCGTTCAGCATGGATAGCACCGGGTGAGAGACAAATTCAGTGTAAATCAGGGGTTTCCGTACCCGCCAGCATGGTGTTGACCACGAATCATAGCAGTCGGTCAAGGGTGGGGCGCTAAGGTGACGTTATTCGCGTCCGCGGCCTGCGCCTGTTGTTTAACCATGGGGGCGCCGTGACAATCACGCAATGACTCCGAATGCTCCCGATTCACCTAGGACCGTCCTGCAACTGGACCGGCTCAGCCGCCGCCGTGCCGGCCGCCCTGCGGTACAGGACCTGAGCCTGAGCCTGCACAGCGGCCAGGTGATGGGCTTGCTGGGCGTGAACGGCGCCGGCAAGTCGACCACCTTGTCGATGATCGCCGGCGCGCTGCGCCCCGACAGCGGCGGCATCGAGCTGAACGGCGAGGATTTCCTGGAACACCCGGAACTGGCCCGCACGCAGATCGGCTGGCTGCCGGAACGCGCGCCGGTGTGGGCCGAGCTCAGCGTCGAGGAGCATCTCGACGCGCACGGCCGCCTGCGCGGGCTGGCCGGCGCCGCACTGCGCCAGGCGCGCACCGCCATCGTCGAGCGGCTGGAACTGCAGCCGCTGGCCCGGCGCTTGGCCGGCGTGCTGTCGCAAGGCCAGCGCCAGCGGCTGGGCCTGGCCTGCGCGCTGCTGCATCGTCCCGCCCTGCTGGTGCTGGACGAGCCGGCCAACGCGCTCGATCCGGTACAAGTCGCCGCGCTGCGCGCATTGATCCGCGAGCAGGCCGCTGGCGGCACCGCGGTGATCCTGTCCACCCACCTGCTCGCCGAGGTGACCGCGGTCTGCGATCGCGTGGCGATCCTGCACGAAGGCACCCTGCGTCACGACGGCCCGGTGCACGCCGACGGCCATGCCGCGCTGGAGAAAACCTTTTTCGGGATCGCGATGAGCGGCAGCACCGAACCGGCGCGCGCCGCATGAGCCGCGCCTTCATGGGCACCGTCGCCGTGGCGCGACTGGAATGGCGCCGGCTGCTGGTGCGCCCGCTGGCGTGGGTGCTGGCGGCGCTGACACTGGCCTGGCTGGCATGGAACTTCACCCTGCTGCTGGGCGGTTTCCTGGCCGGGCAGATCCAGCGCGCCGCGTTGCCGGACGGGCCCGGCTTCACCGACCTGGTCGGCGTGCCCTTGCTGGGCCAGCTCGCCCAGCTGGCGTTCCTGGTGGTGCCGCTGCTGTGCATGTCGGTGATCGCCGGCGAACACCGCAACGGCACCCTGCCGCTGCTGTTCGCCGCCGGCGTGCCGGCCTGGCGCATCGTGCTGGGCAAGTACGTGGCCGTGCTGGGCTGGCTGCTGCTGTGGCTGGCGCTGACCCTGGCGATGCCGCTGGCGCTGATGCACGCCACGCACTTCGACTGGGGCAAGCTGGCCGCCGCCACGCTGGGCCTGGCGCTGATGCTGGCCGCGCTGGCCGCGATCGGCGTGGCCTGTTCGAGCTTCGCCTCGCACCCGGCGCTCGCCGCCGCCGCCGCGCTGGTGATCGCGCTGGCGCTGTGGAGCGTGAACCTGGGCGCGCAGATGGCCGGCATCAACGGCGGCGTGATCAACTGGCTGGCGATGAGCACGCACCTGCAGCCGTTGCTGCGCGGACTGGTCTCCAGCACCGACATCGTGTGGTTCGCGCTGCTGGTCGTGCTGGCGCTGGCCCTCGCCACACGCCGGCTGGCGACCGACAAGGAGCGCAACTGATGGGCGCGCTGTTCAGACGTCTGGACGGCTGGTTGTTCGCGCTGCTGCTGGTGCTGGCGGCGGCAGCCATCGGCTACCTCAGCACGCGCTACGCGCACCAGGCCGACTGGACCGCGAACGGCCGCACCAGCCTGTCGGCGGAAAGCCGCGCGGTGCTGGCCAGGTTCGACGGCCCGGTGGAAATCGTCAGCTATGCGAACCCGCAGGGCGACCTGCGCCAGACCGTGGCCGGGTTCCTGCAGCGCTACCAGGCGGTGAAGCCGGACCTCAGCCTGCGCTTCGTCGACCCGCAGCTGGACCCGGCCAAGATGCGCGAGCTGGGCATCACCGTCGATGGCGCGCTGATCCTGCACTACAAGGATCGCGAGCAACGCCTGGACGAGTTGTCCGAGCGCAGCCTCACCAATGCGCTGGAACGGCTTCTGCGCGGCAGCGACCGCATCGTGGCCTTCGTCACCGGCGACGGCGAACGCCGCGCCGACGGCCAGGCGAACGCCGATCTCGGCACCTTCATGGCACAGCTGGAAGCGCGTGGCATGCGCGCGGTGCCGCTGAACTTCGCGCAAGTTGCCGCAGTGCCCGAGCACACCGACCTGGTGGTGCTGGCCAGTCCCAGCCTGACGCTGCCGCCGGGCGCGGTGCAGGCGCTGGTCGCCTACGTGCAGAATGGCGGCAACCTGCTGTGGCTGAGCGAACCGGCGAACGATGACCTCGGCCTCAAGCCGCTGGCCGACGCGCTCGGCGTGCGCGTGTTGCCCGGCGTGCTGGTCGACGGCTCCGGCGCGGCGCTGGGTTTGCACGACCCACGCCTGATCGCGCTGGGCGACTACCCGCCGCAGGCGATCACCCGCGGCTTCACCCTGACCACGCTGTTTCCGCAGGTGTCCGCGCTGGCGCAGTCGACGCAGGGCGGCTGGGCGGTCAAACCGTTTCTGCGCTCCGGCGCGCAGAGCTGGATCGAGTTCCAGCCGATCGACAACGGCAAGCCCTCGGACATCCGCTTCGATGCCGATGCCGGCGAGCTGAAGGGGCCGCTGGACTTCGGCTTCGCGCTGAGCCGACTGTCGCCCAGCCCGGACAAGAGCGAGCAGCGCGCGGTGGTGATCGGCGACGGCGATTTCCTCTCCAACACCTTCCTCGGCAACGGCGGCAACCGCGCGCTGGGCGAGCGCGTGTTCGACTGGCTGCTCGGCGACGACAAGCTGGTCGAGCTGCCGCCGCGCGGCGCGCCGGACCGGCTGCTGCAGATTTCGCAAACCGAACTGAACGCGCTGAGCTTCGGCTTCCTGGTCGCACTGCCCGTGCTGCTGCTGTTGATCGGCGGCCTGATCGCATGGCGCCGGCGGCGCCGCTGAACGATGAAACGCGGCACCCGCCAACGCCTGTTCCTGCTGCTCACCGTACTGGCCTTGTCCCTGCTGGCCGGCTGGCAATGGCAGCATGACGCGCGCAACGAGACCGGCAACCTCACCGCGCTCGACCCGGCCGGCATCAGCCGCATCGCGCTGACCTTGCCCGGCGCGCCGACCCTGCACTACGAAAAGCGCGGCGGTCACTGGTGGCGTACCGACGGCACGCCGACGCGCGCCATCGACGCCCGGCTCAGCGACCTGGCCGATGCCGCCGCGGCGCACGTGCTGAGCTGGCGCCCGGCCAGCGATTTCGAGCCGGCGAAGATCGGCCTGGCGCCGCCGCGGGCAGTGCTGGTGCTGGATGGGCAGGTACTGGAATTCGGCGAAAGCTCGGTCACCGGGCCGCAGCACTACGTGCGCGTGGGCCAGCGGATCGCGCTGGTATCGTCGCGCTACGTGCCGCGCTCGCCGGCGACGGCGACCACCGAGCTGCACTGAGCCGCGGGACAACCACTTGCCTGAACTACCCGAAGTCGAAACCACCCGCCGCGGCATCGCGCCGTACCTGATCGGCCGCCGCGTCACCGGGGTGATCCTGCGGCGGCCCGACCTGCGCTGGCCGATCCCGCCGGAGATCAGCGAGCTGCTGCCCGGCCAGCGCATCGACGCGGTGGAGCGCCGCGCGAAATACCTGCTCCTGCGCACCGGGATCGGCAGCGCACTGCTGCACCTGGGCATGTCCGGCGTGCTGCGCGTGCTGCCGCCGGACGCGCCGGTAGGCAAGCACGACCACGTCGACATCGTGCTGGAACGCACGCTGGCGCAGGCGCCGCGCATCCTGCGCTTCACCGACCCGCGCCGCTTCGGCTGCCTGCTGTGGCAGCCGCTGGGCGAGACGCACGAGCTGCTGGCGAAGCTGGGTCCGGAACCGCTGACCGACGCATTCGACGGCGACCTGCTGTGGCATCTCTCGCGCGGCCGCACGGCGGCGGTGAAGCTGTTCCTGATGGACAGCGCGGTCGTCGTCGGCGTGGGCAACATCTACGCCAGCGAGGCGCTGTTCTACGCCGGCATCGATCCGCGCCGCGCCGCCAGCAGCGTATCGCGGGCGCGCTATGCGCGGCTCGCCGGCGAGGTGAAACGCCTGCTGGCCTGGGCGATCGAACGCGGCGGCACCACCTTGCGCGACTTCCTCAACCCCGACGGCGCACCCGGCTACTTCTTCCGCGAACTGATGGTCTACGGCCGCGCGGGCGAACCGTGTCACGTTTGCCGCACGCCGATCAGGCAGGTCGTGCTGGGGCAACGCTCGACGTTCTGGTGCCCGCACTGCCAGCGATGAACCGGCGGGTCACTCCGGCCAGCGGAACTCGATGTGGGTGTTGTTGAACTCGGGGTCGTCGAGACTGCCACCCGGCTGCGCCACCAGGCCGTCGGGCAGGCCCTCGACCTCGAGCTGCTGGCCGGCGCTGAAGTGCGCGCCCAGCGACAACAGTTCGACCAGCCGCTCGCACAGCACGCCGGCGCGGTCGACATCGCGGTCAGGCACGTTGCGCAGGCTGATGTCCGGACGGCCGAACTTGCGCATGCCGCGGGTATGGATCCACGAGCGGTCGGCGGCCGCCTCGCTGCTGCGCAGGATCAACACATGGTGGCGCGGCGGCGCGCCGTCCTTGACCAGGTAATGGCGGCGCCAGTGCGCCGCGTCGAACAAAGTGAGGACCTGCGGATCGAGGATGGCCGTGCCGCCCACGTCGAGCATGCCGGCCAGCACGCCGAGCGTGTCGCGCAGGTAGTCGAGGCTGGCGCCGTCCTTCAGCACGCCGCGCACTACCAGCACCTCCGGCGCGATGCGCGCGTCCTCGAACGCCTCGGGCGTGTCCTCCTTGATCAACTGACCCAGCGCGCCATTCAGCGGGTAGCCCTCCCACTGGCGCAGAACCGCGTTCTGGAAACGCTGGATCTCGACGCCCGCGGGCAGTCCCCGGCTGCCGTAGCGCGGCGACGGGATCAACAGCTCCGGCTCGAACTTGCCGAACACGTAGAACTGCAGCACGGCCTCGTCTTCGCCAGGCTGCCAGTACGGTCGCGGCCAGCTGACGGATGTGATGGCTTCGCTCATGCAGGTTCCTTGATGGGTCGGTTCATTCGCGTTCGCCCAGCGGCAGCACGGTCTGCTGCAGCTCGATGCGGCCGTGGCCCGCGCTGATCTTCTTGAACTCGGCGCGGCTCACCGAGACATAGCGTTCGTTGCCGCCGATCTCAACCTGCGGGCCGTCGGTGACGGCGCGGCCGTGTTCGTCCACGCGCACCACCATGGTGGCCTTGCGCCCGGTGTGGCAGATCGTCTTGATCTCCTGCAGTTCGTCGGCCCAGGCCAGCAGGTAGCGGCTGCCCTCGAACAGTTCGCCCCGGAAATCGGTGCGCAGGCCGAACGCCAGCACCGGGATGCCGAGCTTGTCGACCACGTCGCTGAGTTGCCACACCTGCGGCTTGGCGAGGAACTGCGCCTCGTCGACGAACACGCAGTGCAGCGGGCCGTGCGATGCGATGTCGGCCTCCACCAGCGCCAGCAGGTTCTCGTCGCCGCGGAAGCGCCGTGCATGCGCCTTCAGGCCGATCCGCGAGGCCACCACGCCATCGCCGAAGCGGTTGTCCAGCGCCGGCGTGAGGATCAGCGTGCGCATGCCACGCTCGTGGTAGTTGTACGCGCTCTGCAGCAGCGTGGTGGTCTTGCCGGCATTCATCGCCGAGTAATAGAAGTAGAGTTTGGCCATGGTGGCGCGTTCGGTTGAAGACCGTCCATGGTAGCGCGACAGGCGGTTGACGATGGCTTGCTTGAAGATCGAGAGCACCCCACCCCGGCCCTCCCCTGCGCGCAGGGGAAGGAGACGCGTCAGGCCTTGTCCAGAGGCGTGTTGCCGCCGGTGAACTGCGCGCGCGCCTGGGCCAGCCGGTAGCGGTGTTCGGCGCGGCTGCGGCGCCAGTCGCGCAGGAAGCAGATGGCGTAGACCAGCTTGAACAGCTGCAATCGCCGCAGCACCTTCGGCGTGTCGAACAGGTCGCCGGCAAGCATCGAGATCACGCCCTGTTCCAGCTGCCAGGTGTTGCGCGGCTGGCGGAACATCTGCTGCATCACCGGGCCGTTGAAGCGGTAGATGAAGAACGAGAAACGCGCCATGCCGGCGCGCTGGCGTTTCTCCAGTTGGCGCAGCAGGGCCGGCTCGCGTCGCGGTTCGCGCAGTGCCTGGTCGACCACCGCGGCGGCCTGCTCCGCGCCGCTCATCGCCAGGTACACGCCGGATGAAAACACCGGGTCGAGGAAGGCGAACGCATCGCCTACCAGCACCCAGCCCGGCCCACCCATGCGGCTTGCGTCGTAGGAGTAGTTGCCGGTGACGCGCACCTCGTCGTCGATCAGTTCGGCGTGCTGCACGCGCGCCCACAGCGCCGGGCTCAGCTTCAGCGTGTCGAACAGGAACTCGACCGTGCGGCCCTTGCGTTGCCTGAGGTAATCCGGCCAGCATACCGCGCCCACGCTCATCACGCCGTCCGGCAACGGGATCATCCACATCCAGCCGTGCGCGAAGCTGTAGATGCTGATGTTGCCGGCGTCCTCCCCCTCGCGCCGCGCGGCGCCGCGGAAGTGGCCGAAGATCGCCGCGCTCTGGTGCTGGTCGTTACGCCGGCGCAGCTTGCGTTTCGTCGCCAGCAGCGCATCGCGGCCGCTGGCGTCGACCACGTAGCGCGCCTGGATCGCGTAGTCGCGGCCGTCGTCGGTGCGCACGTCCAGCCAGCTCTCGCGCGGGCCGCGCTGCTCGACGCGCAGCACTTCATGCCCTTCGCGTGCGTCGGCGCCGGATTCTCGCGCGTGTCCGTACAGCATCCTGTCGAAATCCTGCCGCCATACCTGGTACGCATGCGGCGGGCTCTGCCCGATCGCGCGGGCGAACGCGTAGGTGTTGTAGCCGCGCGCGTTGTCGGCCTCGAAATCCGCGCCGGGCTTGAACACACCCAGCTCGCGCACCTTGTCCAGCACGCCCAGCCGCTCGAACACCGGCAGATTCATCGGCAGCAACGATTCGCCGATATGGAAGCGCGGGTGGTGCGCCTTCTCCAGCGCGATCACCTTGTAGCCGCGGCGCGCCAGCAGCGCCGCCGCGGTGCTGCCGCCGGGGCCGCCGCCGATCACCGCCACGTCGCACTGCTCGACTTCCTGCTCCGCCATGCCGCTCCCCGCTGACTGTCGTGCGGCCGATTATGGCCGAAGCCGGCCGGTGCGCCAGTGGTGCTCTGTTACCATCGACCACCGCCTCGTCCTGTCTCCCGATCCATGCTCAATCCGCAACAACTGGCCGCCGTCGAACACTGCGACAGCCCGCTGCTGGTGCTCGCCGGCGCCGGTTCCGGCAAGACCAGCGTGATCACCCAGAAGATCGCCTACCTGATCCAGCGCCGCAAGCTGGCGCCGTCGAAGATCGCCGCGATCACCTTCACCAACAAGGCCGCGCGCGAGATGCGCGAGCGCGTGGCGAAGCTGGTCAGCAGCGAGGATGCCGCCGCGCTCACGGTGAGCACGTTCCACGCGCTGGGTCTGAAATTCCTGCAGATCGAACACGCCCGCGCCGGCCTGCGCCGCGGTTTTTCGGTGCTGGATGCGGACGACAGCGCGGGCATCGTCAAGGAACTGGCGCCGACCGGCGCCAAGCCCGACGTGCTGTTCGGCATCCGCAACCTCCTGAGTCGCGCGAAGAACGGCGGGCTGTCGCCGGAGGAAGCGCTGGCTGCCGCGCGCAGTCCGCGCGAGCTGGAAGCGGCGACCATCTACGACATGTACCAGCAACGCCTCGCCGCGTTCAACGCGGTGGATTTCGACGACCTGATCCGGCTGCCGCTGCGCATCCTGGAAAGCGACGCCGAATGCCGCGAGGCGTGGCGCGAGCGCCTGCGCTACCTGCTGGTGGACGAGTACCAGGACACCAACGACGCGCAGTACCGCCTGCTGAAGGTGCTGACCGGCGAGCGCGGCGGGATCACCTGCGTGGGCGACGACGACCAGTCGATCTACGCCTGGCGCGGCGCGAATCCGGAGAACATCGACCAGCTCGGCCGCGACTGGCCGAACCTGCGCGTGATCAAGCTTGAACAGAACTACCGTTGCGGCAAGCGCATCCTGCGCGCGGCGAATGCGCTGATCGCGCACAACCCGCACCTGCACGAAAAGAAGCTGTGGAGCGAGCACCCGGAAGGCGCACCGATCCGCGTGCTCGAGTGCAAGGAGGCCGAGCACGAGGCCGAGCGCGTCGCCGCGATCGCCACCACCCTGGCCGAGAGGCACAAGGCGCGCTGGAACGACATGGCGATCCTGTACCGCGGCAACTTCCAGGCGCGGGTTCTCGAAAAGGCTCTGCGCCTGGCGCGCATTCCGTACCACCTCACCGGCGCCTTGAGCTTCCTCGACCGCGCCGAGGTGAAGGATGTGCTGTGCTACCTGCGCCTGCTGACCAACCCCAGCGACGACACCGCGTTCCTGCGCGTGGTCAACGTGCCGAAGCGCGAGATCGGCGCGACCACGCTGGAGAAGCTGGGGCAGATCGCGCAGTCGCGCCACTCGTCCCTGCTCGACGCCACCCGCAGCGATGGCGTGCTGCGCCAGCTCACCCCGCGCCCGGCCGCTGCGCTGGCCGCGTTCGCGAACCTGCTGGACGAACTGCGCAGCGCCTCGCTGCATGAAAGCGCCGCCGACCTGGTCGAGTTGATCCTGAAACGCACCGGCTACGTCGCGCAGATAATCGCCAGTACACCCGACGCCGGCACACGCGAGCGCAAGCTGGGCAACCTGAAGGAACTGGCCGACTGGTTCCGCGCGATGCAGAAGGGCGGCAACACCGCCGGCGACCTCGCCTCGCAACTGGCCCTGCTCAGCCACGCCGATCGCGACGAACCGGGGAATGCCGTGCGCATGATGACCCTGCACGCGGCCAAGGGCCTGGAGTTCCGTTTCGTCTTCATCGTCGGCTGCGAGGACGGCACGCTGCCGCACGAGGGCGCGCTGGACGAGGGCCGCGTCGATGAGGAACGCCGGCTGATGTACGTCGGCATCACCCGCGCCAAGGAATTGCTGACGCTGTCGTGGTCGGCGAAGACCAAGCGCTACGGCGACGTCCACAGCAACCAGCCCAGCCGCTTCCTGCACGAGCTGCCGCAGGCCGACCTGCACTGGCAGGGCAAGGACCCGGAAGCGGACAAGGAAGTGACCCGCGAAACCGCCGAGTCGCACATGGCGCGGATCAAGGCGATGCTGGCGGGCGGTTGAGCTTCTCGCCCATCGCCACCGCTTCCGGCGACACGCGAGCCTGGGCGCTCGGCCTTCGATATCCCTGCGTCATTTCCAGCCGTTGATGAAGAACGTGATGACGATGGCGTTGGTGAAGTCGATCAGGAACGCACCGACGATGGGCGCCACCAGGAAGGCGCGCGGCGCCGGCCCGAAGCGCTCGGTCAGCGAACTCATCACCGCCATCGCGTTGGCCGTCGTCCCCAGCATGAAGCCGACGAAGCCGCTGGCCATGACGGCGGCATCGTAGTCGCGCCCCATCAGCCACCACAGCGGCCAGCAGCAGAAGGCCACGACCACGATCGACTGCACGCCCAGGTTGACCAGCAAGGGCATGGCCAGCCCGGCGAGATCCCACAGGTGCAGGTTCATCAGCGCGACGACGAGGAACAGCGAGAGCGAGGCGTTGCCGATGATGTCGATGCTGCGCAACGACAGGCCGAACCAGCCGAGGTGGTCGTCGACGTTGCGGATCAGCGCGCCCACGAGCATGGCGCCGATGTAGCTGGGCAGGGTCAGGCCGAGCGCGCCCAGCCCGCCGCTGATCCAGGCGCCGATACCCATGGCCAGCAGGATCAGCACGAAGCTCCTGAGCCCTGCATAAGTCTGCTCCTCGGCGCTGACGGCGCTTGCCGCGGCAGCGACGGGCGCCGGTGGCGGCATCGCCGGCGTGCTCCCAGCCACGTCCAGTGATTGAGGCGTGCGCAACTTGAGGCGCTCGATCAGCATCGTCGCCAGCGGTGCGCCGATCACCGAGCCGCAAATGATGCCGGCCATCGCGTTGGCCAGCGCCACGCTCGGTGCGCCTTGCACGCCGGCCTGGGTGAACAGCGGCGCGAACGCCAGGCCGGTGGCGGGCCCGCCGGCAAGCGTGACCGAACCGGTGATCACGCCGAACAGCGGCGGCAGCCCGAACGCCGTGGCCAGCCCGATGCCGACCAGGTTCTGCACCACGGCGAGTCCGGTGGCGAGGCCGAGGAACAGCACGATCTGGCGACCGCTGACCTTGAGCAGGGACGTGCTCGCGTTGAAGCCGATGGCGGTGAAGAACGCGATCATCAGCGGCTGTTGAAACGCCGTATCGAAGTGCACCGGCGTGACCTTCCACTGGCGGCAGGCGAGCAGCGCCAGCGCCACCAGCAGGCCGCCGATCACCGGCGCCGGAATGCTGAAGCGCGACAGCAGCGGCACCCGCGCGCGGATCGCATACCCGGCGATCAGGAACAGGCCGCCACAGGCCACGGTCTGGACCGGGTCGAGCATCAGCACGCGGACGTCCTCTCGGCCGCGGTGGTTCGCCGGGCTGCGCCGGCCCGCCGGCCCGCAAGTGCGCGCGCGGCGATCACCCTCATCCGCCCCAGAATGCCGGCAAGGGCGGCAACAGGAAGCCTCCCTGCAGGCTCACGCCGTCGGGATAGTCGTCCTGCAGCCAGAGCGGGCCGTCCAGGTCGATGAACTCCGCTTCGCGCGCGATCTCCAGCGCCGGCGTGATGCCGAGCGAGGAACACACCATGCAACCGACCATGATCTTGAAACCATCGACGCGCGCGGCCCGCAGCAGGCGCCAAGCCTCGGTCAAGCCGCCGGTCTTGTCCAGTTTGATGTTGACCGCCTGGTAGCGGTCGCGCAGCCGGGGCAGGTCCGCCGTCACGTGGCAGGCCTCGTCGGCGCAGATCGGGATGCGGCTGAAGAAACCCAGCAAGGCGTCGTCCGCGTCCGCCGGCAGCGGCTGCTCCAGCAATTCGACGCCCGCGCGCTCCAGCATCGGCTGCATGTCGCGCAGCAGTTCGATGTTCCAGCTTTCGTTGGGGTCCACGATGAGATGGGCGAACGGCGCCGCCCGCCGCACGGCCTCGATCCGCGCCGCCGGATCGTCCGCGTCGACCTTGATCTTGATCAGTCCGGCGCCGGCGATGCGGGACGCCGCCTGCCCCATCCGCTGCGGCGTGTCGATGCCGACGGTGATCGCGCTGACCAGCGTGGAGCGTGGCGGGCGCCCCAGCTGCACCCACACGGGCACCGAGCTGAGTTGCGACTCGAGATCCCACATCGCCGCGTCCAGGGCATTGCGTGCGGCGCCCGCCGGCAGCCGCGCCTGCAGCTCGTCCCGCCCCATGCCGGCGACGAGTTCGGCGCGCAACGCCTCCATCGCGTCGATCACCGACGCCACCGATTCGCCGTAGCGAGCGTAGGGAACGGATTCGCCGCGCCCGATGCGGTCCGCCTGGCGCAGTTCGACCGTCACCACGTCGGCGGCGTACTTGACCCCGCGCGCGATGCGGAAAGGCGCCACCAGCGGGAAGCTGCGCTGCGTGATGCTCAGTTCGCGAAGCATGCGAGCAGGTTGTCCACGATGGCTTCGACACCCATGCTGACCGGGTCTTGGCAGGGCAGCTGGAGCAGGTCGCTGATCCGCTGGCAGGCCGCCAGCGCTTCCGGCGCCGGCATGCCGGAAGTGTTCAGCGCGACGCCGACCGCCCTGACGGCCGGGTTGGTCAGGCGCGCAGCGGCGAGGTTGGCTTCCAGACAGTGCCGCAACTCGGGCAGCGGGTAACCGGGCAGGCCGCGCATGTGACGCCGGGTCGGCTCGTGGCACAACACCAGCGCGTCGGGCTGGGCGCCATGCAGCAAGCCGAGCGACACGCCGGCGTAGGAAGGATGGAACAGCGAACCCTGGCCCTCGATCAGATCCCAGCCGTCGTCGCTGCGGGCCGGCGAAATCCATTCGACGGCGCCCGAGATGAAATCGGCGACCACCGCATCGACCGGCACGCCCGCGCCGGCGACGAAGATGCCGGTCTGGCCGGTGGCGCGAAAATCCGCCGCGCAACCGCGCTGCCGCATGGCCCGCTCCAGCGCGAGCGTGGTGTACATCTTGCCGACCGAGCAGTCCGTGCCCACCGTAAGCAGCCGTCGGCCGGCGCGCGGGCGACCGGTGCCGACCGGAATGCCCGGCGCGGGATCGCGCGCGTCGAACAGCACGCGGCCGTTGCGCTGCGCGGCCGCCACGATGTCCGCATTCGCGCGCAGCTTCTGGTGCAGGCCGGCGACCACGTTGAGGCCGGCGTCGAGCGCCGCGATGGCGTCGGCAACGATCTCCGGCGCCATCACGCCACCGGCGTTCGCGGTACCGATCATCATGGTATTCGCGCCGCGGGCCCTGGCCTCGGCCATGCCGATGTCGGGCAGACCCAGCGTCAGCTTGCAGTCGGGGTGACGGTACTGGCCCACGCACCATTCCGGGCGCCACCAGGCCACGCCCCTGGCCGTCTTGATGGCCAGATCGTCGGCCGGATTGCCCAGGTACAACAGATAAGGCGGCCCCCAGTGGGCAGGCAGGGTCGCATCGCCATGGTTTGGCATGAAAGACTTACTCCACGTGACGGCCACGCCGTCGACCAGATGAGGGATCTCCGCGCCAATCGTTCCCACCGGTGGCGACGGGTTGTACGGATGGGCCGGCTCGGGCGGTGCCGAAACGCCTGAGCCTGCCCCGGAATAGCCGGCGCGCCGGGTGGATCCGTACGGCGCAGGTCATGCCGTCGGCGCGGGGGTGGCCCGGCGATCCCTCGGTTCGCCCCGGCCACGCTGCCCTCATTCCCGGCAATGCCGGCCCATGGATCAATGGATGGTTTCGACCTTGCCCAGGCCATTGGGATTGCGCGGGTCGCTGGCCGCCGTCTTGGTGTTGGTCGTCTTGTCCCAGACCACGACGTTCATATTGCCCCACGATTCCTTGTCGTTGATTTCGTAACCCATGGCCTTCAGCTTCGCGAGCACGTCGGCCGGGATGTCGCTGCCCTTCTCGATATCGACGCGGTCGGGCAGGAACTGATGGTGGATGCGCTTTTGCGCGGTGATCTCGCCGGCATTCTTGCCGTCGATGAAGGCGAGGATGCCTTCGAACACCTGCGTGATAATGGTCGAGCCGCCGGGCGAGCCGATCACCGCCAGGCGATCCTTGCCGACCACGATGCTGGGCGTCATCGACGACAGCATCCGCTTGCCGCCGACCGGCGCATTGGCGCTGCCGCCGATCAGGCCGAACGCGTTGGGCTGGCCCGAGACCAGGGCGAAATCATCCATCTCGTTGTTGAGCAGGATGCCGGTCTTGCCGGCGACGAAGCTGGACCCCAGCGTGGTGTTGACCGTGGCGGTCATCGACACCATGTTGCCGTCCTTGTCGATGATCGAGTAGTGCGTGGTGTGCATGCCCGGATCCTTCGCATGCACCGACGGCAGCCACGCCGACTTGGTCGCCTGGTCCGGCAGGATGCTCTGGCGCAGCCCGTCGGCGTAGTAAGGCGAGAGCAGCATGTCCAGCGGCATCTTCACGAAGTCGGGATCGCCCAGGTATTCGTTGTGGTCGCGGAAGGCGCGGCGCATCGCCTCCACGAGGTAATGGATGCGGTGGGCTTCATCCATGCTCTTGAGATCGATCGGCGCAAGGATGTTCAGCATTTCCGCGAGCGCCACGCCGCCGGAAGACGGCGGTGGTGCCGTGACGATCTTGTAGCCGGCGTAGGTCAGCTCGATCGGCTGGCGCTCCTTCGCCCGATAGCTGGCCAGGTCGGCCAGCGTCCAGGTGCCGCCGGCGGCACGCACCGATTTCACCAGTTCCTTCGCCACCGCGCCCTTGTAGAAACCGTCCGCACCTTTTTCGGCCAGCGCCTTCAGGGTTTTCGCCTGGTTTGGATCGCGGAAGATGCCGGTCTCCTGGGGCATCTTGCCGCCTGGCATGAACTTGCCGGACGAGGCCGGATAACGGCGCAGCACATCGGCCTTGTGGCCGATCGAGCGGACCAGCGCACCGCTGGGATGGAAGCCTTCTTCGGCCAGCCGGATCGCCGGACTCAGCGACACCGCGAGCGGCAGCTTGCCGTACTTGCCCGCCATGTAGGCGATGCCGGCGGGAAAGCCGGGGATGCCGGCAGCCAGCGGCCCATTGAGCGAGGTGTCGCGATTGGGCGTGCCGTCCGCTTTCAGGTAGTCCTTCTCGCTGACTGCCTGCGGCGCCATCTCGCGTGCGTCGATGAAAGTGTCCTTGCCGGTGGCTGCATCGTGGATCACGGCGAGGAAACCGCCACCCATGCCCGAAGCCTCCGGCTGCACCACCGACAGCGACGCGCCCACCGCGATCGCGGCGTCCACGGCGTTGCCGCCGCGCGCGAGGACTTCGAAACCCGCCTCGGTAGCCAGCGCATTGGCGCTGGCTACCGCCGCGGTCTTCGCCGCCGCCGTGTCCTGCGCGTGGGCCAGCATGCCAAAGCTGCCGATCGCCAGCGCCAGCAGGATGCCATGCCAGCGCGGCCTGCCGTGCGTCGGCGGGCGGCAGATGGTCACGGCATCGCCGTGCGGCGTGTTTCGTTCGATCATTGGGTCACCCTCCACGATGGGGTTCGAGCATAGTCACAGGCAGCCGCGCGCCACCAATGAAAAGACGATGGCATGGCATAGCTGGCGGTTGTGGCACGCGGCTGCCTGCGATGCACGCGGGCCTGGCAGACCACGACCCGACCGACGAGAGCCCCGCTGCGGAACGGGGCTTTCGTCGTGTCGGGCCAGCACTCACCAGTGGTACTGCACCTTGCCGTACACGAACGCACCCTGGAAGCCGAACGGCGAACTGGACGAATACGGGAACGCGCCGTTCTGGTCGTCACCCACGGGAACCTTCTTCGGGTAGGTGTTGAGCACGTTGTCGCCGCCCACGGTGAACGTCCACCGATCGCGGTTGTAGCTCACCGCCAGATCGAGCAGCCATTTGTGCGGGTACACGGTGTCGTCCAGGTAGCTGGTCGAGCCGTACGAGGTGATCCGGCCGTAGCGGGTCAGTGTTCCATTGAAGGCCCAGGGGCCGATGTTGTAGGTCTCGTTGAGGATCAGCTTGCTGCGCGGCGCGGTGTCGGCAAGCAGGCCCTTGATCGCGCTGCGGTTGAGGCGCTGGAAGATCACGCCCAGCGAGTCCAGCACGGCCGGGTTCGGCTTGACGTCGGTGACCTTGTTCTTGTGGTAGCCGTAGCTGAGCGTCGACAGCAGGTTGCCGTTGTCGCCGAAATCGCTGCGATAACTGGTCACCACATCGGCACCCTGCGTGCGCACGGTGCCGGCATTGGTGAAGTAGGAAAGGCCGCTGTACTGCAGGTTGGTGACGCCGTTGGCCGCCAGGTAATCCTTCACCGCCGGCGTCGACAGCGAGAGCGAACTGGACAGCGCGATGCGATTGGTGACGGTGATCTGGTAGGCATCGAACGACAGGTTGAGTTCGTTGGTGGGATTCCACACCACGCCCGCGGTGAAGTTGCGCGACTTCTCCGCCTCCAGCGGTTCGCTGCCGAGCAGCCGCGCCAGCGGGTTGTCCACCGGCACCAGTCCGCGCAGGTAGATGCCCGGCGGCAGCCCTAGCGAATTGCCGGCGCCGAAAGAGGCCGACGTGGTTTCGGAGTAGTGCTGCTGGCCCAGTCCCGGAGCGCGGAACCCGGTCGAGGCGCTGCCGCGCAGGGCGAACGAGTCGGTGAAGTCGAAGCGGCCGGACAAGGCGGCGGAGGTGGTGGTGCCGAAGTCCGAATAGTCCTCGTGGCGCACGGCGGCGGAGAAGCCGAACCGCTCGGTCAGGTTGCCTTCCAGTTGCAGGTACTCGGCGACGTCATGCCGGTCCACCGAAATGGCGTCCTGCGGACCCCAGCCGGCAAAGCCTTGCGCGCCGCCGCGGACACCGGACGTGCCCACATAGTACGAACCGAAGTCGCCAGCCGTCACGTCGTAACTCTGGCGCAGCCATTGCGTGCCGAAGGACAGCGTCAGCGGATTGGGCAGCCAGCCGAACGAGATCTCCCTGGAGATGTCGATGTCGAACGTCTGCTGTTTCGCGGTCAGGATGCCGTCGTGGAAACTGGTCGGGCTGCTGCCGAAGTCATTCAGCATCGCGTAGTTGGTGGAGTTTTGCGTGCTGTAGGAAACGCGGTTGCCGCCATAGTTGCCGCTGATGTCCCAACGCCAGTCATTCCAGGTGCCGCGCAACCCGGCGACCAGCGAGGTATCCGTGGAGACGCCATGCTCGCGCGGCAGGAAGCCGTCGGGATAGACCATGCCGATCAGCGGGTTGTTCGGATAAGGCGTGTTGCTGCCATAGCGGTAGAAACCGCGCGGCTCACCGACGCGGCGCCCGTAGTGGCCGAACGCGTAGAACTGCACGCCGGGGCTGATGTCGTACTGCGTGTTGAGGAACAGGTTCTGGTTTCTGAACGCCACCGTCCCGTAGTGGAACTTCACGCCGAGCTGGGCCAGCCCGGGGCGACGGTCCACGCCGGCGCGGTTGCTCGGGCTCTGGTTGCTGTTTTCGGCGGTGATGCGCAGCCAGCCGCTTTCGCCACCCAGCGGAATGCCGAAATTCGCCGCGCCCTGCCATTGCCGGCCATCGCCGGCGGAGAACTGGCCGCCGCTGAGCTGCACGTCGCCGCCCTTGGCGCCTTTTTTCAGGATGATGTTGACCACGCCGGAAAGCGCGTCGGAGCCGTATTGCGCGGAGGCGCCGTCACGCAGCACTTCGATGTGGTCGATCGCCGACAGCGGGATCGTGTTGAGATCGATGCCCTGCGAGCCCTGGCCGATCTGGCCCAGGCTCAACACCAGCGCGCCCGGATGCCAGCGCTTGCCGTCCACCAGCACCAGCACCTGGTCCGGCGACAGCCCACGCAGTTCGAACGGCCGCTGGAACGCGAAGGTGTCCGACGCGGGCGCAAACGGGAAGTTCAGCGAGGGAATGGCGCGTTCGAGCGCCTGGGTCAGGTCGATCGTGCCGGTCTGTTTCAGCACGTCGGCGGAGATCACGTCGATCGGCGTCAGCGACGAACTTTCCGTGCGGTTGCCGGCGCGCGTACCGGTCACCACCACCGGGCCCAGGTTCTTCACCCTGGTCTGTGCCTCGGCCGATGTCTTGGCCGCTGCATCGGCCGGTGTCGCGGGCGGGCTCGCATTCTGCGCCGCCGCGGTGTGGGTGAGTGCAAGCAGTATCGCAGCAGCCAGCGAGGTCGACGTGATCCGACCGGGACGCTTGTTCATGAAATTCCCCCCAAGTGTTTTGCCGCAACAAGACCGCCGCAGGCCAAGGCGCTCGCATGGCTCTGCCCGTCGGCGGATGTACCCCTGTAGATGTTCCTGAAGCCTGCCTCGACCGCGAACCAGTCCCCGCTGGCGATCGCGGCGTCACCGTCCTGCGTGGCTACCGTCACCGGGAAAACGGGCCGGCATGGCTGAAAGACGCTGCGGTACGGTCTTGCCCCGCAGGCTGACTCTGCACATGGTCGCGGCGCGTTTCGGTCGGACATTCGCTCACCCTTCGCAGCACGGGGTTGAGCATAGGCACGGGCACGCGAAAGCCACCAATGAAAAGACGGGCACTTGGCATAACTGAAGGTTGTGGACGCTTCAGTGGCGAACGGGGCGCGACGCCTTCGCCTCAGGCCGGTGTCAGCATCTGCTGGGCAAGCTGGCGCACCAGGTCCAGGAAACGTTTCTGCACCGGATTCAGCGGGCTATCCACGCGGTAGACCGCATACAGCACAATGTCCAGCTGCAGCTTCAGCGGACGCGTCTGCACGGTTTCCCCGCTGCCTCGCGATGCCGTGAAAGGATCGACCAGGGCCAGGCCCTCGCCTTGCGCGACGAGGGAATACGCCAGCTGATAGGTCTGTACCCAGACCGAGGTTTGCGGCGCCGGCACCACTTGCGTCAGGTGGCTCTGCAGCATGCGGCCCAGCGCGTCCTGCATCGCGATGCCGATCATCGGCTGGCCGGCCAGCGCGGCGACCGGCAACGGCTGCGCCAGTTCCGCTGGCGACCACCAGCCGGGCGGAGCGATGACCATGACCTGTCCGTGGCATAGAGGCTCCTGGCGCAACCCCGGGTGGCCGGCGTCCTGCAGCGTGAGGCCGATGTCGGCTTCGTGGAGCATCAGCGACTCGCACATTTCCGCCGAGTGCTGGGTGAACAGTTCCGCGGTCGTGCCCGGGAAAGCCTTGCGCAACAGGGTGGTCGCGTCGGGCACCAGCGCCTGCGCCAGCGTCGGCGTGCACGTCACCCGCAACGGATAGCTTTCCGCACGGCCGATGTTCGCGGTGAGGCGCTGCAGGTCGTGCAGGTCCTGGATGATCTTCTCGACGCGATGGCGCAGCAGCAGCGCTTCCTGGGTCGGCTGCAGGCGCCCGCGCACGCGGCTGAACAAGGCGAAGCCGAGCTGGTGCTCGGCATGCTGCAAGGCCTTGCTGGCGGCTGGCTGCGAAATGTTCAGAAGGTCGGCCGCACCGGTCAGGCTACCGGTGGTCAGCACGGCGTGAAACAGTTCGATATGGCGCAGACGCATGCCGGATTTTCGCCCCTTGCGCCACGATGGCGATGGTTTCCGAGTGCAGCATAGGCGCCGTTGCGAAGCAAGCTTCGCGACGGAGCCCGGCACAACCCGCGAGCGGCCGTTACAGCAGTTGCTCGGCTTCCAGCTCGCTTTTCAAATACGCGTAGTAGATCGGCGCGGCGATCACGCCGGGCAGGCCGAACGCGGCCTCCATCAGCAGCATGGCGACCAGCAGCTCCCACGCGCGGGCACGGATCTGGGTGCCCACGATGCGCGCGTTGAGGAAGTACTCGAGCTTGTGGATCAGGATCAGGAACACCAGCGCGGCGATGCCCACGCCCAGCGAGACCGACAACCCCGCGATGGCGATCGCGGTGTTGGAGATCAGGTTGCCGATCACCGGCAGCAGGCCGACCACGAAGGTCACCACCACCAGCGTCTTGGCCAGCGGCACGTGGATGCCCATCAGCGGCAGCACGCCGAGCAGGAAGATCGCGGTGAACAAGGTGTTGATCAGCGAAATCTTGATCTGCGCGAACACGATGTTGTGGAACGCCTCGGCCAGGCGCTGGCAGCGCAGGCTGAGTGCCCCCGCCAGCGGGCCCATCTGGTGCGCCGGCCGGGTCCGGCTGAGCGCCACGATCGCGCCCAGCACCAGGCCGATGATGATGTGCACGAACACCCGCACCGCGCCCTTGCCGGCCAGCTGCAGGGTGGCCGCATGCTTGCGCGCCAGCTCGATCGCGCCCACGCGCAGGTCGTCGACGCTGTCGGGCAGGTTGTTCACCAGGATCGGCGGCAGCTGCTGGCGCGCCTTCTCCACCAGCGGCATCAGCTGCTGCTGCCACAGCAACTGCGGATTGCCGATCTCGCTGTGGAACAGGCTGATCGCGCCCAGGATAAGCAGGATCAGCAAGCCCACCACGACCGCTCCCAGCACGGCCACCACCACCACCCGCGCGCGGTCGCCGGAAATGCGCCGGCCCAGCAGCGGGACCATCGCCTGCACCAACTCGAACACCAGCAGGCCGGCCAGCAGCGCCGGCAGCAGGTGGATCTCGACGATCAGCAGGAGGGCCGCGGCCGTCAGCAGGTAACTCGCGTAACGGATGACCGGCGAAGGCTCGCGCAGCGCGGGCAAGGGAGAATCCATGCGGGATGAAGCCGTGGGTGCGGGCCGCCAGTCTGTCAGCAGCCCGCGCTTGCTGCCAGCCCTGCCACAGGGCTGTCGTAAACTCCGTTCACTGTTCGCTTCGTCTTGTCCAAGGATTTCCCGATGTCATTCCGCCTGCCCACGACCCTGCTCGCGCTCGCCCTGCTGGCCGGCTGTGCCACCACGCCGCGTCAACCGGTGGCTGTGGCGCCGGCCGTGGCGACCGCACCGACGGCGCCGGCCGCCGTTGCCGCCAACGACAACCTCAATGCCGTGGCGTGGAGCCAGACCGCGATCGAGCACGACCTGATCTACCTGCAGACCTACCGCGACGCCCAGGCACGCCTGCTGGCCGCACTGCACGACCGGCATTGGGACGCGCTGGGCAAGGGCGACCGCACCACGCCGCTGCGCGGCCTGAAGCCGGCGGTGATCCTGGACATCGACGAGACCGTGCTGGACAACTCGCCGTTCGCCGCGCGCATGGTGCAGGGCAACCACGAATACAACGAGGCCGACTGGGCGGCCTGGTGCCGGGAGGAAAACGCCCGCGCGCTGCCCGGCGCGGTCGAGTTCACCCGGTTCGCCGCGAAGCACGGCATCGCGGTGGTCTACATCTCCAATCGCGCCAAGGATCTGGACCAGGCCACCCTGGCGAACCTGCGCAAGGCGGGGTTCCCGGTCAGCGGCCCGCAATCGTTCCTGGGCCTCGGCACCGTGGTGGACGGCTGCGAGCAGGCCGGCAGCGAGAAGGGTTGCCGCCGCCAACTGGTCGCACAGCACTACCGCGTACTGATGCAGTTCGGCGACCAGATCGGCGATTTCGTCGACGTCCTCGCCAATACCGCCGACGGCCGCCGCAAGGCTGTCGCCGACTACCTGCCGTGGATCGGCACGCGCTGGTTCGTCCTGCCCAATCCCACCTACGGCTCTTGGGAGCCGGCGCTGTTCAACAACGACTGGAGCGCCGCGCCCGAACAACGGCGCCGGCAGAAGGTCGAGGCACTGCGTGCTCAATGATACATTTCTATTTAAAACAATAAATTACACTACAAAACAAAAGCATTGCCTTAGCTTTAACGAGCAAGTAATATTTCGCCTGCCAACACCTGCTGACCCAAACCTTTGCAGGCAAGGCCATTTCCCTTCCGGCTCTGCCGGATTTCCCCGCGAGGCCCCGTGCCCGCGGGGTTTTCTTTTGTGGCATCGCGAAAACTTGCGCCTCGCCCTTGTTTCGATGCCGCCGCGACCCTTACCCTGCGCGATCACCCCGCTCGTGGCGCGCCGTCTTCCGCCACCACCCACCGCGAGAGTTCGCCGATGCGCCTCCCTTCCCTCTTCCGCCACGCGCTGCTGCCGTTGTTCGCTGCATTGCTGCTGGGCGCCTGCCACGGCAAGGACGATTCCGCGCAACCGGGTGGCAGCACGCCGGAGGCGGCGCTGCAGGCCTCGGTCGACCTGCTCAAGGCCGGCGACTTCAACGGCCTGTGGAAGCATGCGCTGCCGCCGGCCGACTACGCCAACATGCGCGCCGACTGGCAACTCCAGCAGCGGGATGCGCAGCCGATCAGCGCCGAGGATCGCGCCCGCTTCAACGAGGCGATGCAAAAGCTCACCGGACCGGACGCGGAGAACAAGCTGTACGCCGAACTGCAGCCGAAGCTGGCCGCGATGGAGCAGCAGTACAAGGACCAGCTGCCCGTGCTGATCAGCGTCGGCGACGCCATGCTGAAGAGCGCCGTCGCGCAGAGCCGGACCCTCAGCGAGGCGCAGAAGACCCAGGCGGGCGGCGTGCTCGACGTGCTCCTGCCGTGGGCCCGGCAGACACCGTGGTTCGACCAGGCCAGGGCGAAGCAGGCGGTCGGCGTGGCGGTGGCGACGGCACGCAAGCTGGACCCGAAGAGTCCCGAGCAGATGCGCACGATGGATTTCGACACCACCATGGGCAAGTACGCCACCGCCTATGGCGGCCTCAAGCAGTTGCTGGCGATCTATGGCCTGTCGGTGGACGACACGCTGAACTCGGTCAAGCTCACCCCCGTGTCCAGCAGCAACGGCCACGCCGTGGTGAAGATCGACTACACCCTGCTCGGCAAGCCGCTATCGACCGAGTCGAAACTGATGCAGGAGAACGGCCGCTGGTACAGCGAGGATCTGTTGCAGAACGCGCGCCAGTCGCACCAGCAGCTGCAGCAGGCGGCCACCGCCAGTGCGCCCGCCAGCGCCGTAACGAAAGACTGAGCGACGCAGCCGTTAGAATAGACGGATGCAAATGACTACCACCGCGGACTCTCCTGCCCGCCAACGCGCCCCCTGGTGGTTCAACCTGGCCGGCCAGTTGCTGCAGCCATGGGTGCGCATCCGCCGCGACCCGGCGGAACCCACCTCCCTGCTGCAGGCCGGCGTGCCGGTCTGCTACGTGATCGAGCGCGACGGCTTTTCCGACGCGTTGATCCTGCAGCGCGCCTGTCGCGAGGCCGGCCTGCCCAACCCGATGCAGCCGCTGGCCGGTACCCGCCGGCGGCGTTCGGTGTTCGCGCTGGCCCGGCGCGACGGCAGGCTGCTCGGCCGCAACCGCAAGCGCAACCCGAACGAACCGATGCGGCAACTGGTGCACTCGCTGGAAGGCATGCCCGAGCGCGACATCCAGATCGTGCCGGTGTCGATCTACGTGGGCCGCGCACCGAGCCGCGACAGCGGCTGGTTCCGCGTGCTGTTCTCGGAAAACTGGGTGATGGTGGGCCGCTTCCGCCGGATGCTGGCGCTACTGTTGAACGGGCGCGACACGGTGGTGCATTTTTCCACGCCGGTGTCGCTGCGGCAGACGCTGGATGAATCCGGCGGGATCACCCCGGAACGCTTCGCGCGCAAGGTGGCGCGGGTGCTGCGCACCCACTTCCACCGCATCCGCGCCGCGGTGATCGGACCCGACCTGTCGCACAAGCGCACCGTGGTCGACGCAGTGCTGAATGCCGAGCCGGTGCGCGCGGCGATCGCCGCCAGCGCGGCCAAGGAAAAGATCAGCCACGCCAAGGCCTGGCGCAAGGCGCACCAGCTGGCGCTGGAGATCGCCGCCGACTACTCGCACCCGGTGGTGCGCTCGGCCTCGTTCCTGCTCGGCAACTTCTGGAACAAGCTGTACGACGGCATCTCGATGCACCACTTCGACAAGGCCCGCGCCGCCGCGCCCGGCCATGAAGTGATCTACGTGCCCTGCCACCGCAGCCACGCCGACTACCTGCTGATGAGCTACCAGCTGCACGTGTCCGGCGTGGTGGTGCCGCACATCGCGGCGGGCGTGAACCTCAACCTGCCGGTGATCGGGCCGATCCTGCGCCGCGGCGGCGCGTTCTTCCTGCGCCGCAGCTTCAAGGGCAACGCGTTGTACTCGGTGGTGTTCAACGAGTACGTGGCGCAGCTGATCGACCGCGGCGTGCCGATGGAGTACTTCATCGAAGGCGGTCGCTCGCGCACCGGCCGCCTGCTGGCGCCGCGTGCCGGCATGCTGGCGATGACGGTGCGCGCGTTCCTGCGCGCGCCGCGCCGGCCGGTGCTGTTCCAGCCGGTCTACATCGGCTACGAGAAGCTGATGGAGGGCGCCTCGTATGCGGGCGAACTCAGCGGGCAGCCGAAGGAGAAGGAATCCCTGATCGGCCTGGTGCGCGGCCTGAAGGTGCTGCGCCAGCGCTACGGCCACGTGGCGCTGAACTTCGGCGAGCCGATCGAGCTGACCCCGCTGCTGGATGCGGCCAGCGACGACTGGCGCGCCGCCGGCGCGGATCCCGAGGCGAAGCCGGAATGGCTGGGCGCGGTCACCGACCGCCTCGCCGAGCAGATCCAGATCAACATCAACCGCGCCGCCGACGTCAACCCGATCAACCTGCTGGCGCTGGCCCTGCTGGCCACGCCGAAGCACGCGATGGCCGAAAGCGACCTGCTGACCCAGCTCGAGCTGAGCAAGACGATGCTGGAGGAGCTGCCGTATTCGGACCGGGTCACGCTGACGCCGATGAACCCGGCCGCGATCATCGCCTACGGCGAACAGATGGGCTGGATCCAGCGCGTGCAGCATCCGCTGGGCGACGTGCTCACCGCCACCGGCGAGCGCGCGGTGCTGCTCAGCTACTTCCGCAACAACGTGCTGCACCTCACCGCCACCGCCGCGTGGGTGTCGTGCTGCTTCCTCAACAACCGCCGCATGTCGCGCTCCTCGATCCTGCGGCTGGGCCGGATCATCTACCCGTTCATCCAGGGCGAACTGTTCCTGCCGTGGGACACCGACGGTTTCGCCGCGCAACTGCAGGCCACCATCGACTTCTTCGTGCGCCGCGGCCTGCTCGAATCCTCCAACGACGGCCGCGTGCTGGAACGCAGCCCCGGCCAGGACGACGGCGCCTTCCAGCTCAAGGTGATCGCGCGCAGCCTGATCCAGGCGTTCGAGCGCTACTACATCACCATCGCCGCGCTGGCCAAGAACGGCCCGCACACGATGACCGGCGCCGAGCTCGAGAACGCCTGCACGCTCACCGCGCAGCGGCTCTCCCTGCTCAACGAACTGTCCGCGCCGGAGTTCTTCGACAAGGCGCTGTTCCGCGGCTTCATCCAGAAGCTGCGCGAGCGCCGCATCGTGTGGACCGACGATGCCGGCAAGCTCGACTACGACAGCGCGCTGGAGGGGATGGTGCGCGACGCGCGGGTGATCCTGTCGCGCGAGGTCCGCCATTCGATCCTGAAGATCACTCCCGGCGGCAACGACAAGGAAGCTGGCGCGAACGAAATCCACGAAGACCCCGCCACGCCCGACCACGTCCCCGCCGACAGCGACGACGCCGCACTGCACGAACGCCACGTCGCCGCCGAACACCAGCTGCACCAGCATCCGGCCGCATCGGACGGCGCCGCCAAGACCCCCGACTGACCCGGCTCGCCGGACCCATCCTGTAGCATGCGCCCATGAACAACGAGCAGCCCAAAACCACTTCGGCTCCAGTCACCCCGGCCCCAGTCACCCACTTCGGCTTCCGCGACGTGCCGGTGGGCGACAAGCAGAAGCTGGTCGGCCAGGTATTCACCTCGGTCGCGCACAGCTATGACCTGATGAACGACCTGATGTCGTTCGGCATCCACCGGCTGTGGAAGCGTCACTTCGTGGCGGTCAGCGGCGTGCGCCGCGGCGACCGCGTGCTGGACCTGGCCGGCGGCACCGGCGACATCGCCGCGCTGATGAAACCGGTGGTCGGCGACGAGGGCGAGGTGGTGGTCGGCGACATCAACGCGGCGATGCTCGGCGTCGGCCGCGACCGCCTCACCGACCGCGGCCTGGTCTCCGGCCTGCGCTGGGCCCAGCTCAACGCCGAGGCGCTGCCGTTCCCGGACAACAGCTTCGACGCGGTGACCATGGCGTTCGGCCTGCGCAACGTCACCGACAAGGACAAGGCCCTGGCCGACATCTGCCGCGTGCTGAAGCCCGGCGGCCGCGCGCTGGTGCTGGAGTTCTCGAAAGTGCAGAACGAACTGTTCGGCAAGCTCTACGACTTCCACTCGTTCAAGGTATTGCCGAAGCTGGGTCAGCTGTTCGCCGGCGACGCCGGCAGCTACCAGTACCTGGCCGAGTCGATCCGCAAGCATCCCGATCAGGAAACCCTGAAAGGCATGATGGAACGCGCCGGCTTCGGCCGCGTCGAGGTGCGCAACCTCACCAACGGCGTCGTGGCGATCCATCGCGCGTACAAGTTCTAGCGTTCCACCGGCACCCGGCCGAGTCGTCATTGCCACCGTCCTGATCCAGATCAGTGGCCGGCCGCACGGCGCGGCGTATGTTTGGGCTCCCTTTCCCGCGAGCCCGCACCATGTCCATCGATATCGTTTCCGAACAGAACGTGCACCTCTTCGACGCGCGCGGCGTGGCACGACGCTTTCGCCACTCGGCCATCTTCGGGGCGATCAGCGTGCTGCGCTCGGGCGAGACGATGCGCTTCGTCAACGACCATGATCCGATCCCGCTGATCGCCCAGTTGCGCGAGCGCCTCGGCGACCACCTCACGGTGACCTATCGCCAGCGCGACGCCGACGCGGTGATGATCGACTTCGGCATCACCGGCCTGCCGGTCGAGTGAGCGGCCCCGGCGCATGAATTACCCCGCGTTCTACGACCAGGCGCCGCGCATCCGCATGCGCGATCCGCTGGCGGCCTTCCTCGGCGCCGCCGAAAACGGCTTGCTGGAATATTCCTACCTTGATGCGGTGCGCCTGGCCGGACATTCCTGTCCCACCGTGGCCGGTGCCTGGCTGATGGCGCGCACGGCGCTGCGCGCGCTGTATCCGGACGAGCCGGCCGAGCGCGGTGGCGTCGCGGTGCGCATGCCGGCCGCCGAAGACGAAGGCGTCACCGGCGTCATCGCCCAGGTACTGACCCTGGTCACCGGCGCCGCGGCCGGCAACGGCTTCCACGGCATCGGCGGCCGCTTCGTACGGCAGTCGCTGTTGGGTTTCTCGACTTCCTCGGGTGCCGGCGCGGTGCAGTTCAGGCGCCGCGACAACGGCGCTGCCGTGGCGGTGGAACTGGACCTCGCCACGGTGCCGGCGGCGCCGAACCTGCGCGAACTGATGGTCGGCGCACTCCACCCCGCCGCCACGGCGGAGCAGCGCGCGGCCTTCGCGCAGGCCTGGCAGGGTCGCGTGCAACGCCTGCTGCTGGACCATGCCGACGACCCGCAGGTGCTGCAGCTCACCCGGCTGAACTGATCACCGTTCAAGCGTCGATGATCAGCAGGGTTCCGTGGCTGTCCGGCCGAACCGCGTGGGATACGCCAGCCGGCACCATGTAGAGCTGGCCCGCACTCACCGTGACTGCCTCGCCCGCCACGTTCAGGTGCATTTCGCCGTCGAGCACCAGCAGGCCCTCGGCGTACGCATGCACTTCGTCCGGATAGGTTTGCGCATCCATGCGCATCAGCTTGAGGCTGGCGTCGCCGACGCGCGCCAGCCGCTTCGACCGCCAGGCCTGTTCCAATTGCGCGGCCTGCCGCGCCAAGTCGAAAAGACGATCCATCATGCGTTCCTCAGCATCGCTCGCACGCCTCGACCGGCTTGACCGGAACGATCGCTGCCGGCGCGGCACGACGCCGCGCGTTCGCCAGCACCACGCCGCCGACGGTGATCGCGCCGCCGACCAGGATCAGCGCGTTCGGCACCTCGTGCAGCCACAGCCAGCCGATCAGCAGCGCGATCGGCGGCGACAGGTAGATGAAGCTGCTGACCCGCGACGCCGAGGCGCGGTTCACCGCCATGTTCCAGGCGAGGTAACCGATGAAGGTGGGTGCGATGCCCAGCCACAGCAGCGCGCCGATGTGCGACCACGACGCCGCTGCCAGTGCCTGCGGCAAATGCCAGCCGAACGGCAACGCGCCAAGCGTGCCGGCGAACATCGCAAACGCGGTGACGCCGACCATGCTGCTGCGCGCGAACAGGGCCTTCTGGCCCACGAAGAAGATCGCCGAGACGGCCACGCAGACCAGCACCAGCAAGGCATGTGGATCGACCTCCACCCGCTGGCCGCTGGCCAGCACCACCAGCACCGTGCCGATCAGCGCCACCGCCAACCAGATCGGAAGAGC
>Ga0207664_10000184_pt1 | contig 47854 bp, 36 predicted proteins | sample LARL83metaG_FD_184349 | JGI IMG/M metagenome (GOLD analysis project Ga0207664, IMG submission 184349) | Corn, switchgrass and miscanthus rhizosphere microbial communities from Kellogg Biological Station, Michigan, USA - LAR L8-3 metaG... | ecosystem: Host-associated > Plants > Roots >...
CCGACGGCCTGCACCAGGCGGTCGAGGCGAAGGAAGGCGTGCCGATCCAGCGCGAGAACCAGACGCTGGCCACGGTGACGTTCCAGAACCTGTTCCGCATGTACAAGAAGCTGGCCGGCATGACCGGTACGGCCGATACCGAGGCGTTCGAGTTCCAGAGCATCTACGGCCTGGAGGTGGTGGTGATCCCCACCCACAAGCCGATGATCCGCAAGGACAACGCGGACATGATTTTCTTGTCGCAGGGTCCGAAATACCGTTCGGTGATCGAGGACATCAAGGACTGCCACAAGCGTGGCCAGCCGGTGCTGGTCGGCACCACCTCGATCGAAGTGTCCGAGCTGCTGTCCGACCTGCTGAAGAAGGCCGGGGTGGCGCATGAAGTGCTGAATGCCAAGCAGCACGAGCGCGAGGCGCACATCGTCGCCCAGGCCGGCGCGCCCGGCCAGGTCACCATCGCCACCAACATGGCCGGCCGCGGTACCGACATCGTGCTCGGCGGCAGTCTCGACGCGGCCATGGCCGCGCTGCCCGAGGACGCCAGCGAACTGGATCGCCAGCGCGTCAAGGCCGAGTGGAAGAAGTTGCACGAGCAGGTACTTGCCGCCGGCGGCCTGCACATCATCGGCACCGAACGGCACGAGTCGCGCCGCATCGACAACCAGTTGCGCGGCCGTTCCGGCCGCCAGGGCGATCCGGGTTCCTCCCGTTTCTACCTGTCGCTGGAAGACAACCTGCTGCGCATCTTCGGCGGTGAAGGCCTGGTGCGCTGGATGAAGCGCTTCGGCATGAAGGACGACGACGCGCTGGAAGACCGCATGATCAGCCGGCAGATCGAAAAAGCCCAGCGCAAGGTCGAACAGCACAACTTCGACATCCGCAAGCACCTGCTGGAATTCGACGACGTCGCCAACGACCAGCGCAAGGTGATCTACCGCCAGCGCGACGAACTGCTCGACGGCGAGGAGGTGCAGGCCACCGTTGCCGACATTCGCGACGACGTGGTGCAAAGCATGGTGCGCGCATACGTGCCGGACGACAGCATCGACGAGCAGTGGGACTTGGCCGGCCTCGACCGCGAACTGGAAAGCGAGCTCGGCCTGTCGCTCGACCTGCAGCACTGGATCGAACAGCAGCAGGAGATCGACGCTAGGATGATCCTCGAGCACGTCCGCGAAGGGGTGAACGAGCTGTTCCGGGCGAAGGAGGCGCAGATCGGCGCCGACACCATGCGCCAGCTGGAAAAACACATCATGCTTACCGTGGTCGACAATGCCTGGAAGGACCATCTGGCCAGCATGGACTACCTGCGCCAGGGCATTTACCTGGTCGGTTATGCGCAGCAGGACCCGAAGCAGGCGTTCAAGCGCGAATCGTTCAAGCTGTTCTCCGACATGCTCGAGCGGATCAAGGCCGAAGTGGTGCAGATGCTGGCGCGGATCCGCATTCGCAGCGAAGAGGAAGTCGCCGCGATGGAGGCCGAGCAGCGGCGTCTGGCCGATCGGCTGCAGAAGCAGATGCAGGCGAGCGGCGGCGGCGCTCCGCCGGCCGGCGCGTTTGGCGGCGACGCGGCGGAGGTGCCGGTCGGTGCCGGCATGCGCCTGGCGCAGCAGCCTGCGCAGCACGACGGTCCCAAGGTCGGGCGCAACGATCCCTGTCCGTGCGGTTCGGGCAAGAAGTACAAGCACTGCCACGGCCAGCTGGCCTGAGCCATTCCGGGCATCACGAAAAACCCCGCTGCGGCGGGGTTTTTCGTGGGCACGTAGTCAATATGTGGAGAATCAGTCCTCGACGCCGGGCGGTCGCTTGCGATGCGGTTCGGCATTGACCGCGATGTACTGCGGCTCCTCCCCGTCCAGTCGCAGCGCGGTGAGCTGCCCACCCCAGACGCAACCGGTGTCGATCGCGTGGACGCCGAGTCCGGCGAAGCGGCCCAGCGCCGACCAGTGGCCGCAGACGATACGGGTATCGCGCCGGCGCATGCCGGGCACTTCGAACCACGGGTACAACCCCGCCTTCTGCGTACCGGGCACGCCCTTCGCTTCGAAGTCGATGCGGCCGTTGACGTCGCAGTAGCGCATCCGGGTCATCGTGTTGATGGTGGCGCGCTGGCGGTCCAGCCCCTGCAGCCGGCTCGACCATACCGCCGGCCGGTTGCCGAACAGGTTGCGCAGCAGCCGTGGATGACGCGTGCTGGACAGCTCGCGCTCGACATCTTCGGCGGAACGCAGCGCCTGGCGCAGCGTCCACATCGGTGCCAGGCCCGCGTGCACCATCGTCCAGTTCAGCTGCTCGTCGTGGTGCAGCAGTTTTTGCGAGCGCAGCCATTCGAACAGCACCGGCGCGTCGTCGGCGAACAGTACCTCGCGCAGCTCCGGGTTCACCCGGGCCTGTGCGTCCGGCCGACGCTGGGCGATCGCCAGCAGGCTCAGGTCGTGATTGCCGAGGGTGACTACGCTGTGTTCGCGCAGGCCGTGGATCAGACGCAACGTTTCCAGCGATTGCCCGCCGCGGTTGACCAGGTCGCCGCAGAACCACAACTGGTCCTGCGCCGGGTCGAAGCGCAGCTTGTCGAGCAGGCGTTGCAATTCGGGGTAGCAGCCCTGCACGTCGCCGATCGCGTATGTAGCCATGTCAGCGCAGGGCCATCAGTGCAGCGTACGCGGAATGGACAAGGTGAAGGTCGGGATGGGGGCTTCGAACTCCGTGCCGTCGTCGGCCAGCATCTGGTAGCTGCCGCCCATGGTGCCGACCGGAGTCTCCAGCACGGCGCCTGAGGTGTATTCGAAATCGTCGCCGGGCCGCATCCACGGCTGTTCGCCGACCACGCCCTCGCCGGTCACTTCCTCCACTTTGCCGTTGGCGTCGGTGATCATCCAGCGGCGGGTGAGCAGGCGCGCGGGCATCTCGCCGGCGTTGCGCAAGGTAACGGTGTAGGCGAAAACGTAGCGATTGTCACCGGGCTTCGATTGATCGGGGACGAAGCGGGTTTCGACCTGCACGTCGATCGTGTAGGAAGATTTTTCAGTCATGTCCGGATTGTAAGGCCTGTCGCCATGAATGGGGCGGAGTGGCCACGATCGGGATGCCGCTTCTTCGTCAGAGCGCGCCGTAGACCTTGGCCAGGCGCACGAAGTCGGCTGGGGCGAGGGTTTCGGCGCGTGCCTTCGGATCGACGTCGGCACGGCGGATCGCATCGGCGTCGAGCAATTGCTTCAGCGCATTGGCCAGCGTCTTGCGCCGCTGCCCGAACGCGGCCTTGACCACGGCGTAGACATGCTCGGGTTGCGCGTCATGCAGCTCGTGCGGTTCCAGCGGCAGCAGCCGCACCACCGCGGACTCCACCTTCGGCGGCGGGCGGAATGCTTCCGGCGGCACGTCGAACAGCGGTTCGACCCTGCACGCCAGCTGCAGCATCACCGACAGCCGGCCGTACACCTTGCTGCCCGGTTCGGCGGCCATGCGGTCGACCACTTCCTTCTGCAGCATGAAGTGCATGTCCTGGATCGCCGCAGCGTGCTCGATGCAATGAAACAGGATCGGGCTGGAGATGTAGTACGGCAGGTTGCCGGCGATGCGCAATCGCGGTACGCCATGGCTGTGCGCGAGCGCGCTGAAGTCCACCTTCAGCACGTCGGCGTGGATGATGTGCAGTTCTCCCGCGGCGGCGGCACGCGCCTGCAGGGCGGGAATCAGGTCGGTGTCCAGCTCGATCGCAGTGAGCTTGCCGGCCGCCGCCAGCAGCGGCAGAGTCAGCGCCCCCTCGCCGGGGCCGATCTCGACCACGAAATCCTCTGTCCGCGGCGCCACCGCGCTGACGATGCGATCGACATAGCGCCGGTCGTGCAGGAAATGCTGGCCGAAGCTTTTCTTGGGGCGGGCGTTCATGGGGCAGGAGTCAGTGGGCAGAAGTGAACGAGTGGGCTGCCTTCGCTTTTACTCATTTCTCTCTCCAGCCTGCTCGTTTCTGCGCCGGACCAGTGCGAGTGCCATGTTTGCCGCGGCGATCAGGCTGGCCGGATCGGCACTGCCGGTGCCAGCCAGGTCCAGCGCGGTGCCGTGGTCGACCGAGGTACGGATGAATGGCAGGCCGAGGGTGAGGTTCACGGTGCGGTCGAACGCCTCGCTCTTCAGCACCGGCAGGGCCTGGTCGTGGTACATCGCCAGCACCGCGTCGTAGCGTGCGCGCTGCGCCGGCACGAACGCGGTGTCGGCGGGCAGCGGGCCGAGCAGGTGCATGCCTTCGCCGCGCAGCGCGTCCAGCACCGGGATCAGCGTGTCGATTTCCTCGTGGCCGAGATGGCCGCCTTCGCCAGCGTGCGGGTTGAGGCCGAGCACCGCGATGCGCGGCTCGGCGATACCGAACTTGCGCTGCAACTCGGCGTGCACGATGCGCAGCGTACGGGTCAGCGCGGCGGGCGTGATCGCTGCCGGTACCGCCGCCAACGGCAGATGGGTGGTGACCAGCGCCACCCGCAGTTCCGGACTGGCCAGCATCATCACCACGTCGGCGTGCGCGCGTTCGGCGAAGAATTCGGTGTGTCCGCTGAAACGGATGCCGGCGTCGTTGATCGAGGACTTCTGCAGCGGCGCGGTGACCACTGCCTCGTAGCGGCCGGCCATGCAGCCGTCGGCAGCCTCGGTCAGCGTGTCCAGCACGTGCCGGGCGTTGCGCGGATCGGGCCGTCCGGGCACTTCGTCGATGGCCAGCGGGACGTGGCGCACGCGCAGCGTGCCGGGACGGCGCGCTGTCTGCGTGCTGCCGTCGTCATCGACCAGTTCGACGGCAAGGCCGCAGCGCGAGGCCGCGCGTTGCAGCAGGGCGCGATCGGCGATCGCCACCAGGCCCGCGGCCAGCGGCGTGGCGGCCAGGCGGATCAGCAATTCGGGGCCGATGCCCGCCGGCTCACCCGCGGTAAGCGCGAGCCGGGGCAATGGCATGATGTCCAACCGCCTTTACGGCGAGCTGGCGGCAGCCTGATCGTCCGCAGCGCGCAGCTCGGGCACCAGGATGTCGACGTAGGCATTGGAGCGCAGGTCGCGCAGGTAGTCGTCGTAGGCCTGCTCGGACTTGCGGGTACCGATGGCCTGGCGCGCCTGGTCACGTTCGATCTGCGTGGTCTGATCGCTCTGGCGCTCGCCGAGCCGCTGCAGGATGTGCCAGCCCGCGGCGCTCTGGAACGGCTGCGACACCTCGTTGTCCTTCAGCTGGCCCAGCTGTGTGGCGATGGCCTGACCCCATGCCTGCTGCGGGAACCAGCCCATGTCGCCGCCGAGATTGGCGCTGGTGTCGTCCTTGGAGTTTTCCTTCGCCAGGGTGGCGAAGTCCTCGTGCTTGTCGACGATGCGGTGGTACAGGTCCTGCGCCTTCTGCTCGGCCTGGGCCGGGGTCAGCAGCTCGCTCGGCTTGATCAGGATCTGCCGGGCATGCAGCTCGGTGACCATCTTGCGGCTGCTCTGGCGCTGGTCGACCAGCTTGAGGATGTGGAAACCGGTCGGGCCGCGCAGCGCCGGGCTGACGTCGCCGGGCTTCATCGAGGCGATGGTGTCGGCGAACGCGGGTGGGATCTCGTCCAACCGGCGCCAGCCGAGGTCGCCGCCCTCCAGCGCATCGGGCGCGTCGGAGTAGCGGATCGCGGCGGCGTTGAAATCCATGCCGCCATGGATCGCGGCCAGTGTCTGCTCGGTCTTGGCTGCGGCGGCCTGGATCGCGGCCGCGTCGGCGCCGCCGGGGATGCTAATCTGGATGTGCGCCAGGTGCACTTCGCCAGCCTTGTAGGTCGGGCTGCTGAGCAGGTTGTCGATCTCGCTGTCGGTGACCGAGACCGAGTCCTGCACCACGCTCTGGTGCAGCCGCTGCACGGTGATCTGGTCGGCCAGCTGCTCGCGGAACGAGGCGAAGCTGGCGCCGCTGCGCTCCACCTCGGCACGCAGCTGCTCGGGGCTGAGCTTGTTCTGCTCGGCCACGCCCTGGATGGCCTGGTCGACGTCGGCGTCGGATACGTGGATGCCCTGATCCTGTGCCTTCTGGATCTGCAGCCGCATCAGCACCAGCCGGTTGAGCACCTGCTGCTGCAGCACGTTCATCGGCGGCAGCTGCTCGGTGTGGCCGGCGTACTGCTGCTGCACCGAGGCCACGGCGTCGTTCAGTTCGCTCTGCAGGATCACGTCGTCGTTGACCACCGCCACGATGCGGTCCAGCGGCTGGCTGGCCGGCGCGGCCGGCGTGAGCAGCTGGGCGTGGGCGGGGAGCATGATCGCGAGCGCGAGCAGGAGAGATGCAAGGGATTGCTTCATCAGTGGAAAGCCTGGGTCGCCGGGGCGAGTGCGTTTATTGATAGCCGAGAATATCACGGCGCAGCAGTGGATCGATTTGGCCGCCGGTGGAGCCCAGCCCCTTGAAAACCACCTCGAACAGGACGGCGTTGTCGCGCCGGTCGAGGTTGCCACCTTTGGGAACCGGTCCGAAACCGTAGTAGCTCTGGTTCACGTAGCTGCGCCCGACCAGCCGCAGCGACACGCAGCAGCTGTCGTACTCCACGCCCGCCAGCGCATCGACGCTCTGGCGGTCCTTCACCGAATAAGTCCATGAGCCCACCAGCCGCCAGCGTTCGGACACCGGGTAGACCACGGAAGCGCTGTATTGTTCCAGCAGGCCGCGACGATAGCGGTAGGAGAAGTTGAAGATGCCGTCGGTACGCAGGCGCCGCTGCAATTGCACCGCGGCCATGTCGGTGAGGCGGGTGTTCGGGCTCCACTGGTAGGCGCTGTTCAGGCGCCAGCGATCGCTGAGCTGCACGTCGAGCTGGGCCACGTAGGCCGAGCGGACCCAGTCGGTGGCCAGCACTTTCTGCGGGCTGAAATAGTGGATCTGGCCGATGCTGGCCGACACCCGCTCGACACCGCTGTCGTCGAGCAAGCGGGTGGTGAGCGCCGCGGTGAGGTTGTTCGCATCCATCTGGCGGTCGGCGCCGGAGAACTGGTTGGTCGAGAACAGCTGCCAGTAGTCGAACGACATCACGTTGGTGTCGAACAGCGGCAGGTTGTTCTGGTTGCGATACGGCACGTACAGGTAGAACAGCCGTGGCTCCAGGGTCTGCGTATAGCTGCTGCCGAACAGCGTGGTGCTGCGATCGAACACCAGCCCGCTGTCGAGGCTGACGACCGGCAGCGAACGAGTCGGCGACTTCTGGTCGAACGGCGTGGTCGCTCCGTTGCCGAGCGGCCCGCGATAGCCGTAATCCTGATAGTCGCTGCCCAGCTGGTACGCGGTGTAGCGGTAGGCCAGCCGTGGCCGCACGAACCAGGCGGAGGTGCCGAAGTCGGCGGCCAGGTAGGGGTAGATATCCTCGCGCTCGCCTTCGACGGAGCCGGTCTTGCGAAACGCCACCGCCGAGGTGTCCATGCCGAATTCCAGCCAGCGCGACAGCGGCACGTCCATGCTGAATTTCGCGTAGGGCAACTGCCTGTACGGCAGGCCGCGATCGGTCACGAACGGGTTCACGTTCTGGTAGATGGTGCCGCCGAACGAGGCGTTCCACCACTTGCCGCCGCCCACGATCGCGGCGTTCGAGCCCAGCGTGTAGACCGCCGCGTGGGACAGGGCGTCGCCGTAGTCGTACAGGTAGCTGCTGTCCGAGGCATGGTTGTACGAACCCACGAACTGCCAGCCTTGCCACAGCAGCGTGCGATCGGAGAACTTGACCAGGTAGCGGGAGTCGTCCTTGGTGTCGGCGAGGCCGTCGCTCTCGCCGTGGTCGTTCGGCACGTATTCCACGTTGAGCTGGCCGCGGCTGCCCGGCGTCAGATAACGGAATTCGCCGGCCAGCATCGCGCCGCGCTCGCTGTAGATGCGCGGGTCCAGCGTGGCGTCGTAATTCGGCGCCAGGTTCAGGTAGTACGGCGTGCTGACCTCGAAACCGGAGCGGCTGGTGTTGCCGATGGTCGGGTAGAGGAAGCCGCTCTTGCGGCGGTCGTCGACCGGGAAGCTGAAATACGGCAGGTACAGGAACGGCACATTGCCGAGGCGCATGGTGGCGTTGCGCGCCACACCGACGCCGGTTTCCTTGTTGATGGTGATCGACTTGGCGCGGAACTCCCACAGGTGGTGGCCGACGTCGCAGGTAGAGTAGGTGGCCTGCGAGTAGCGCGTGTGCTGCGCGTCCAGCATCTGGCCCTGGCCGGCCGTGCCGTTGCCGCGCGCGTCGAGCATCTGGTAGCGCACGTCGTCGGCGATGCCGCGGCTGGCTTCCGTGTTGCCGCGCATGCGCGAGGCGGCCAGCAGCTGGCCGGCTTCCTGGTAGCGCACGTTGCCGCGGGCGTCGTAGTCGGTGCTTCCGTCGTTGTAGTCGATGCGCTCGGCCTGCAACTGCTGGTCGGCACGTTGCAGCTTCACGTCACCGGACAGGTGGTAGACCGACTGGTTGGAGCTGTCCACGTGCTGCGCCTGCACCAGGGTCGGGCTGGTCTCGCGCAGGCTGGCGTCCTTGCCCAGGCTGGGATCGTAGAACTCCAGCAGGGCATTGGGCCGGCACATCGCGTAGTTGAGTGGGCGCGGCGCACAGTGGAACGAACCCAACGGACAGGCCAGGTCGGTCTGGTTCGAGGGGCTTGCGGGGGAGATCTGCGCGTTGCTGGCGTCGGCCTGGCCGCCGAACACGGCAAGGGCGGCAGCAACCGCCAGCAGGCGGCGTGGAGGTAGCTTGGGCGTCACGGGGAATCTGCCGGCTTCGAAGGCTCGTTAAGCTAGCAGAAAGACCCCCGGGACGGCAGATAAAGGTTTCCCGCTGCACGCCGGGATTCAGCATGGGCGGGGGGAAAGAGGCTGGACTGGATGCCGGGTGGCGGTGCGTTGCGTGCTTTCCGATGGGGTTTGGCAAGCTCCGAACCCTCACCTCAATCCTCTCCCGCGGGGAGAGGAGGCAAACGAGCGCGCTGCGCGCGGGAGCTACTCCATGAGAGCGCCGACGTGCGCGCTCACGCTGGCGGCCAGCGCGGCCAGGTCGTAGCCGCCTTCCAGGGTGGAAATCAGCCGCCCGCCGGCGTGCGCGTCGGCCAGCGCCGCCAGGCGTTCGGTGATCCACGCGTAGTCTTCCTGGCCCAGCCGGATGTCGGCCAACGGGTCGTTGCGATGGGCGTCGAAGCCGGCCGAGACCAGCACCAGCTGCGGCTTGAACGCATGCAGCCGCGGCAGCAGCACGCTGTCCCACAATTCGCGGAATTCATGCGAGCCGGCACCGGGCGACAACGTGCCGTTGACGATGTTGCCCACGCCGCGCTCGTCCTCACGGCCGCTATCCGGGTACAGCGGCGACTGATGGCTGGAAGCGAACAGCACGCGCGGCTCGTGCTCGAAGATGGCTTGCGTGCCGTTGCCGTGGTGCACGTCGAAATCGGCGATCGCGACCCGCTTCAGGCCATGCGCGACCAGCGCATGGGCGGCGCCCACCGCGATGTTGTTGAACAGGCAAAAGCCCATCGCCTGGTCGCGCGTGGCGTGGTGACCCGGCGGGCGCACGGCGCAGAACGCGCGCCGCGCACTGCCGCCGAGCACCGCGTCGACCGCCGCGACCATGGCGCCGGCCGCACGCAGGGCCGCCTCGGTCGAGCCGGGGCCCATCACGGTGTCCGGGTCCAGGGCGAGCATGTCGTCCGGCGGCGCACCGAGCAGGATCTCCCTGATGTGGGCTGCGCTGTGCACGCGCTGCAGCTGTTCGCGGATGGCTTGCGGCGCCTCGATGCGGTCGAGCGCGGCGAAACGGTCGTGGTCCAGCGCCTGCAGCACTGCGTGCAGCCGCGCTGGTCGCTCGGCGTGGCCAGGACCGGGGTCGTGCAGCAGGCAGGCGGGATGGGTGTACAGCCGCAGCATGCGGCGGGCCTACTTCGTGGAAGGCTTGCGGCGGCGCTCGTGCTGCCACAGCACTTCGCCGTGGCCGCTGGCACGGGCCAGCACGCGCGAGATCACGAACAGCAGGTCGGACAGCCGGTTCAAGTAGCGTTGCGGCTGGTTGCGGATGTCTTCCACCCGCGACAGCGCGATCACTTCACGCTCGGCACGACGACACACGGTGCGCGCCAGATGGCCGCAGGCCGCGGCCATGCCGCCGCCGGGCAGGATGAATTCCTTCAGCGGCGGCAGCGGTTCGTTGAGCGCGTCGAGGATGGTTTCCAGGCGGTCGATGTCGCTGTCCTCGACCATCGCCATGCCGGGGATGCACAACTCGCCGCCGAGGTCGAACAGGTCGTGCTGCACCTGGGTCAGTGCCTCGCGCACCTCGGTGCTGACGCCGTCGGCGGCCAGCAGCATGCCGATCGTGCTGTTGAGCTCGTCCACCGTGCCGTAGGCGTTGACCCGCAACGAGTCCTTGCCCACCCGCGAACCGTCGCCGAGGCCGGTGCTGCCGTCGTCGCCGGTGCGCGTGTAGATTTTCGAGAGCCGGTTGCCCATCGCGCCGGCTTAGTGGCTCAGGCCCGGCTGGCTGGAGCCGCGCAGGGTGCGTGCCAGCAGCGTCACGCCCACGTGCAGCGCGGCGCCGATGCCCACATACAGTACGGTGGTGCCCAGGAACGGCAGGTACCAGTCGCCGAGGTTGGTGAACCAGTTGGCCGCGCTGCGCGGCAGCGGCACGCTGGCGCTGAGCCAGTAGAAGCTGCCGTTGGAAATCAGGTAGCAGACCGCCTCGCTGACTACCAGCGCCACCGCGGCCAGCCCCAGCGTGGACGGGCGCAGGCCGAACTGGTGGCGGGCCAGCCAGCTGCCGCCGAACCACAGCGCGCCGAAGTACACCGGCATCGTCCAGTACGCCGGCGAGACGCAGTAATGAGTCCAGAAATCGAGCCCGGCGCCGGTGATCGCGAAGAAGTCGACCAGCACGGCCTCGGCGATCAGCAGCGGAAACGCCCAGCGCGCGGAACCGCGCAGCCAGAAGCCGGCCAGGAAGAACACGCCCCACGAGGCGTCGGGCAGCGCGCTGAAATGATGCAGGCGGGTGGCCGCCATCACCAGGGCCAGCATCAGGAAGATGCCGATGCGTCGGGTCTGCGTCTTGGCCATGGGGTGCTCCGTGTGGGGTCTGGACAGGCCGCTAGTCTAGCCCAACGCGCCGCAACGCCGACAGCGCCAGCGCGTATCATCGACGCATGAATGTCCCCGAATCCCCCGTCATGAGCGAGTCTGGCGTGCTGATCGTCGGTGGCGGCCTGGTCGGCGCCAGCCTGGCGATCGCGCTGGATGCCGCCGGCATCAAAGCCACCCTGGTCGAGACCGCCGCACCGCGCACCGACGCCTCGCCCAGCTACGACGAGCGCAACCTCGCGCTGGCCCGCGCCACCGTCAACGGACTGGAGGCCATCGGCGTGTGGCGGCACGCGGCCGCCTGCGCCACGCCGATCCGGCACATCCATGTCAGCCGCGCCGGCGAGTTCGGCAGCGCGCGCATCGACGCGGACAGCCAGGGCGTCGATGCCCTGGGCTGGACTCTGCCGGCGCGCGAACTCGGCACGGCGCTGCTGCGCCGGCTGGACGAATGCACCCGGCTGACCCGGTTGGCGCCGGCCACCTTGTCCGCACTGCAGCCGCTGGCCGGCGGCTGGCGCACGCAGGTGCAAACCGCCGACGGCGCGCGCAGCATCGACACGCCGCTGCTGGTCGGCGCCGACGGCACGCAGTCGTTCGTGCGCGCGCAGCTCGGCATCGACGCCGAGCGGCACGACTACCGGCAGACCTTGTTCGTGTGCACGGTCACGCCGGAGCGCGACCACGCGAACCGCGCGTACGAGCGCTTTGCCGACGACGGTCCGGTCGCGCTGCTGCCGCTGGCCGAGCGCCGCTGCGGCCTGGTGCTCACGGTGTCCGCCGACGAGGCCGATGCGGTGGCCGCGCTGGACGATGCAGGTTTCATCGAACTGGCGCAGCGCCGTTTCGGCTGGCGCCTGGGCCGGCTCGGCCGGCCGGGCCGGCGTCATCCGTACGCGATCCACCGGGTCGCCGCCGCGCAGCTGACCGCGCCGCGTGCGGTGCTGGTGGGCAATGCCGCACAGACCGTGCATCCGATCGGCGCGCAGGGTTTCAACCTGGGCCTGCGCGATGCGCTGACCCTGGCCGAGCTGGTGGCGGCCGCCCCCGATCCGGGCGCTGCCGATCTGCTGGAACGCTACGCCGCACGGCGCGCGCCGGATCGCGAAGGCACCATGGCGATGAGCCACGGCCTGGTGCGGCTGGCCTGCCTGCCGCAGCCGCTGCTGGCGCCACTGCGTTCGCTGGCATTGCTGGCTTGCGACCGGCTGCCGCCGCTGCAACGCGCGCTGGCGCGGCGCGGCATGGGGTTTCGCGGCGAGCCGCCGCTGGCGGTGCTGGAGCGCCTGCCATGAACACTTCGCTGCAGGACATGCCTTCCCGCCGCCGCGCACCCGCGCTCGACGTGGCCGTGGTCGGTGGCGGCATGGTCGGTGCCGCCGCTGCGCTGGCGCTGGCGCGGGCCGGCTTCAGCACCGCCCTGCTGGAGGCGCGCGCGCCGGCGGCATGGGACGCGAATGCCGAGGTGGACCTGCGCGTGGTCGGGCTGGCGCCGTCGTCGGTGATGCTGCTGGATGAGTTGGGCGTCTGGACGTCCATCCGCGATGCCCGCGCCGGCCCGTATTCGCACATGCACGTGTGGGACGCCGAAAGCGGCGCGGCGATCGACTTCGACGCGGCCAGCGAGGGCCGCGACCGGCTCGGCTACATCGTCGAGAACAACCTGGTGCAGTGGATGCTGTGGCAGGCACTGGAAGCTTCCGGTGTGCGTCGCTTGTGTCCTGTCGCGGTGCAGGGTTTCGAGGCGCGCGAGGATCGCATCCAATTGGAACTGGCCGGTGGCGAGATGCTGGCTGCAGGCCTGTTGGTGGCCGCCGACGGCGCCGCTTCGCCGCTGCGCGGTCTGGCCGGCATCGGTACGCGTGGCCGCGACTACGCGCAGCGCGCGGTGGTGGCGCACGTCGCCACCGAACGCCCGCATGAGGACACGGCGTGGCAGCGTTTCCTGCCGGGCGGGCCGCTGGCGTTGCTGCCGCTGGCCGACGGACGCAGCTCGATCGTGTGGTCGCTGCCCGAGGCCGAGGCGCGGCGCGTGCTGGCGCTGGACGAGCAGGCCTTCCTCGACGAGCTCGGCGTGGCCAGCGATTTCCGCCTGGGCCGGATCGTCGCCACGACGCCACGTGCGGCGTTCCCGTTGAAACTGCAACTCGCCGAGCGCTACCAGGCCGAGCGTTTCGTGCTACTGGGCGACGCCGCGCACGCGGTGCATCCGCTGGCCGGGCAGGGCGTCAACCTGGGGCTGCGCGACGTGGCCGAGCTGCGCGACACGCTGATCGACGCCCGCGCCGCCGGTCGCGACATCGGCGCCGCGCACGTGCTGCGCCGTTACGCACGCCGCCGGCGCAGCGCCGATACGCTGGATGCGCTGGGCTTCGACGCGCTGGCGCGCATCTACGCGTGGCAGTCGCCGGCGCTGGTCGCCGCGCGCGGCGTGGGCGTGCGCCTGCTCGATCGGCTCGCGCCGTTGAAGCGGCGGCTTTCGGAGCACGCCGCTGGGTTTTGAAGCTTTGCTCCTTCCCCTGCTCGCAGAGGGAGGGAGTCAACCCCTGAGGGAGGATCGACGATGCGTATCGCCCGACTTTGCTGTCTGCTGTTGCTGGCTGGTTCAAGCTTTGCCGCCCAGGCGAAGATGGTGCATCGCCCGGTCGAGTGGACACAGGACGGCACCCGCTTCCACAGCGTGCTGGTCTACGACGACGCTTCGAGCGCGAAGCGGCCGGGCCTGGTGATGGTGCCGAACTGGTACGGCATCAATGACACAGCCGTAAAGAAGGCCGAAATGATCGCCGGCAAGGATTACGTGATCCTGCTCACCGACATGTACGGCGCCGGCGTGCGCCCGCAGCCGGGCAACGCGTCGCAGGCACAGGCGGCGGTGAAGCCGCTGTACGGCGACCGCGCGCTGATGCGCAAGCGCATCAACGAGGCGCTGCAACAGTTGAAGGCGCAGGCCGCGAACGCACCGCTCGACGCGGCCAAGCTGGCCGCGATCGGCTTCTGCTTCGGCGGCTCGGCCGTGCTCGACCTGGCGCGCAGCGGCGCGGACGTCGCGGCGGTGGTGTCGTTCCACGGTGGCCTGGATACCGACGATCCGGCGCTGGCGAAGAACATCAAGGCGCGCGTGCTGGCGATGAACGGCGCCGACGACAAGGGCACCATGCCGGATGCGGACAAGTTCATGGACGAGATGCGCATGAGTCCCGCCGACTGGCAGTTCGTGGTGATCGGCCACGCCGTGCACTGCTTCACCGAAGTCGGCGAGAACTCGCCCGGCTGCCGCTACGACGAACGCGCCGCCACCCGCAGCTACTGCCTGATGCACGACTGGCTGCGCGCGGCGTTTGCCGGCACGCCGTAGGGCTTCTGCAGAAGCTCGCTTTTTAGTGATCCAGAGCGAAGGGCTTTCGACCTGCGTAGGCGAAAGCCCTGCACTTCGGACCAGTTCAGTCATTCCGCGCGCTCGCGCACCGCTTCCATCGTCAGCGCCGCCAACTGGCGCAGGCGGGTGCCGCCGGCATCGGCGAGGAGTTCCTTGAGGCGGGCGCCGGCGTCGTCCTGATCGAGGCTGTGGCGTTCGGCCAGCGAGGCGGCCAGCGCGCGGCCCATCGAGTCGAAGATCAGCGCGTAGGCGAACGCGTGCAGTACACCGCCGCCCAGCGTGCCGAGGCCGGGGAACGCCTTCAGCGCGTTGCCGGCGACGGCCAGCACGATCGAGCTGCCGGTGCGCAGGGTGAGCTTGGCCTGCTGCACGAAATCCTCGATCTGTACCTCGCTGACCTTGACGCCGTACAGCTCGGCGAGCGCGCGGGTGAGGCCGGTGGCGAGCACCCCCTGGATCACCAGGTCGCTGCCCGGCGCCACCGCGGCGAGCGCGCCGACGATGGCGCGGCGCGCGTACTTGCGCACGATGCGCTCGGCCTCCTCGGCGCGGGTTTGCGCTTCCAGCGTGCCGGTACGCTGGTGCAGGCCGGCCAGCACGGCGTTCTCGCGCAAATCCTCCAGGCCTTCAGCGCCGGGGGCGGTAAGCCGTTCGAGTGCCTGCAGCAACGGTTCGATCGTGGGCTTGCGCTGACGCTCGACCGACTCGGTGCTGCCGTCGGCAAGCTGGCGTTGGTAGCGCTCGCTGCCGCCGGCGCTGATCGCCAGCACCGCGCTGGTGATGCCGCGTGCGTGCCGGCGCAGGCGCGCCAGCAGTTGGTCGAGTTCGCTGCTGCTCCACTGGTCGGCCTTGTTCAGCACCAGCAGCAGCGGCTTGCCGAAGTCGGCCAGCCAGCGCAATTCATCGGCCTGGCTGCGGTTGAGATCGCCGGCGCAGAGATAGATCACGGCGTGCGCGCGCAGCGCTTCCTCGCGCGCCAGCGTTTCGTGCGCCTCGCCACCGGCCTCGCGGCTGCCGGGTACGTCGGCCAGCACCAGTGTGCGGCCGTCCGGCAGGCTGCCGTCGTAGTGGCCGACGGCGCGGGTGGTGCCGCCGCGCGCGTCGCTGGCGACCTGGGCGTGTGGTGCCAGCGCGCGGATCAGGCTGGACTTGCCAGTGGAGATTTCGCCGAACAGCGCGACATAGACGCGCGCGCTGGCGCGGCGGCGGTCGAGTTCGCCGAGTTCGGCCGCCAGCGCGCCGGTGTCGGCGCCGCGTTCGCGCAACTGGCCGATGCGCTGTTCCAGGCTGCCGCGATCGGGCACCGGCGGCGGCCGGCGCTTGCGGCGCGGACGCAGCAGCCACCACAGCACGCTGAGGCCGGCCGCGGCGAAGACCAGCAGCACACCGCCCAATGTCCACTGCAGCCACGTCGGCAAATCCAGGAAACGCTGCGCCAGCGCCAGCGCGCGTTCGGCGGCGGCGAACAACAGCCACAGCAGCGCGGCCATGGCTAGCGCGGTGAACAGCAATCGCAGGCGTCGGGACATCCGCGCATTCTAGCCAGCTTCCTGCCGCCGCCCTTGCGCAGGCCCGGCTCGCGCCCGCGACGTGGTTTTGGCACTATCGTGTGCGGGACGCGGCTTCGGCCGAGGCCGGTGCGGATTCGCAGCGCCGGTTCGGGGGGACTGATGGGGAACGGATCAAGGTTGTCCGCTTGGCTGCTGGGCGTGATGCTGGGCGTGCTCGTGCCGATGCCGATTGCCCTGGCTGCGCCCGGCGCACAGACAGCGGGCCCGTTGCCGACGCCGCAGTTCCGCCGCTACGAGACGGCGAATGGCCTGCCCAGCGGGGCGATCTATGCCGCGGCACAGGATCGCAACGGCTTGATGTGGTTCGGTTCGGCCGGCGGCCTGGTGCGTTTCGACGGGGTCGACTTCACGGTATTCCGGCATGTCGTGGGCGATCCGCTGTCGCTGCCGGCGAACCAGACTTATTCGCTGTTCGTCGATCGCGACAACCGGGTCTGGGCCGGTGGCGTCTCGACCGGGCTCACCGTCTACGACCAGGCGAGCGGCCGCTTCCGGCACTGGGAGCACGACGACGGCAAGCCGGACAGTCTCGCCAACAACGAAGTCTGGAGCATCGCGCAGACGCCCGATGGCCAACTGTGGGTCGCCACGCAGGACGGGCTGGACCGCCTGCGGGCGGACGGCAGCGGTTTCGACCACATCCCGCTGGACGTCGACGGCAGCCGCGCCGGATCGTTCGGCGCCACCCGCGCGCTGCTGGCGGAGGCCGACGGGCGATTGTGGATCGGCGCGCACAGCGGCCTGTACCTGCGCCAGCCGGACGGCACGATCCGGCGCGTGCCGGTGGATCCGGCCTTCCATGGCGAGATCGGCAAGGTCTGGCACATCGATGGTGGCGACGGCGATGGCGAAGTACGGGTGGCGCTGGAAGGCGGCCTGCTGGTGATCGGCGCCGATGGCGTGGCGCGTCCGTTGGCGAGCGCGCAACTGTCGTCGCTGCGCATCCTCAGCAGTGCCCGCGATGCGCAGGGCCGCTTGTGGATGGGCAGCTTGAACGGCGTCTGGCTGGATGACGGCAGCGGCCACCTGCAGCACATCGTCGGCCAACCGCTGCTGCCCGGCGGCCTGCCCAGCGATCGCCTGTGGCAGGTGCTGCGCGATCGCGAAGGTGGCCTCTGGTTCACCTTCGACCAATCCAGCGTCGCCTACCTGCCGCCAGGCTGGAACGGGTTCACCCGCTTCACCCATGTTCCCGACGATCCGCAGAGTCTGTCGAACATTGCCGCGCTGTCGGTGCGCCGCAGCCGCGACGGCCAGCTGTGGGTCGGCGGCTTCAACGGCTGGGTCGACAAGCTGGACCCGGCTACCGGCGCGGTCAGCCACGTGGTGAAGAACCTGCGTGGCAACCTCGCTTCCCTGGCGGAGGACACCCGCGGCCGGCTGTGGATCGCCGGGCCGGGCGAGATCTACCGCTACGACCACGGCAAGCTGACCGCCGTCGAAGCGAAACAAAGCCACATCAGCCGGCCCACCGCGCTCGTGGCCGGCGACGATGGGCGCGTCTATGTGTCCTCATGGGGCGAGGGCGTGTTTGCGCTCGACCCCGACAGCCTGGTCGCGACTTCGGTGATGCCGACGGATGCGCCGAGCGGGACCCGCTTCCATGACCAGTTGAGTTTCGAGGCGGGCCGCCTGTGGTACGCCAGCGCCGGTGGCCTGCTGCGCGGCGACGGTCCGGGCCAGCGCCTGGCCTTCGTGCCCGGTGTGCCGCGCCACGAAATCCTCGCCTTCGCGTTCGATGCCGACGGTTTCTGGACCGCCACCGACCAGGCGCTCGAGCACTACCGCGATGCCGATGGTCGCGCCACGCGGGATGCCAGCGTCGACATCAGCCGCATGCCGTTCGCCGCCGACCTGATGGCCATCCAGGTCGACCGCCAGGGCCAACTGTGGCTGTTCGCCAACCCGGGGCTGTGGCGGTTCGAGCCGAAGACGAAGCAGTTCACCGAGTTCGGCCCGTCGCAGGGCCTGTCGAGCAGCGAGTTCACCAATGGCTCGATCGAGATGGCGCTGGACGGGACACTGTTCGCCGCCAGCAGCGGTGGCGTGATGGCGTTCCAGCCGGAGCGCCTGGCGAAGCCGGAGCAACGCGGTGCACCGCCGCTGCTGACGCTGACCCGGGTCACGGTGCGTCGGGACAACCGCATCCAGCCGCTGGCGCTGGGCCAGCCGATACCACTGCACTGGCGTGATCGCGACCTGCACGTCGAGGCCAGGGTGGCGTCGTTCGTCGATCCGGCCGCCAACCGCTATCGCTTTCGCCTGCACGGCTTCGACAACAACTGGGTGGATACCGGCAATCATGGCGAGCGCGAATTCGCCGGGCTGGGTGCGGGCGACTACACACTGGAAGTGATGGCCGCGGGCGCGGATGGCGAATGGAGCGCGTTGGCCACGCCGCTGCGCATCCACGTACAGGCGCCGCCGTGGGCGCGCTGGTGGGCATGGCTGGTCTATGTATTGTTCACGGCCGCGATTGTCGGCCTGGCTTTGTACAGCTGGCGCCGACGCCTGGCGCAGCGGCATCACGTGCAGCTGGTCGAGCAGCAACGGCAGATGGCGGAGGCGGCGAGCGCGGCGAAGACGCAGTTCCTGGCCACGCTGAGCCACGAGATCCGCACGCCGATGACCGGCGTGATGGGCATGGCCGAACTGCTGCTGAGCACGCCGCTCGATCCGCAGCAGCACGACTACACGCAGGCGATGCAGCGTTCGGGCGGGATGCTGCTGAAGCTGCTCAACGACGCGCTGGACCTGGCGCGGATCGAGGCCGGCAAGCTGGAACTGGAGCCGGCGCCGTTCGACCCCCGTCAGCTGCTCGAGGACGTGGCGCAACTCGAACAGGGCCTGGCGCACGCCAAGGGCATCCGCTTCGTGCTCGAGGTGGCCGAGGACCTGCCGGCGCAACTGCTCGGCGATGCCTTGCGCATCAAGCAGGTGCTGTTGAACCTGGCCAACAACGCGCTGAAGTTCACTGAGCACGGCAGCGTCACCTTGCGCGCGCAGCGGATCGAGGGCGGCCTGCAGTTCAGCATCAGCGATACCGGGCCGGGCATTTCCGAAGCCAGCCAGTCACGGCTGTTCCAGCGCTTCGAGCAAGCCGAGGGGCCGCAGCGCCGCGCCGGCAGCGGACTGGGCCTGGCGATCTGCCGCGAGCTGGTGGACATGATGGGCGGCAGCATCGAACTGGAATCGCGCCTGGCGCACGGCAGTACGTTCCGCGTGCGGCTGCCGCTGGCCGAGCCGGCGCCGGTCGCACCTGCGATGGAGGTGGCGGCGGACCGCAGCTACCGGCTGCTGCTGGTGGAGGACGACAGCATCGTGGCGGCGGTGATCCGCGGCCTGCTGGAGCGTGAAGGCCACACGGTGGTGCATGTGGTCAACGGGCTGGCCGCGCTGGCCGAGCTGGCGCATGCCGGCTTCGATGCGGTGCTGCTGGACCTGGACCTGCCCGGTGTCGACGGGTTCCAGATCGCCCGCCTGATCCGCCAGCGCGAGCACGCCGGGCAGCACCTGCCGATCGTGGCGGTGACCGCCCGCCAGGGCAGCGAGGACGAGGCGAGGGCGCGCGCGGTGGGCATGGACGGTTTCCTGCGCAAGCCGCTCAGCGGCGAGCAACTGGCCGATGCATTGGCGCGGGCGGTGCCCGCTGCGCCACTGACCACCGACACGTCCGTCTGAACCGCATGCGCCCGTGGGCGCACGCTCGCGCCGGCGTGAGGGTTTTGGCATCATGGCGACACGGGACAGGAGCCGGCACGACGCCTCGTTCGCGAACGACAGGTTCGTGCACGGCATGGCGCAGGCGGGATGGGAAGCCCAAAGGGGACCACCTTATGCTTTCAGCAGTCTTGCTGACCATGGCCCTGGGCCTGGCCACGCCCGCGTCGAGCGTTCCGGCACCCCCGGTTGCCGCGCTTGAAGCCGACCCGCTGCCGACCCCGCAGTTTCGTCGCTACGACACCTCGGATGGGTTGCCGAGTACCAATGTCTATGCCGTGGCGCAGGACCGCGATGGCGCGATCTGGTTCGGCACCAAGGGTGGCCTGGCGCGTTTCGACGGCATCGGCTTCAAAGTGTTCCGGCATGCCGAGAATGATCCGGGCTCGCTGTACAACAACGGCATCGCCACGCTGACGCTCGACCGTCAGGGCCGCCTGTGGGCCGCCGGCCTGAACGCGGGCTTGAACCGCTACGACGACGCCAGCGGTACGTTCCGGCATTGGGGACACGATCCGGCCGACCCCGCCAGCCTGGCCAGCGACCGGGTCTGGGCGGTCGCGCAGACCGCCGACGGCACGTTGTGGGTGGGCAGCGCGGGAGGGCTCGACCGGATGCGCCCGGACGAGAATGGGTTCGAGCATGTGGTCGATCCACTGCTCGGCGCGACGCCGGCCGCGGTCGGTACCGTCGCCGCCCTGTACGTGGATGGGCATGGGCGCATGTGGATCGGCAGCGGCCACGGCGTATTCATGCGCGAGGCGGACGGCACGATCCGCCGTGTGCCGTCGGCCGAGCCGCAGCGGACCATCGACGCGTGGCGGATCGACGGCAACGGCGACGAAGTGCGCATTGCCGCCACGGACGGCCTGTGGATCGTCGGCGCGGACGGCATGGCGCGTCGCTTCGGCGCCGGCGTGATTCCCGAGACCAACGTGATGAGCAGCGTGCGCGACAGTGCGGACCGGCTGTGGGTCGGCACGCAAAAAGGGCTGTTCCTGCAGGCGCGGGTCGGCGGGCCGGTGACCGCGGTGACCGACCAGCCGGTGCTCTACGGCAACCTGCCGGGCACCTGGGTGTGGCAGCTGATGGTCGATCGCGAAGGTGGGCTGTGGGCTGTGCTGTACGACGGCGGCGTGGCGTACCTGGCGCCGGGCTGGAGCCGCTTCAGCCGCTTCACGCACATGCCGGACGACCCTTCCAGCTTGCGCGACGCGATCGCGACCACGATGGCGCGCGGCAAGGATGGCCGCCACGTATGGGTCGGCCAGCGCGGCGGCCGGATCGACCGGCTCGACCCGGTGGCCGGCACGGTCGAGCACGTGATATCGGGACTGCGCGGCGACGTGGTCGGCATGACCGAGGATGCGAAGAACCGCTTGTGGGTGGTCGTGCAGGGCGCGTTGTATCGCGACACCGACGGGCAACTCGATCGGGTCGATCCGGCCGGCGCGATGATGCAGCGCCCGCTGGAGGTCGAACCCGGGCCCGACGGCCAGATGTATGCGCGCACCTTTGGCCAGGGCTTGTTCCGCATCGACCCGGAGACGCTGGCGATCCATCCGGTGCCGATGGACGGCTCCAGCGACAAGGTGCGCTGGGGCAGCCAGATGACGCTGCGCGACGGCATCTTCTGGTACGCCAGCGACGGCGGCATGATGTGGCTGGACAAGGCGCAGGACCGTTTCGTGATGGTGCCGGGCGGACCGGCCGGGCAATCCGTCGATGCCTTCGATTTCACCGGCGACGGGCTGTGGATGGCCAACGCCGACGGATTGACGCACTACCGCCGCCGCGGCGACGGCATCGTGGCGGATCGCCGGGTCGACGCGTCGCATGGCTGGCCGTCGGTCAACGTCACCGACTTGCGCGTCGATGTCGCGGGCCGCGTCTGGGTGTTCGGCCACGACGGCCTGTGGCGTTTCGACCCGGACACCGGCGCGTTCCGTTCGTTTGGCCTGCAGGATGGCCTGACCAACGGCGAGTTCTTCCGCGGCTACGCGCGGATGCCGAGCGGCTATATCTACGCCGCCACCCTGGGCGGCGTGGTGGCGTTCAACCCGGACCGAAGCAACCGGCAAACCAGCGTGCCGCAGATGGCGCTCACCCAGGCCCGGGTACACCGCAGCGGCGCCACGCAGGTGTTGCCGATCGGCACGCAACCCCTGCAAGTCGGCTGGCGCGACAGCCAGCTTGCGGTCGATGCGCGGGTGTTCTCCTACATCGCCCCGTCCGCCAACCAGTACCGTTTCCTGCTGCACGGTTTCGACAGCGACTGGGTGGACACCGGCAATCGTGGCGAGCGCGACTTCACCGGGCTGGGCGCCGGCGACTATGTGCTCGACGCGATGGCCGCGGGCGCCGACGGCCTGTGGGTGCACCCGGCCACGCCGCTGCGTATCCACGTGGAAGCGCCGCCGTGGCTGCGCTGGTGGGCGTGGGTGATCTACGCACTGCTGCTGGTGTCGGTGGCCGGCCTGGCCCTGTACAGCTGGCGCCGACGCCTGGCGCAGCGGCATCACGTGCAACTGGTCGAGCAGCAACGGCAGATGGCGGAGGCGGCGAGCGCGGCGAAGACGCAGTTCCTGGCCACGCTGAGCCACGAGATCCGCACGCCGATGACCGGCGTGATGGGCATGGCCGAACTGCTGCTGAGCACGCCGCTCGATCCGCAGCAGCACGACTACACGCAGGCGATGCAGCGTTCGGGCGGGATGCTGCTGAAGCTGCTCAACGACGCGCTGGACCTGGCGCGGATCGAGGCCGGCAAGCTGGAACTGGAGCCGGCGCCGTTCGACCCCCGTCAGCTGCTCGAGGACGTGGCGCAACTCGAACAGGGCCTGGCGCACGCCAAGGGCATCCGCTTCGTGCTCGAGGTGGCCGAGGACCTGCCGGCGCAACTGCTCGGCGATGCCTTGCGCATCAAGCAGGTGCTGTTGAACCTGGCCAACAACGCGCTGAAGTTCACTGAGCACGGCAGCGTCACCTTGCGCGCGCAGCGGATCGAGGGCGGCCTGCAGTTCAGCATCAGCGATACCGGGCCGGGCATTTCCGAAGCCAGCCAGTCACGGCTGTTCCAGCGCTTCGAGCAAGCCGAGGGGCCGCAGCGCCGCGCCGGCAGCGGACTGGGCCTGGCGATCTGCCGCGAGCTGGTGGACATGATGGGCGGCAGCATCGAACTGGAATCGCGCCTGGCGCACGGCAGTACGTTCCGCGTGCGGCTGCCGCTGGCCGAGCCGGCGCCGGTCGCACCTGCGATGGAGGTGGCGGCGGACCGCAGCTACCGGCTGCTGCTGGTGGAGGACGACAGCATCGTGGCGGCGGTGATCCGCGGCCTGCTGGAGCGTGAAGGCCACACGGTGGTGCATGTGGTCAACGGGCTGGCCGCGCTGGCCGAGTTGGCGCATGCCGGCTTCGATGCGGTGCTGCTGGACCTGGACCTGCCCGGCGTCGACGGGTTCCAGATCGCCCGCCTGATCCGCCAGCGCGAGCATGCCGGGCAGCACCTGCCGATCGTGGCGGTGACCGCCCGCCAGGGCAGCGAGGACGAGGCGAGGGCGCGCGCGGTGGGCATGGACGGTTTCCTGCGCAAGCCGCTGAGCGGCGAGCAGCTGGCCGATGCATTGGCGCGGGCGGTGCCCGGCGCGCCGGCGTCGGTGCCGGCGTGAATCACATGTCGTACTTGTGCAGCTCGAAACCCAGCCGCTGGTATTCGCGCCAGCGCGTGCGCGAGCCGTCGCGTTCGGCGGGATCGGCGGCCACCACTTCCAGCACGCGCTGGTAGCGGCCGGCGGGGCAGGTTTCGCGCAGGTTGATCAGCAGCGGGCGATCGGCGCTGTCGACGCCGGGCGGCACGATCAGCACCGCGACGTCGTCGTCGTCATCGTCGCCGGCCAGCTGGTGCGGGATCATGGCGTCGTCGTCGAATTCCCAAAGCAGTTCGTCCAGCGCATGCGCCTGGTCGTGGTCGCGGGTCAGGATCAGCGTCGGCTGCTGTCCCGCAAACGCCTTCTTCGCCAGTTCGCAGACGAGCAGCAGCGGCTGTTCGCGAAAGCGCGGCTTATCGATCAGGTAGAAGTCGGCACGTGGCATGGCAGGTCGGCTCCAGGGGTGCGCTCAGCCAGCGCGATCCAGCAGCCACTGCGCCAGCAGCGCCACCGGTCGGCCGGTGGCCAGGCCCTTGCGGCCTTCGTCCCAGGCCGTACCGGCAATGTCCAGGTGGGCCCAGCGCTGGCCGTCGGTGAAACGCGACAGGAAACACGCGGCGGTGATCGCGCCGGCGCTCTTGCCGCCGATGTTGGCGACGTCGGCGAAGCCGGAATCGAGCTGCGCCTGGTAGTCGTCCCACAGCGGCAGACGCCAGGCGCGGTCGAGCGTTTCCTCGCCGGCGGCGATGAGTTCGGCGGCGAGGTCGTCGTGCTTGCTCATCAGGCCGGTGGCGTGCTTGCCCAGCGCGACCACGCAGGCGCCGGTGAGTGTGGCGGCGTCGATCAGTGCCTGCGGCTGGTAGGTCTGCGCGGTCCAGGTCAGCGCGTCGCACAGGATCAGCCGGCCTTCGGCGTCGGTGTTGAGCACTTCGATGGTGAGCCCGGACAGGCTGGTCAGCACGTCGCTGGGGCGGTAGCTGTCGCCGTCGGGCATGTTCTCCACGCTGGGCACCACGCAGACCAGGTTGAGCTTCAGGCCCATCTTCACCGCGGCGACGAACGCGCCGAGCACGCCGGCGGCGCCGCCCATGTCGAACTTCATCTCCTCCATGCCGGCGCCGGGCTTCAGGCTGATGCCGCCGGAGTCGAAGGTGACGCCCTTGCCGACGAACGCATACGGCTTGTCGCCATCGTTGCCGCCCTTGTACTCGAGGGCGATCAGGCGCGGCTTGTTGACCGAACCGCGCGCCACCGCGAGCAGCGAACCGAAGCCGAGCTTTTCCATCTGAACGTCATCGAGCACGCTGCAGCTGACCTTGTCCTGCGTGTCGGCGAAGGCCTGCGCTTGCGCCGCGATGTACGCCGGGTTGCAGATGTTCGGCGGCAGGTTGGCCAGCTCGCGGGCGAAGCGCACGCCGGCGGCGATCGCCACGGCCTGGTCGAGCCCGCCCTGTGCGTCGGCGCCGGCGGCGAACGCCAGCGCGGCCAGTTCGGTCTGCTTGTTCTTGTCGCGCGGCTTGAACGTGGCGGTGTAGCGATAGGCGGCGTAGTCGCTGGCCAGCGCGGCGATGCGCACGCGCCAGGCGCTGTCGCGGCCGGGCACGTCCACGTCGGTGAGGTAGGACACCGCATTCGCCACCGGCAGGCGGCCGAGCGCGCGCGCCGCCTCGATGCTCACCTTCTGGTAGCGCGCGGCATCGAACGATTTCTGCGTGCCCAGACCGACCACCAGCACGCGTTGTGCGGCGACGCCGGTGGGCGCGAACAGCAGCGTGGTGCTGCCGGCCTTGCCGCTGATGTCGCCGCTCTCCACCTGGCGCTTGATCACTCCGCCGGCGGCGCTGTCCACCTGGGCGGCCGCGCTGGTCAGCACACCCTGTTCGTACACGCCGACCAGCACGCAGGCGCTGTCGACGGTGGCGGGGGCGGCGGAGCCGAGGCTGAACTGGAGTGTCATCGGGGTGGTTCCTGTATGGGCCCGGCAGTGGCCGGACAGGCTAGACTTGCGGTTTGCCGGCCGATCGGCCGAACCGGTTAAGCGGACAAGTTTATCGCATGCTGAGCATCCTCGACCGCTATTTCCTGCGCGAGCTGGCGCAGACCGTGGCCGCCACCGTGGTGGTGCTGCTGGTGGTCGTGGCCGGCAGCGCGTTCGCCCGGGTGCTGCAGCAGGTCGCCAACGGCAGCTTCCCGGCCAGCGTGATGTTCCAGGTGCTGGGTCTGCGCACCCTCGACGGCCTCACCAACATGATGCCGCTGGCCAGTTTCATCGGCGTGCTGCTGGGGCTGGGTCGGATGTATCGCGAAAGCGAGATGCACGTGCTGGCGTCGTCCGGCATGGGCCCGCGCGGACTGCTGCGGCCGGTGCTGGTCCTCGGCGCGGTGCTGGTGGCGATCACCGCGCTGGTCTCGCTGTGGCTGGGGCCGTGGGCGGTGCGCACCAGCGATGCGATGGTGGCCGCGGCGAATCGTTCGGTGATTGCGGCCGGGCTGGACGCGGGGCGCTTCACCGAGCTGCCGGGCAAGGGCGGCATCATCTTCGTCGACAGCCTCAGTCGCGACGGCAGCAAGCTGGGACGCACGTTCGTGGCGACCCAGAGCGACAGCAAGGACGGTCCGCCGCACCTGAAGGTGGTCAGTGCAACCAGCGGCGAGCTGTACCAGGAGAGCAACGGCGACGGCCGCTTCATCGCGTTCAAGGATGGCTGGCAGTACGACATTCCGCTTGGCATGAACAACTGGCGGCAGATGCAGTACCAACGCAACGACACCTCGCTGTCCAGCGTGCAGGCCGACGAAGACGACGATCCGGCGCATTCGAAGAGCAGTTGGGCGCTGGCCCAGTCGGACGACCCGGATGATCGTGCCGAGTTCGCCTGGCGCGCCAACGCGCCGCCATTGACCCTGGTGCTGCTGCTGCTGGCGTTGCCGCTGTCGCGGCAGAGCCCGCGCGAGCCGAAGTACGGCCGGCTGCTGCTGGCAGTGGTCACGTTCTATCTCTATTACACGCTGCTGGCGCTGGGCCGTGCGCAGATCGGCAAGGGCCACTGGCACAACGAGGCGCCGCTGTGGGCGCTGCATGCGCTGGTGCTGGCGCTGGCCGGCTGGATGCTGTGGAAGCAGTATTCCCCGCGCAAGTTGCGCGCGCCGCAGCCGGGTGTGCCGGCATGACCGTGTTCAACATCAAGCGGGTCGACCGGCTGGTGGCGATGAGCGTGCTCGGCTCGATGCTGATGGTGTGGCTGGTGCTGACCGGCTTCGATGCGGTGACCCAGTTGTTGCGCCAGCTCGGCAACGTCGGCAAGCACGGCTACACGCTGAGCAATGCGGTGGCCTACGTGCTGGTGACGTTCCCGCGCCGCGCCTACGAGATGTTCGGCAATGCCGCGCTGATCGGCGGCCTGCTCGGCCTGGGCGGACTGGCCGGCACCGGCGAGCTCACCGCGTTGCGCGCGGCCGGCATGTCGCGCCTGCGCATCGCCGCTTCCGCGGTCGGCGTGGTCGCGGTGCTGATCGTCGGCGTGGTGGTCATGGGCGAGACGCTGGCGCCGTGGGGCGACCAGCAGGCGCAGGTGATGCAGCTGCGCATGAAGTCCGGCAACCTCGGCATGGGCACCAGCAGCGGCCTGTGGGCGCGCGACGGCGACGACATCATCAATGCGCGCGGCACTTCGCTGAAGCAGCGTGACGGCGTCGGCTCGGTGCAGCTGAGTGACGTGCGTGTATTCACCTTTACTGGCGATGGCCAGCTCAGCCGTTTCCAATGGGCCAAAACCGCCGAGCACAACGGCAGGCAGTGGGTGCTGCACGATGTGCGCACCACCACGCTCGACGCGCAGGGCACGCATGCCAGCACGGCGGCCAGCTTGCCGTGGCAGTCCAGCCTCAACCCGCAGGTGCTGGCGCAGTCGGTGATCCAGCCGCAGTACCTTTCCATGCGCGACCTAAGCCGCAACATGGCTTACCTGGAAGGCAACGGGCAGAGCCCCGGCACCTATGCGGTGGCGTTCTGGGGGCGTGCGCTGTATCCGCTCAACGTGCTGGTGCTGGTGTTGTGCGCGATGCCGTTCGCGTTCGGCTCGCTGCGTTCCGGCGGCCTGGGCAAGCGCATGTTCATCGGCATCCTGCTCGCGCTCGGCTGGTATTTCCTGCAGCAGGCGATGGTGAATTTCGGCACGGTGTATGGCATGCCGCCACTGCTGGCGAATCTGTTGCCGGCGTCGATCCTGGTGGTGGCGGCCTGGCTGTATTTCCGCCGGCGCGCCTGACCTGGCGGGGCCGGGATCGACCATTTGTGTCAGTGCGGCGCATCCCGCATGCGTGCGGTCCGCGCAAGCGCTGCCCCTTCTCCGGCCTCTTCCGTGACCGCCATGAGCCCAACGGTGCGAGCAGCGGCGCCGTTAGTGTGAGCATGGTCGCAACACGACGACGCCGTTCGGATCAAACATTTGGCAAGGCCTGCCATGGTACGAAACTGGCTTGTCTCCAGGCAGGTGAGCTGCGCGTACCGTGCGGCTACTGCTCGCGTTTCTCGGGGGAAGCATGACCAAGCCAATCTGGCACAAGGATTCCTTTGGATTCTGGTTGGGAGTTTGCATCTACGCCAGCGCTTCGGCCGGCTGGTTGATGGTGCATTTCGGGCTGTTGTCGTAACGCGTTTCCCGCGCGCCGTGCCTTTCCGGGCTTGCTCGGAACGGGCGATGCGGCCAAGCTGATCCTCTTTGCCGACAGCATGGGGTGAGCCGTGGAATGGGTTGATCTGCGCAGCGATACGGTGACGCGTCCGACCGACGCGATGCGTGCGGCGATGCTGGCGGCCGAAGTCGGCGACGACGTCTACGGCGAGGACCCCACGGTCAACGCGCTGCAGCAGCGGCTGGCCGACGAGCTCGGTTTCGACGCCGGCCTGTTCGTGCCCAGCGGCACCCAGTCCAACCTGCTCGCCTTGCTGGCGCACTGCGAACGTGGCGACGAATATCTGGTCGGCATGGATGCGCATACCTACAAGTTCGAAGGCGGCGGCGCCGCGGTGCTCGGCTCGATCCAGCCGCAGCCGATCGTGCAGGCGGACGACGGCACATTGCCGCTGGAGCGCATCGAGGCGGCCATCAAGCCGGTCGATCCGCACTTCGCGCGCACCCGCGTGCTGGCGCTGGAGAACACCTGGCACGGTCGCGTGCTGCCGCTGGATTACCTACAGGCTGCCCACGACGTAGCGCGTGCACACGGACTCGGCCTGCACCTGGACGGCGCGCGCCTGTTCAACGCCGCCGTCGCCGGTGGCGTGCCGGCGCGCGAGATCGCGCGGCATTTCGACACGGTGTCGGTGTGCCTGTCCAAGGGGCTCGGTGCGCCGGTCGGCTCGGTGCTGCTCGGCTCGCATGCGCTGGTCGACAAGGCGCGGCGCTGGCGCAAGGTCACCGGTGGCGGCTGGCGTCAGGCCGGCCTCCTCGCCGCGGCGGGACTGCATGCGCTGGACCACCACGTGGCACGGCTGGCCGACGATCACCGCCGCGCGGCCTACCTGGCCGGCCGCCTGCGCGAGATCGCCGGCATCGACCTGCTCGGGCAGTACACCAACATGGTGTTCGTCGACGTGCCTGCCGAGCGCCTGCGCGAACTGGACGTCCATCTACGCGAAGTCGGCATCCGCATCAGCATCGGCTACCTGCCCACGCTGCGCCTGGTGACGCATCTGGACGTCGACGACGCCGGCATCGAGCGCGTCGTCGCGGCGTTCAGCGCGTTTTTCGCGCGCGGCTGACCTTCGCCGCGCCGCGCGGGTCTGCCGGGGCGGCGTCGAACTGGCGGATGAAGTCGCGCACCTGCGGATAGACCGTTTCGCGCCAGCGGCGGCCGCTGAAGATGCCGTAGTGGCCGGCGCCTTCGATCACCTTGTGTGCGCGGCGTTTGGCCGGGATGCTGCTGCACAGGTCGTGCGCGGCTTCGGTCTGGCCGAGGCCGGAGATGTCGTCCAGTTCGCCTTCGATCGTAAGCAGGGCGCTGCGCCTGATCGCGGCGGGATTCACCCGTTCGCCCGCCACGTCCCACAGGCCGCGTGGCAGCAGGAATTGCTGGAACACCTTCTCGATCGTGTCGAGATAGAACTCGGCCGGCATGTCCAGCACGGCGTTGTACTCGTCGTAGAACTTGCGGTGCGATTCGGCGTCGTCGAGGTCGCCGCGCAGCAGGTCCTGGTAGAAGTCCCAGTGCGAGCTGAGGTGCCGGCCGGGGTTCATCGCGATGAAGCCGGCGTGCTGCAGGAAGCCCGGGTAGACTTCGCGGCCGCGGCCGGGATAGTTAGACGGCACGGTATGGATCACGTTGCCCCTGAACCACGACAGCGGCTGGTTGGTGGCCAGGTTGTCCACGCTGGTGGGGCTGCGCCGTGGGTCGATCGGACCGCCCATCATGGTCAGGCTGCGCGGCGTGTCTTCGCCGCGCGCGGCCATCAGCGACACTGCCGCCAGCACCGGCACGGTCGGCTGGCACACCGAGATCACGTGCAGGGTGGACGCGCCGATGTGGCGGATGCATTCCTCGACATAGGCAACGTAGTCGTCCAGCCCGAACGGACCGGCCGCGGCCGGCACCATGCGCGCGTCGACCCAGTCGGTGATGTAGACCTTGTGGTCGCGCAGCAGCGTGCGCACGGTGTCGCGCAACAGCGTGGCGTGATGGCCGGACAGAGGCGCCACCACCAGCACCACCGGATCGTTCTTCATCTTCTCGATGGTGGAAGGGTCATCGCTGAAGCGCTTGAAGCGCTTCAACTGGCAGAACGGCTTGGCCAGCGCGACCCGCTCGATCACCGCGATCTCATGCTCGTGCGCGGTGGCGGTGTGGATGCCGAACTCGGGCTTCTCGTAATCCTTACCGAGGCGATGGACCAGTTCGTAGCCTGCAGCCATCCGCTGCGCGCCGGGCAGCTGCACGAACGGGCTGCTGGTGTCGTTGAGCATGCGCGCGCCGGCCTGCGCGAAATGGCTCAGCGGGCCGAGGAACGCACGCTGCCATTCATGGATCTGATAGAGCATCGGGGTGGGTGAGCCGCAGACGAAAGGGCCATCTTAGCGCCGTTTGATTCCCGCGTGTTGCGACGCCGCAATCGCCGTGCCCAGTCCAATCAGTGACTTGGCGTGGCCGCCGGACGGTAACGGCAGCGCAGCAGCAGTTCGTCGACTCCGTCCGTGTCGCCCAGGCCATCGCGCCATCGCAGCGGTTTCTGGAAGTGCAGGCCGAGCGGCATGAACACGCGGTTGTACCACCACATCGCGCGCTCGCGCCGGTGGGTGAGGTACCACTGGCCGAGTTCGAGCAGGCGCGAGGACTTCGGTTGCATGCCGTACACCGCACTGCTTTCGATGATGAAACCGTGCCGGGCGAGCCGGACCGCGATCTGTGCCGGTTCGTAACGGCGGCAGTGGCCGACGAAGTCGTCGAACGCGGTCCACGCCGCCGGATGCAACGGCACCGACAGCAGCACGCTGGCGCCGGGTGCGGCCACGCGCGCCAGTTCCGCCAGCGCGCCGTCGTCGTCGGCGACGTGTTCGAGGATGTCGAGCGCGCAGACCAGGTCGAAGCTGGCGTCGGCGCAGGGCAGGGCGCCGATCATGCCGTGCACCGCCTCGGCGCCGCTGTCATGCAGGCAGCGCAGCGCGGCGTGGCTAAGGTCGACGAAACAGGTGCCGCGCAATGGCAGCCGCGGACGCAGGCCGGGCGCCACCTCCAGCCGGCGCGGTGCGGCGTCGGCCAGCTCGTGCAGCAGCGGCCAGGTGTTGAAGCGTTCCGGCGCGATCAGCTTCGCCTGCGCCCACAGCGACTCGTAGAAACCGCGGTTGGCACGAACCAGTTCGGCGTCGCTGCGGCTTTCGGCGTGGGGCGGTTCGGACATCGGCGGATTGAACCCGGTTCGCGCTGAGCGAAGTGTGAAGCCCGGCCCAGGGCGGGATACTCAGTCCAGCCGGCGGACCTCGGTGCCGGCCGCAATGTCGTGCAGCGCACGCCGGCGCGAATCGAACATGGCCACGGCGAACCAGCCGGCCCACACGACCAGCAGCGTCCACGCTGTCGCGTGCAGTCCGAGCACCGGCGCCAGCAACAGCGACACCAGCGGCGCGGCCGCCACCAGCACGCGGATCAGTGCCTGCTGCAGCGAGAGCGTGCCGCCATCGTCACGGGTGACCCGGATGCGCCACGGCCGCATGCCCAGCGTCTGCCCGCCGCGTCGCCACGAGCTGACGAAATATGCCGCCACCACCGCGCCCTGCAGTGCCTGGTACCAGATCGGCACGACCACCGTTGCGCCGGTGCGGATCAGGTTGCCGCCGGTGGCGAGCTGGCACAGCAGGCCCACCACCATCACGATCGCCACCACGATCAGCAGGTCGTAGACCAGCGCCAGCAGGCGGCGCCACAGCGGGCAGGGGGTGTCGGTGGTGGCGAGGTTCGGCGGCATCGTGGGTCGGTCGCTTGCGTAGTGCGCGTGCAATGGCCAGCATCGTGCGCATGGGAAAGGAAGAAAGCCGCGCCAGTATCGCCGAAGCCGACCGGCTGAGCATAAGCACGTTCGTGGAACGGGTATGGTCGGAGGACGGCCTGGCCGACCGCACCTTGGAGGCGTACCGGCGCGACCTCGAGGCGCTGGCCGGTTGGCTGGCCACGCACGGGCGCGACCTGCGCACGGCGCGGCGCGAGGATATTTCCGCCTATCACGGCGCGCAGCCGGTGGCGGTGCGCTCGATCGCACGGCGGCAGTCGGCGTTCCGCCGCTACTATGCGTTCCTCGCCCGCAACGAGCCGGGCTTCGCCGATCCGACCCTGCTGATCGAGCGCCCGAAGCTGCCGCGCAGCCTGCCCAAGGCGTTGGCCGAACGCGAGATCGAGGGCTTGCTCGGCGCGCCCGACACCGCGACCACGCGGGGCCTGCGCGATCGCGCGATGCTGGAGCTGATGTACGCCTCCGGCCTGCGCGTGTCCGAGCTGGTGGAGTTGCCGCTGGCCGCGCTGAACCCGCGCCAGGGTGTGTTGCGCGTCACCGGCAAGGGCGGCAAGGACCGGCTGGTGCCGGTCGGCGAGGAAGCGCTGGCGCGCATCGGCGCTTATCTGACCGAGGCGCGGCCGACGCTGGCGAAAGGCCGCCAGCCGGCGGCGCTGTTCCTCAGCCAGCGCGGCGAAGGCATGACCCGACAGATGTTCTGGACCTTGGTGAGGCGCTACGCGCTCAAGGTCGGCATCACCCCGAAACGCATCTCGCCGCACGTGCTGCGCCACTCCTTCGCCACCCACCTGCTCAACCACGGTGCCGACCTGCGCGCCCTGCAGATGCTGCTCGGCCACAGCTCGCTCAGCACCACGCAGATCTACACCCTGGTGGCGAAGGAAGGCCTGAAACGGCTGCATGCGCAGCATCATCCGCGGGGGTGAGTGGCACTTGGCAGTTGAATCCGCCTTTTACTTCATTAAAGCGCACTCTGGCTCAAGTTTTTCATGAGTTTTTCATCATTAAAGCGCACTCTGGATCGAGTTTTGTCTCCCGTTCTGCGTGGCGCCACCGCCACTCGGGAACCTCACGCAGGTCGTTCGGTAAGTTCACTGATGCTCTTCGAAGATTGACGTCAGGGCAATTTGACCACCTTTGCAGCTACTCCCTCCGAAATTGTCCCTGACACCTTTTTGGGCACATTAACATATGATGATCAAGGGAATTGGGTTGGCGCTATGGCTGGGCCCTCTGAAGAGGTTGGAGTGTCTGAAAATAATCAGTTTACGACGGCTTATGGATTGAACGACCTTGGCGCGTACTTGGGCGGTTTACTTTATAATAAACTCCACCCTTACGACCCAAATTATATAAACCACAGTCCCAAGTGCAGGTAATAAGGAAAGAAACCGATGGCGCCTTATTCAAGCTTCCCGCCATTTCAGAAAAACCTTCTGACTTGGGCTACGGTGATGACTATTACCTTAATGTTTATGGCATTGGGTTTATACGTTGCTAACTGGTTTGTTATTCCGGCTTTCGTGACCCTTTTTGGGTCACTTCCATGGCTCAATTCTATCGTGTGTCCACGTTGTGGTACGTCACTAAATTCGCCAGGCTATTTGATGGGCATTCCTGTGCCAACGGGATGGCATCGAAAAAAATGCATAAAATGCGGCTTGGATTTAACTATATCTTATAAAATCTGACTGATTACTGTCGCCCAGTCCTCGTTCCTGATTCACGTGTTGCCGGATGCCGACGGCAGCTACGTTTTCATGCCGGTGCCTACTTCTGATCGTGTATCGATGATGGGAGTTACACGTCTGCCCACATCCGCAGCAGGTTCGCATGTGACTTGCTGATGGCGTCGAACGTGGGGCTCTTGCCTTCGCGGCCGAAGATCTGCCGCTTGGCGTTGTCCAGGTCCCACAGCAGTTCGCGCTTGCCGGCATCGCGCACCTGGCTCTGTACCCAGATGATGGCGGCGTAACGTGCGCCCTGGGTGACGGGGGTGACGTGATGCAGGGAGTTGGCCGGGTAGGCGATGGCGGATCCGGCGTCCAGCTTGAAGCCGTATTCCATGCCGTTGGTATCCACCACCAGGTCGCCGCCGGTGTAGCTCTTGGGGTCGGACAGGAAAACCGTAATTGCCACGTCGCTGCGCACCGCGCTGCCGAGGCCGCCCATCACGGGGGCATCGACGTGCCGGCCGTATTGCATGCCGACGTCGTAACGGTTGAACATCACCTGCGTCATGGCGGACGGCAGAATCGACGCCTGCAGCATCCCGTTGCGCAGGAAGGCGCTGCGCACGATCTCGCGCAGCCGGACCTGGCTTTCGGTGTCGATGTCGACCTGCAGGTTCTTCTTGACCTCCCGCGCCGACCAGCCGGCCGTGCTGGCGCCGTCGACGAACGAGGCAGCCTGGAGTTCGTTGCGTATCACGCCGAGTTCTTCGGGGGTCAGCACGTTGGGAGCACAAATGATCACGAGGGTTCCGCCGGGCGGTTCAGGCTGAGAGAGAGAGCGTGCGCGACCAGACCGTTTTTTGCCGGGCCGTTCCGGGCAGCTGCCTTGCGGAAATCTACCATTGGAGCGGGGTCCTGATCACCGGTTTCTGCGGCGCCGCGTATCGAATGGCGTTCAGCGGCCTGTGCGAGAATGCGTGTCTGCCGCCGGCGAACGCCGGCCATGGATCCAACGAGGTTGATGGTGATGTTGAAGAAACTGTTGCTGGCGCTGTGCATCGGCGGGCTTTCCCTGGCGGCCTGTGCGGCCGAAAGCGATGCGGCGCCGGCCACCGGTCCGGCGGTGACGCCGGCGGCGCAGCAGATGGTGCGGCAGGCGATCAAGAGCCTGGCGGCGAATGTCCAGGTCGATTCGATCGAGCCGGCGCCGATGCCGGGCTTCTACCAGGTGATCGCCGCCGGCCAGATGCTCTACGTCAGCACCGACGGCAAGTACGCGATGCATGGCGACGTGATCGACCTGAGCCGCAAGCAGAACGTCAGCGACGACGCCTGGGCGCGCTTCCGCAAGGCCGAACTGGCCAAGGTGCCGGCGTCCGAGCGCATCGTGTTCGCGCCGCCGAACCCGAAGTACACGATCACCGTGTTCACCGACGTCAACTGCGGCTTCTGCCGCGCGCTGCACGAGCACGTGGCCGCGTTCAACAAGGAAGGCATCGCGGTGGAGTACTTGGCGTGGCCGCGCGAAGGCCTGGTGACCACCGCCGGGCGGCCCACGCCGACCTATACCGAGATGGTCTCGGTGTGGTGCGCCAAGGACCGCAAGGCGGCGTTCACTGCCGCGAAGGAAGGCCATGCGCCGGCACCGGCGACCTGCGCCAACCCGGTCAAGGACCAGTTCAACCTGGGCGTGAAGCTGGGTGTCAACGGCACCCCGGCGATCTACGGCCCGGATGGCCGCGTCCTGGGCGGCTATGTGACCCCGGAACAGCTGCTGCAGGCGCTGCGGCAGGGCGGTTGAGGCTGATCGCAGTCCCTTCCTGCGAGGCACGGGACGAAACGCAAGGGCAGGGTTCCGGCATTGGCTTATGCCGTATTGCAGCATGGGTTAGAATAGGCGTTTTCCTCGCATAGCGCCGTTCCCCGCATGATCGCACTCGACGGGCAGAACGCCCTCTCGCCGTTCCGCCTCGAACGCCTCAATGCCCGCCTGGATGCCCTGCATCGCGGCGTGCGCGTGCAGGCGTCGTGGTTCGTCTACTTCGTCGACGCCGAGACGGCGCCGGAAGGTGAGCTGCGCCAGCGCCTGCTGGCCGTGCTGGAGGCGAAGGACGCCGCGCCGGAACCGGCCACGCTGTGGGTGGTGCCGCGGCTGGGCACGATCTCGCCGTGGTCGAGCAAGGCTACCGACATCCTGCATGGCGCCGGTTTCGACGTGCCCGGCTTCAATCTGCGTCGGGTGGAGCGCGGGCTGGCCTGGCAGGTGGCCGGCCTGCCGCCGGCCGAGGCGCCGGACCATGCCGCGATCATGGCCGTGCTGCATGACGCGATGACGCAGTCGGTGCTGCGGCGGATCGAGGACGCGCAAGGCCTGTTCCTGGCCGGCTCGCCCGGCGACCTGGTGCACGTCACGCTCGGCGTCAATCCGCAGGCCGCGCTGGCCGCGGCGAACCTGCGGCTGGGCCTGGCGCTGGCCGACGACGAGATCGACTACCTCGCCGATCGCTACGCCGAGCTCGGCCGCGATCCCACCGACGCCGAGCTGTTCATGTTCGCCCAGGCGAACTCCGAGCATTGCCGGCACAAGGTGTTCAACGCCAGCTGGACGGTCGACGGCGCGGAACAGGACAAGACCCTGTTCGGCATGATCAAGCACACCCACCAGCGCTCGCCCGCGCATACCCTGTCCGCGTATTCGGACAACGCGGCGGTGATCGAGGGCAGCACCGGCCGGCGTTTCTTCGCCGACCCGGCCGATGGCGTGTGGCGCGGCCACGCGGAGCGCATCGACTACGCGATCAAGGTGGAGACGCACAACCATCCCACCGCGATCGCGCCCTGGCCCGGTGCGGCCACCGGCGCCGGCGGCGAGATCCGCGACGAGGGCGCGACCGGCCGCGGCGGCAAGCCGAAGGCCGGGCTCACCGGTTTCTCGGTGTCCGACCTGCGCATTCCGGGCCTGCCGCGGCCGTGGGAAGTGGATCGCCCGCTGCCGCCGCGCATGGCCAGCGCATTCGAGATCATGCGCGACGGCCCGCTCGGCGCCGCCGCGTTCAACAACGAGTTCGGCCGCGCCTGCCTGGGCGGCTATTTCCGCAGCTACGAGCACGAGAGCGCCGAGCCCGGCCTGCGCCGCGGCTACGACAAGCCGATCATGCTGGCCGGCGGGCTGGCCAACCTGCGCCCCGGCCACGTGCTGAAGCATGCGGTGCAGCCGGGCAACAAGGTGATCGTGCTGGGTGGCCCGGCGATGCTGATCGGGCTGGGCGGCGGTGCGGCCTCGTCGGTCGCCGGCGGCGCGTCGAGTGCGGAACTGGACTTCGCCTCGGTGCAGCGCGACAACGCCGAGATGGAGCGGCGCTGTCAGGAAGTGATCGACGCCTGTTGGGCGCGCGGCGAGCGCAACCCGATCGTCAGCGTGCACGACGTCGGCGCCGGTGGCCTGTCCAATGCGATTCCCGAGCTGCTCAACGATGCCGGCGTCGGCGGCGTGATCGACCTGTCGAAGATTCCCTGTGACGACCCCTCGCTGTCGCCGATGCAGGTGTGGAGCAACGAGTCGCAGGAACGCTACGTGCTGGCGATCGGCCCGGAGAATCTGGCCGAGTTCGAGGCGATGTGCCTGCGCGAGCGCTGCCCGTATGCGGTAGTCGGCGACGCCACGGTCGAGCGCCAGCTGGTGCTGACCGACCCGCGCCGCGGACTGACCGTGATCGACCTGCCGATGGACGTGCTGTTCGGCAAGCCGCCGCGGATGCACCGCGACGCCACGCGGTTGAAGGCACGCATCGACCTGGTGCCGGACCTCACCGGCATCGGCATGGACGAGGCGCTGCTGCGCGTGTTGCGCCTGCCCGGTGTGGGCAGCAAGAGTTTCCTGATCACCATCGGCGACCGCACAGTCGGCGGCCTGAATGCGCGCGACCCGATGGTCGGCCCGTGGCAGGTGCCGGTGGCCGACTGCGCGGTGACCATCGCCGACTTCGACGGCTATGCCGGCGAGGCGATGGCGATGGCCGAGCGCGCACCGGTGGCCCTGCTGAGCAGCGCCGACGCGGCGCGAATGACGGTCGGCGAAGCGATTACCAACCTGGCCGCGGCGTCGATCGCCAGTCTTGGCGAAGTTCGCCTGTCGGCGAACTGGATGGCCGCGGTCAACCATCCGGGCGAGGACGCGGCGCTGTTCGATGCGGTCAAGGCGATCGGCATGGAGCTGTGCCCCGAGCTGGAGATTTCCATCCCGGTCGGCAAGGACTCACTGTCGATGCAGACCGTGTGGCAGGACGGCGGCACCGCGCAGCGCACGGTGTCGCCGGTGTCGCTGGTGATCACCGGTTTTGCCCGCGTCAGCGACGTGCGCCGCACGCTCACGCCGCAGTTGCGGCTGGACCGCGGTGCCACCGAGTTGTGGCTGATCGACCTGGGTGCGGGGCGCGACCGTCTCGGCGGCTCGGCGCTGACCCAGGTGTTCAACCGCGGCGGCGGCGTGCCGCCGAACCTGGACGACGCGAAACGGCTGAAGGCGCTGTTCGAGCTGGTCCAGGAAGCGAACGCGAGCGGCCTGCTGCTGGCCTACCACGACCGCTCCGACGGTGGCGTCATCACCACCTTGCTGGAGATGGCGTTCGCCGGCCACTGCGGCCTGGAAATCCATCTGGACGGCTGGGGTGAAGCGACCCTGCGTGCGTTGTTCAACGAGGAACTCGGCGCGGTGGTGCAGGTGGCCGAGGCGAACCGCGAGGCGTTCGAAGCGCTGTTGATCAAGTACGGGCTGGCCGGCATCAGCCATCGCATCGGCCGGCCGAAGGAGAAGCTGGGGATCAAGCTGTTCCTCGGCGACGAAACCTTGTTCAAGTGGCACTGGAGCACGCTGTTCAAGGCGTGGAACGAAACCAGCCACGCGATGCAGCGCCTGCGCGACAACCCGCTCACCGCCGACGCCGAGTCGGAGTGGCGGCTCGACGACGCCGATCCGGGCATCACCCCGAAGCTCACGTTCGATCCGGCGCAGGATGTCGCCGCGCCGTTCATCGGCAAGGGCGACCGCCCGCGCATCGCGGTCCTGCGCGAGCAGGGCGTCAACGGCCAGGTCGAGATGTCGGCCGCGTTCACCCGCGCCGGTTTCGACGCGGTGGACGTGCACATGTCCGACCTCGCCAGCGGGCGGATCAGGCTGGCGGATTTCCGCGGCTTCGCGGCCTGCGGGGGTTTTTCCTACGGCGACGTGCTCGGTGCGGGCCGTGGCTGGGCCACCTCGATCCTGTACAACGACAGGCTGCGCGCCGAGTTCACCGCGTTCTTCGCCGATCCGACGAAGTTCGCGCTCGGCGTATGCAACGGCTGCCAGATGCTGTCGCAGCTGAAGGAGATCATTCCCGGCGCGCAGCACTGGCCGAAGTTCCTGCGCAACGCGTCCGAACAGTACGAGGCGCGCCTGGCCACGCTGGAGATCCTCGACACGCCGAGCATCTTCTTCAAGGGCATGGCCGGCTCGCGGATTCCGGTGGCGGTGGCGCACGGCGAGGGCCGGGTGAGTTTCCCGCATGCCTGCAGCCCGTCGAAGTCGAACGGCGCGGTGCGCTTCGTCGACAATCGCGGCAAGCCGACCGAGAACTTCCCGCTCAACACCAACGGTTCGCCGGGCGGCCTGGCCGGCTTCACCGCTGCCGACGGCCGCGTGACGATCATGATGCCGCACCCCGAGCGCGTGTTCCGCAGCGTGCAGCTGAGCTGGCATCCAGAACAGTGGGGCGAGGATTCGCCGTGGATGCGCATGTTCCGCAACGCCCGCGTGTGGTGCGGCTGACCGCCCGCCGCGCAACGAGGCGCTGAGCGATGGCCCGGCGCCGCTGGCCGGTATGGCGTGCCGTGCTGGCGTGGGCGACCTGGCTGATCCTGCTGGCGTTGCTGCCGTGGTGGCTGGGCCTGCCGCTGCTGCTGGCGCTGGCAGCCGGAGTGACCTTGCTGCAGCACCGGCTGGCCGACGCGCATGCCGCGTCGATCCGGCACGCCTTGCGCTGGGGTCTGCCAGGCGTGCTGTTCGCGCTGCAGCGGGCACTGGGTGGCGATGCGTTTGCCTGGGGCGCGGCCTTGCTGGGAGCTCTGGCCGGCTACACGCTGCTGGTCGGTCTCGAGGCGTGGCTCGATCGCGAACTGCACCGCGCACCGGCGGCCGCGCCATCCGCCGAGTGGCCCGAACTGGCGATGGCGCCGGTCGGTCCGCCCGCGGAGATCATCGAGCTGCAGCCGCCGGCGTGGCAGACCGCCACGGATGGGCTGGTCGATCCGCTGGGTGGTCACGTGGTCTACCGCGAATGCGCGTACCTCTTTGAAATCGGCGAGCGCATCGACGGCGTCGGCGCGCAGGCCGCATTCAGTCCCGGTGGGCGCTGGTTCGCCGCGCGCATGCACAACGATCGCGGCGTGTTGCTGTGGGATCGCCAGCGCGAACGGCAGCACCGCCTGCGCGGCTGGCAGCTGGGCGGCTGGTATCGCGAGCAGCCGTGGCTGCTGCGCCGCGACGACGACATGCCGCTGGCGTTGTCGGCGGTGCTCGGCGAGGACGATGTGGAAGAGACGTGAAGCGATGGCGGATCGCCGATTTTCTCGGTGCCATGACATCGCTGCCTGTTTTCCCCGGGTACGTCTCCGCGCATACTTGTCGGGTGGCTACTCCTGCTTCCCATCGCTCGCCGTTCGCGCTGGTGCTCAGCGTGATCGTGGTGTCCGCCGACAGTGGCCCGACGCTGCGCGAGTGCGTGCGCGGCGTGCTGGCCAGCACCCTGCCGCTGGAACTGATCCTGGTCGACAACAATTCGCATGACGGCGTGCCCGAGGCGATCGAGCGCGCGCATGCGCACGACACGCGGCTCAAGGTGATCTACAACTACCGCAACCTGGGCTTCGGCCCGGCGGCGAACCTCGCCGCGAAGCAGGCGCAGGGTCAGGCGTTGCTGATCCTCAACCCCGACTGCCTGCTGCGGCAGGGCGATCTGCAGCGCCTGCTGGACCTGCTCTCCGGCCAGCCCAAGGCCGGCCTGATCGGTGCGGTGGTGTGCGATGCCGACGGCCGTCCCGATCCCGCTTCGTGGCGTCGTGACCCGTTGCTGCAGCGTTCGCTCAACAGCCTGCTCGGTCGCCCCGGCGAGAAGGTCAACATCGAGCGGGAGATTCCGGCCGACGTGGTCGAGGCCGAGGCGGTGTCCGGTGCGGTGATGTTGATGCCGCGCACAATGTTCCAGCGCCTTGGCGGTTTCGACGAGGACTACTTCCTGCATTGCGAGGACCTGGACCTGTGCCGCCGGGTGCGCGACCTCGGCTACCAGGTGCTGCTGGCCGGCGACGTGCGCGTGCTGCACGGCAAGGGCAGTTCCAGCCGGCACCGCCCGGTGTTCGTCAGCCGGCACAAGCACCGCGGCATGTGGCGCTGGTTCCGCAAGCACGACCCGGCCGCACGCAATCCGCTGACGGCCGGCGTCGTGTGGCTGGGCATCTGGGGGCATTTCCTGGTGCAGGTCCCGGCGCAGCTGTGGCGATTGCTGCGAACGAGGAAAGCGGACGACGGGCGGGCAGTGAGGGACGAGTAGCGGGGCCTTCTGCGTTTGCATGTACCCGCCGCGGAGGTTGCGGCACACTGGCGCTTCCTCGCGCTGTCCTCTTTCCGATGAATTCCCGCACCGTCACCACTCTTGCCACCCTCGGCCTGCTGGCGATGACCGCGGTGTGGGGCTCCACCTTCGTGCTGATCAAGGACGTGGTGGGGCGCATGCCGGTGGCGGATTTCCTGGCCGTGCGTTTCGTGATCGCCGCCGTGGCGATGCTGGCGCTGTTCGCCCGGCCGGTGTGGCGGCTCGGCCGCCGGCAGGTACTTTGCGGCCTGCTGCTCGGCGCGATCTACGGCACCGGCCAGCTGCTGCAGACCTGGGGGCTGTCGCTGATCGCGCCCAGCGTCAGCGGTTTCGCCACCGGCATGTATGTGGTGTTCACGCCGATCCTGGCGCTGCTGTTGCTGCGCCAGCATATGGCCGGCATCGTGTGGCTGGCGGTGCTGCTGTCCACCGCCGGGCTGGCGCTGCTGTCGCTCAACGGCGTCTCGGTCGACCTGGGCGTGTGGCTGACCCTGGCCTCGGCCGCGCTGTACGCGCTGCACATCGTGCTGCTCGGCCAGTGGTCGCGGCAGGGCGAGGCGTTCGGCCTGTCGGCGGTGCAGATGGTGGCGATCGCGCTGGTCTGCCTGCTCGCCACCGCGCCGCACGGGCCGGTATGGCCACCCGATCGCAGCGCCTGGTTCGCCGTGCTTTACATGGCGTTGATCGCCGGCGCCGGCGCGATGCTGATGCAGACCTGGGCGCAGTCGCACCTGCCGGCCACCCGTGCCGCGATCGTGATGACCACCGAGCCGGTGTTCGCCGCCGCGTTCGCGGTGCTGCTGGGCAGCGACGTGCTGAGCTGGCGCATGCTGCTCGGCGGCGGGCTGATCCTGGCCGCGATGTACCTGGTCGAGCTGATGCCGCGGCGCGCGGCGCTATCCGCCGAGGCGGCGCATCACGAGGTGTGAGGCTTCGATGCATGTCGTGCCGCCCGCGTCTGCAGCGCGATGCGCACCAGGTACACCACGATCGCCACGTTGCCGGCAAGCGTCGCCAGCTTCAGCCAGCCGAAGTGGTGCAGCGTCTCATACAGTTCCAGCGGGATCAGCGAGCCGGTGGCGATCACCGTGAACCATTCGGCCCAGTACTTGCCCAGCCACAGGCCGATGCCTTCGATGCCGAACAGCACGGCATAGCCGAGTGCGACCGCGCCGACCGCGACGAACCGGCTTGGCCCGAAATCCTCCAGCAGGCCGACCAGCTTCCAGCGCAGGCCGTTGCTGTCGGCCAGCGACAGGTGCTCCAGCCAGTGCACCAGGTGCTCGAAGTTCTGCTGGCGATCGAGATGGAACGCCGCCATGGCCACCAGCAGCAGGCACGCGGTCTTGATGATCTCGTAGACCGCGATGACGCGCAGGCCGGGGTGATGCTGCACCGGGGCGGCCGCGTGCGGGGAAAGTGCGGAGTTCTTGTTCTGCATGAGGGGACACGGGACAGGCAAGCCGCCCATTGTCCTCACTTGCGCGCGCTTGACCAGTGCGCACCGGCACGGTCGCTGCCGCCGCACGGGTGCAGGAGCCTGCCGGCGGGCGACGCTCCCTGACGGGGATCGGGAGCCGTCGGGAGCATGGCCTGCCGGCAGGTTCGTGCGACGTCGCGGCGGTCTGTCAGCAGCAGCGCCCGCCCGTGCCCTTGTAGCGGGCTTCCTGCCGTTCGCGGAAGAACTCCTTGTAGCTGGGTACCTTGCGCTCGGGATGGTGTTCGCGCAGATGCTTCACGTAGACGTCGTAGTCGGGTACGCCGCAGCACAGGCGGGCGGTTTGCACCGCCCACTTGCGCACGGACTGGAGGGTCGCGTTCATCACGTCGTCCTCAGCCGGCCACGCTGCTCAGCGCCACGTACGGTTCTTCGTGCGCGGTCGGGTGGTTGGTCTGCCAGGCCTTGACCAGCGCGCGCAGGCAGAACAACACCATCGCCACCACCAGCGCCATGAACAGGCCGGTCATCACCATGTCCACGTAGTTGTTGGTGACGATCCGCTGCATCTCCGCCGCCGACTTGGCCGGCGCCATCAGCTGGCCCTGCTGCATCGCGTCCGCGTACTTGTTCGCGGCGGCGGTGAAGCTGATCGGGCCGACCAGTTTTTCGAAACCGGCGGTGAGCGTGCAGACGATCAGCCACAACGCGGGGATGCCCGGCACCCACACATAGCGCTCGCGCTTGAGCTTCACCACCACCACGGTGGCCAGCATCAGCGCGATCGCAGCCAGCATCTGGTTGGCGATGCCGAACAGCGGCCACAGGGTGTTGATGCCGCCGAGCGGGTCGACCGCGCCCTGGTACAGGAAGTAGCCCCACAGCGCCACGCAGATCGCGGTGGCCAGCAGGTTGCCGGTCCACGATTCGGTTTCCTGCAGCGGCTTGTGGATCAGGCCGGCGATCTCCTGAATCATGAAGCGGCCCACGCGGGTGCCGGCGTCCACCGTGGTGAGGATGAACAGCGCCTCGAACAGGATCGCGTAGTGGTACCAGAACGCCATCATGCCGCCGCCGGGCAGGATGTTGTGCAGCAGCTGGGCCATGCCCACGGCCAGCGTCGGCGCGCCGCCGGCGCGGCCGAGGATGCTGCCCTCGCCAATGTCCTTCGCGGTCTGCAGCAGTTCGTCCGGGGTCACCACGAAGCCCCACTGGCTGATCGTGGTGGCCGCTTCCTGCACGGTGGTGCCGATGATCGCGCCCGGCGAATTCATCGCGAAGTACACGCCGGGATGCAGCGAGGCGGCGGCGACCAGCGCCATGATCGCCACGAACGCCTCCATCAGCATGCCGCCGTAGCCGACCATGCGCGCCTGGCCTTCGTTGGCGAGCAGCTTCGGCGTGGTGCCGGAGGCGATGATCGAGTGCCAGCCTGATACCGCGCCGCAGGCGATGGTGATGAACAGGAACGGGAACAGGTTACCGGCGAACACCGGGCCGGTACCGTCGATGAACTTGGTCACCGCTGGCAATTGCAAGGTCGGCGCGGCCAGGAAGATCGCCAGCGCCAGCAGCGCGATGGTGCCGATCTTGAGGAAGGTGGACAGGTAATCGCGCGGCGCCAGCAGCAGCCACACCGGCAGCACCGAGGCGCAGGAACCGTAGGCGATCAGTAGCCAGGCCAGCGCCTTGGCGTCGAAGTCGAACAGCGGCGCCAGCGTGGCGGAGTCGGCCACGTGCTTGCCGAACCAGATCGAGGCCAGCAGCAGCACCAGGCCGATGAGCGACACTTCCAGGATGCGGCCCGGGCGGAACCAGCGCAGATAGCCGCCCATCAGCAGCGCGATCGGGATGGTGGCGGCCACGGTGAAGGTGCCCCATGGACTGTGCGTGAGCGCCTTGACCACCACCAGCGCCAGCACCGCCAGCACGATCATCATCAGCACCAGCACGCCGATCATGGCCACGATGCCGGGCACGGGCCCCAGTTCCTCGCGCAGCATGTGGCCGAGCGAGCGGGCGTCACGGCGCAGCGAGAGGCCGAGGATCATGAAATCCTGCACCGCGCCGGCAAACACCACGCCGAACAGGATCCAGATCGTGCCGGGCAGGTAACCCATCTGCGCGGCCAGCACCGGGCCGACCAGCGGACCGGCGCCGGCGATCGCGGCGAAGTGGTGGCCGAATACCACCCACTTGTCGGTGGGCACGTAGTCCAGGCCGTCGTTGCGCAGCACGGAGGGCGGTGCGCGGGTCGGGTCCAGCTTCAGCACGGAGTGTTCGATGAACTTGCCGTAGAAGCGGTAGCCGATCACGAAGACGGCGATCGACGCGGCAACCAGCCAGATCGCGTTGATCGGCTCGCCCCGGCGCAGGGCCACGACGCCCAGGCAGAACGCGCCGACGATGGCGATGGCGACCCACAATATCTTGCTGGCCGGACTGGGCTTGGGCATGACGGCGGCTTGCATGGGCGGGTTCTCCTCGACAGTGCCGCAAGAGTCGTCCCGCCAGCCGCGGCGGTCAATCCCAAAACCGGCCAATCGGCATTAGCCTTTGGTCGAATAGTGAAGTCCGCGTCGTCACGCCGTGACGAGGCGGCAGCGCTACACTGGCCGCCTTGCCGACCACAAGGAATTCGTCATGCGCATCGCAGTTCGCTACGGTTTGCTGAGCCTTGCCCTCACGGTTGCCGCGCTGCCGCTGACCGCCGCCGGCTCGGGCCAGTTCAAGGATCTGCTGAACAAGGTCAAGCAGTCGACGCATGCGTCCAATGCCTCGCAGCTCGGCAGCAACCTGCCGAACAGCGACATCGCCGCCGGGCTCAAGGAGGCGCTGGCCAAGGGCACCACCAACGCGATCAACAGCCTGGGCCGCGACGGCGGCTTCTGGAACAACAGCAAGGTGCGCATTCCGCTGCCGGGCAAGCTCGAGCAGGCGGGCAAGCTGGCGCGCCAGCTCGGCCAGGGCGCCAAGGTCGACGCGTTCGAGCTGAGCATGAACCGGGCCGCCGAGAAGGCGGTGCCGCAGGTGGCCGAGATCTTCGGCGACGCGATCCGCAAGATGACCCTGGGCGACGCACGCGGCATCCTTGCCGGCGGCGACCATGCGGCCACCGACTTCTTCCGTCGCGTCGCTGGCGATGCATTGACCGCGCGTATCCATCCGATCGTGGCCAAGGCCACCGACAGCGTCGGCGTCACCCAGAAGTACAAGTCGTTCACCGCCGGCGGCATGGGCGGCGAACTGGGCAGCGCGCTGGGCGCATTCGGCGGCAAGTCGGGCAAGTCGAACAAGGGCGCCAGTTCGTTGGACCTGGACGACTACGTGACGTCGAAGACCCTGGATGGCCTGTTCACCACTATCGGCGAGCAGGAGCAGTCGATCCGCCACAACCCGGGCGCCCGCACCACCGACCTGCTGAAGAAGGTGTTCGGCGGTCGTTGAAGCCGCTTGCGGCTTCGACAAATCGGTACGAGGCTTTGCCCGGCTTTTTTGCTGTTGAAGCACGGGGCATCGCCGCTTGTACCCGCATCGCATCGACCACAGATCATCCGGTAACAGTGTTCAAGGCGAGGTCCTCATGATCCGTGAAATCCTCAAGATGGGCGATCCGCGCCTGCTGCGCATCGCGCCGCTGGTGCCCACCGCGATGCTGGGCAGCGCGGAACTCGATGCGCTGATCGCCGACATGTTCGAGACCATGCAGGCTGCCGATGGGGTCGGCCTGGCCGCCCCGCAGATCGGCGTCGACCTGCAGCTGGTGATCTTCGGCTTCGAGCACTCCGAGCGCTATCCCGACGCTCCCGAAGTGCCGCGCACGATCCTGCTCAACCCGGTGATCACGCCGCTGTCGCAGGACATGGAGGAAGGCTGGGAAGGCTGCCTGTCCGTGCCCGGCCTGCGCGGCGCGGTGAACCGCTACACGCTGATCCGCTACGAAGGCGTCGATCCCGGCGGCGCCCGCATCGAACGCACCGCCGAAGGCTTCCATGCCCGCGTGGTGCAACACGAGTGCGACCACCTGATCGGCCGGCTGTATCCCTCGCGCATCACCGACTTCAGCAAGTTCGGCTATACCGACGTGCTGTTTCCGGACCAGGACAGGGGAGACGACTGATGCGCGCGATATGGAATGGCACCGTCCTCGCAGAGAGCGACGATACGGTGGTGGTCGAGGGGAATCACTATTTCCCTGCCGACTCGCTCCAACGCGAGCATTTCCGCGACAGCGATCATCACAGTGTCTGTCCGTGGAAGGGTACGGCGAGTTACTACGACCTGGTTGTCGGCGACGCGATCAATCCGCAAGCTGCCTGGTATTACCCGCAACCGAAAGATGCCGCCGCGCAGATCAAGGATCGAGTGGCTTTCTGGCATGGTGTTGAGGTGGTGGGCTGACCACACGGGTTGCCGTGGGCGCAGCGCTCGCGGATGATGCGGCACGCCCGAGAGAACGCCACCCGAGATGCCGCCAGCGGAATCAACACGGACCGGGATTCATCCCGACGCCAGCGTCCGCAACGCTGGCATCGACCTGTTGCGCGGGCTGGCGATCGTGCTGGTGGTGTTCAACCATCTCGGCCTGCGCATTCCGCTGAAAAAGACCGCACTGGCCGAGATGCTGCCGACGTGGCTGCTGAGTCGGCTGAACTACAACGGCTACGAGGCGGTCTTCGTGTTCTTCGTGATCTCGGGGTTCCTGATCGCGGGCAATGCGCTGCGCCGCTGGGGCAGCCTGGAGCGAATCGACATGCGCGCATTCTATGCGCGGCGTTTCGCGCGCATCGTGCCGTGCCTGCTGGCGCTGGTGGTGGTGCTGAGCGTGCTGCACCTGGCCGGCGTGCGCGACTACACGATCATCCACGCCAACCAGTCGCTGCCGCGCGCGATCGTTGCCGCGCTCGGCCTGCACCTGAACTGGTACGAGGGGCAGACCGGTTATCTGCCCGGCAACTGGGACGTGCTGTGGTCGCTGTCGATCGAGGAAGTGTTCTACATCGGCTTTCCGCTGGTGTGCCTGCTGACGCGGCGCCGCGCGGTGCTCTTGCCGATGCTGGTGCTGCTGGCGTTGTCGATGCCGTTCACGCGGGCCGTGCTGGACGGCAACGAGATCTGGCAGGAGAAGGCCTACCTGCCCGGCATGGCGGCGATCGCCACCGGGGTGATCGGCGCGTTGCTGGCGGCGCGCTGGCCGGCGCCATCCGCGGGGCAGGTCAGGGCC